>ULSO01098735.1_pt1 | contig 17415 bp, 16 predicted proteins | sample 1956701 | NCBI WGS metagenome assembly ULSO01 (sample SAMEA4835708, study PRJEB28245) | human gut metagenome | biome: gut microbiome; material: fecal sample | place: Denmark | collected 2008 | reverse complement strand
GTGGAGGGCGCGGAACACGACGCGCTGCTTGGATCCCGTTCGCTGATCCGGCAGGACAGCCCCCGCCTTCTGGTGTCTGTCTACCACCGGAGCGCGGATCTTTGGGAACTCCCGCTTCTTGTGCGGTCGCTGTATCCCGGTGCCAGCCTGTACCTGCGGCGCATGGACGGTGTCCCTGCGTGGGATATTGAGCTGTACGCCGTGCCGGACGAAGAACTCCCGGCAGTGGCACGGGGATGAGCCATCCGCGCTCCGGTCGGTGTCCGCTTAAACGTTGCCGCTTTCGTAGACAGTTTTCTCGGGCGTCCAGTCGCGCAGCGTGACGCAAAGTGCCGCCGCGGCGGCTTTGGCGCCGGGCAGATCATGCTCCCGGTAGTTGCCGCATTGCGTGCGCGTCGCACCGGGGATTTCTCCCTCATAGGCGGCAATGAAGGCAAAGCTGTCCTGCACCAGCCGGATGGCTTCGGCGCGGCTGACGCTGTCGCGCAGGAGCAGATAAAAGCCGGTACGGCATCCCATAGGACCCACATAAACCACCTGGTTGGCGTACCCGCTGTTGCGTGCGTAGGTGGCGAACAGATGCTCGATGGTATGGGCGGCTGGCGTGGGCAGGTAGTCCCCGCCGTTCGGCACCTTCATGCGGACATCATAGGTCACGATGTCTCCGTCCACACGGGACACGTACAGACCCGGCAGGAGCGTATCGTGGTTGACAGTGAAGCTGGCGATGGTTTTCATATTGATGGCTATGGCTTTTGCGTCGGCAAAAGCCTCCTTTCTTTCAGGATCGGATACTGATAACACGCGGAGCAGGGGAGGATCTTTGGACTTTTCAGCCCTGAAGAATCTGTCCGTCAGTCTGTTGCCGGACAGACAATCTGCCGCCGCATCCCGTGGGCGTCGGCTGTTTCGGACACCGCCGCGTCTGCGACCAGCAGGCGGAGGGCGTAGCGCGCGTAGGTGAACCGGAAGCCCCGGAGCAGTTCCCCGGCGGAATCTGAATCCGCCGTGCGCAGATCCAGCGCAAGGTAATCGCATACCGACAGCATCCGCCCCGGCGTGCGCCAGCCGGTGTACTGCACGATACCTGCGCCGGTGCTGTCCTGCGCGAAAGCATCCGGTACCGTTTCTCCCTCCGCCCGCACGAAAGCATCTGCCGGGAGCGCCACGCCGAGTGCCGTGCCGCTGTCCGCAAGCAGCTGCTTCAGCTCGCGCAGAAAGTCCAGTGCGCGGGCATCCGCGTCATCGTTCCCGCACGGAATGCCAAGCAGCAGGAGTTCATCGACGCCTGCCCGTGCCGCGGAGGTCAGGAGACTCAACTCCACGCCGCGGCGCAGAACGGCGGCAGCCGGATCCGCGCGGTACACATCGTCCAGGCACTGCACCCGAAAAATGCCCAGTACGCGCAGTCCGGCGCGGTGCAACCGTCCGACTTCCGCCTCCGGTGTCGGCGCGCCTTCGGCGACAGTCAATCCGGCGGTCGCGGCGGTGGGAAAGGCGTAGCCAAGCTGACCGTCCGGGTTCTCCGACAGTGTGACAACGGCACCGGACGCGTCTGCCGGCAGTCCGGGCAGCTCTCCGCCGGGGGATATCGTGCCCCCGCGGAAATCCGGAACTGTGATCTGCCGGAGCGCGGCTTGCGTGGAGGCAGTCCATGCGTCCGCTTCCAGCCCGGCGTGGTAAGCGTCCGAGCGGCGCTTGAGGGCAGAACCCCATATCAGAGCCACTGCCACGACAGCAAGACATACGGCGACCGTCACCACTGCCCGTCGCCGGACATTGCGGGAAACGCGCAGACGGCTGCGCCGCGTTGCGCCGGCGCTGTAACGCCGCGATACGCGCACGAAGGATGATTTCTTCGACCTCATAGCGCCACGGTCACTCCATGGCGACCAGATCGATGCTTTGCCCGTACTCGTTGAGCACGACGCGGCACGCTTCGGCGCGTGACTCCTCCAGCAGACCCATCTGGGCGCTCTGGTAATACTTCAGCAGGGTGGAGCTGTTCTGCATGGCATACCCAGCCTCCGGCGCCAGCCGCATGATGACATAATAGCCGTTGCCGCACAGGAACGGATCGCTGACCTCCCCGACCTGCAGGGCAAAGGTGTTCTGCTCGTAGATCTCGTCCATCTCGCCGCGCGTGAAGTAGTAGCCGTCCTTGGATACCATGCTCAGGTCGTCATTGAGTGCCGATCCGATGTACCCGTTCATGACATCCTGACGCTGTTCCGTCCCGGAGACCGCCCGCAATGCCTGCGTGATTTTCTTTGCTTCCGCCAGATTCTGCTCCGGACTTTCGCCCTCGTCGTTGCGGAGGAACACGTGTATGGTGCGGGCATAGTCGGGGCTTTCCAGTACGAACTCGACGAATTCGTCAATGTTTTCGGCAGTATAGGCGAAGTGCTTCCCAGCCTCCAGCGTGTAGTACAGCACGGACTCCAGGTAGCTTACGCGCAGGGCGAAGCGCTGATAGTGATCGGTGAGGTTGTGCTCCTTCAGGTAGTCCTTGTACTTGCCGGTCTTGCCGCCGCACTCCTGCGTGATCAGCTGGTCGATCTGCCTGTCCACATAGTTGTCCGCCTCCTTGGAGTCGGTGTTTATGCCGTAGGCGGCGCAGGTCGCCAGTACCATATAGTTCGCCCGGAGCTTGTCCATGACGCGCTCCTCCAGCTCTGCCCGGTATTGCTCGGCTGTGTCGGCGTTTTTCCAGATGTCCGCGCCGTATTCGCCCGCCATGGCATCCTTGACCAGCAGGGTCACAAAGCGCAGCTCCTCATACAGAACGTCAAAGCCGCCGCTTTCTCCAATCACGCGCTGGTTCTCCCGATCCGCCCGGGACGTGCAGCCTGCCAGTGCCGTGAGCATCAGCACGAGCGCCAGCGCCATCGCGCCTGCCCGCCCGCATATTCTTTTCAGTTTGACCATTGTTTTTCTCCCTTTCGGCACGCCTGTTTGGCGCACGTTGCTACCTTACAGTATAGCACGATATTGTGACGGGTTTATGACCATACGGAAAAACAGCGGAAAAGATGTTTTCATACCCGGAAGTTTTGGATACCTGCAACGAGGTGCCCGGCGGGGCAGGTCGAGCCGCGTCACCGGGGCAAACCCTGCACCGCAGGCAATCCTGCTCCGTTCCCGCGCCGTAAAAAGGGATAAATGCTGTTTCCATGCCCAAAATCGGCATTGACTTTTCCGTAAAACTGTGGTATACTATAAGTGGATAAGAGTCCGATTGCCACGGCGGCGGGATCCGGCGGGGGAACGGTCACAAGAGGCGTCTGAGTACGCAGGGCGGCCCCCGGTCACGGGGGCGGAGAGGAGTATACCATGAGTGAGGAAAAACTGAATCCAATCAACGTCACGGGGGCACCGCTGGTCGGCGGTTCCTACCTGATGTATAAGGATCGTCCGCTGGTGCGGGAGGGCGACACCATCTGTTACGGCGATATGACGGAAAAATATATACTGGTTATGGACATTATGAGCTATAAGGATGAGGGCGGCACCCGCGTTCCGAACGATGTGTTCGTCAGCGTGGTGGAAACGGCAGATCAGAATAAAGTATACCGGCAGGGCGGCAAGAAGGGACTGTATGAGGCGTTCGGGTACGGAATCATCTGGCTGGAGCAGGCACTGGCAAAATAAGGAACCCCGGAAATCACGCGCGCGGTGATAATCCGGAGGCTCCCATATGTACGGAACAAAAAAGGGGCTTCCGCCGTGCGGACGCCCCTTTTTCGGGAGATGAAAGGACAGATTGCAATGTATTTTGATACGTGTGAGGATATTCTGCGCGAAAGTATTGCGGGGGACGTGATTCCCTCGGCGGCATTCGCCATCGGGCAGGGCAGGGAGGTGCTGCGCTCCGGCGTGATGGGGGATCGGACACGGTTCCCGGAACCGGAGAAGGCGGACCGGGACACGCTGTATGATCTGGCATCACTGTCCAAGCTGGTGTCCACGACCATGGTAGCCCTGCGGCTGGTGGAGCAGGGGCGATTGCTCCTGTCCGACACGATGTCGCGCTGGTTTACGCCGGCGGAACTGGCGGGGGCACCGGAAGGGCGCGCCGACGTGACGGTATTCCGCCTCATGACGCATACCTCCGGCATCACGCCGCATATAGCGCTCTGGAACAGGACGGAAACGCCTGAGCAAAGTGCCGTGGCACATATAATCCTGTCCTCCGAACCGTTTTGCCGCCCCGGCGAGCAGGTCTACTACTCCTGCATGGGGTACATCCTGCTCCAGATTATTCTGGAGCGGCTGACCGGGCGGCGTCTGGACGATCTGGCACGGGAGTATGTGTTTGCCCCGCTGGGCATGGCGCACACGGGCTACTGTCCGGAGTCCGACAACGTGGTGACGACCGAATATTCCGCCCTGTACAAGGCGTATATCAAGGGGCACGTCCATGACGAGAACGCGCATTTCCTCGGCGGTGTGTCCGGAAACGCGGGGGTGTTTGCCCCGCTTGATGACATGATTCGCTTTGCCGTCATGTGCTCGACTCACGGTGAGCTGCCCGGTGCGGCATTCGGAACGGCGGAGGGACGCTTGCTCTCCCCCTGCACCTTTGCGGCGGCAATCCGCGATTATACGCCGGGGCTTGCCGAGGCGCGCGGACTCGGCTTCCAGCTCAAGCCGCCCCTGCCTGCGCTGTCCTCGGCAGGCGACCTCATGGCGGATGGCTCCTTCGGGCATACCGGCTTTACCGGCACCTCCCTGTGGGTGGATGCGGAAAGCGGTCTGTGGGGCGTTCTGCTGACCAACGCCGTCCATTTCGGACGCGACAAAACTGCGTTCTTCCGCGTGCGCCGTGCTTTCTATACCGCCATGGCGGCGGGGCAGGGCGGGCGGCAGTGAGATTCGGAGTTACTGTCCCGCAGTGTCCTTTTCGAAGGTCACATCAATCCCGTTGACCTCTGCACCGTCATCGGCGCGGATGAGAATGTACTTTACGCCGTCGATGATGCGGGTCTCGACCAGCTCGGCTCGCTCCGGGTTGACGCGGATCACGACATCGGGCGTTCTGACCTCGAATTTGCGTGTATCCACCAGATTGCGGGGGCTGACGGCGGCGCCGGAGCCGAAACTGCGGTCGAATTTCTCCTCAAAGGCGTTGATGCCTTCCTCGGGCACGCCGCCGAAGCCCAGCATATCCCGCAGAGCGTACTTGTCCACGGTCAGCGGCTCCGGCTCCTTGGACGCCTTGTGATCCTCTACCGCCTGGCAGATCTGTGCGCGCACTGCCCGCACAACCGGCAGACTGCACGCATCCCCTACCGACTCCGCCAGCACGTTGCGGAAGGTCTCCTGCTGGGCGGCGGCGGGCATGGGCAGCTTTCCGGCACGGAACACGGCATCGGTAAACTCCTCATGGCTGTCGCTGGTGTCGCGGGTATAGTACAGCGCGCCGTAGAGATTGGTGGAGCGGTTGTCAAAGGCGGGGAACAGAAAGCCCAGCGCGGGCGGCGCAACGACCGAGTCGGCTGTGATATTGCGGAAACAGTTGTCCCGGACAAAGTAGGACAGCGCGGGCTTTGCCATGCTGACCGGGCAGATGGCGCAGAGGATGTAGCGGAATATCTCGCCGGAGTCCTCCGAGCGTCCGCCGTCCTTGTGGTAGGAGAACACGTCATAGCTGTCGTGGCAGAGCAGGATCATGTAGTTGCCCTCCAGCGCCAGCGAACCGATTACCTTTTCGTAAAAGGCGTGGACGGCGGCGTCATCACCGAGGGCGCTTTCGCGCAGAGTCATGAGCAGACCGTGCTCCGCACCGGACTGCACCTGCGCAGTCGAAAAGGCGATGTCCATCAGATTGGTTCCGACTTTTCCGGACAGCGCCTTCCTGAGCAGTGTCAGCACCTCCTCTGCCTCGCTTTCGGACATCAGTCCCAGCGACTGGTCAAATTCGGAGATGATGGTTCGTTTTTCGTTGACATAGCATCCCCGGATGCGGGAGATGCCGCTCTTTTCCGCCCTGTAACGGCGGCGGATTTCGGATATTTCTTTATCGTTCAATGTTTTTGCTCCTTACGGGCGGTGCCCGGGAAAATATGAAAAGGGAGGTCTATGATGATGGAAGAGAAGCGCAAGGAACGGCAGACTGTGCCGAAGAAGCCTGCCGCGCGGTGTGAGGACTGTGAATTCTACGACTACGACGAGAATTGGGAGACCTATACCTGCCGTGTGTCGCTGGACGAGGACGAGATGGGGCGCTTTACATCCGGGCAGACCGGGCGGTGCCCCTACTTCCGGTACTACGACGAGTATAAAAGCGTACACAAACAGATTTAGAGAACCGCCGATTTGTTCGGCGGTTTTTTGTACGCATCAGGGAAGCTTTTGCCCGTGCGCACAGAATGACCGCAAGGGACACGCCCCGCACGCCGGGGCGCGGGCGGTGCAGGTATCCCGTCCGAACTGCACGATGCGGTGGCAGAAATCCGACTGCTCCTCTGGCGGGATGAGCGGGGAAAGGATGCGTTCTGCCCGGACGGGGTCCTTCAGCTCCTCGGGGTAAAATCCAAGCCGCCCGCAGATGCGGATGCAGTGCGTATCTGCCACGATGCCCGGCTGACCGTACAGGTCGCCGCGGACGAGATTGGCAATCTTGCGCCCCACGCCGGGCAGGGAGAGCAGGGTATCCATGTCCTCCGGCACCAATCCCGCCCAGTCGGCGGCGAGAATGGCGCAGGTCGCACGGATACTCTCCGCCTTGGTTCGGAACAGTCCGCAGGGGCGGATGACGGCTTCCACATCTGCCTGCGGCGCGGCGGCAAGTGCTCCCGGAGTCGGATACAGACGGAACAGCTCCCGGCAGACCTGATTGACCCGCGCGTCGGTACACTGTGCCGACAGCCTCGCCATGACAAGCAGACGCCAGCCGTTTCGGCGGCGCGTTTCCGGATCGGAATCGTGCTGCCCGCCCCAGTCCAGGGCGCAGACTGCGGCGGGATAGCGTACTTTCAGAGCGGCGACAATGTCTGCCACCGGTACGGATGTGGTGGAATTCATGGAAACGGTACCCGTTGCCCTTCCGGCGTCAGATATACCGGATGGTCGTGGCAACGACCTTGCCGTTTATAGTGACGATGTTGGAGCCGCCCATAGCGCCGGCTTCCAGCTGCATTCCCGCGACCGTGGCGGTCATGTGCGCCCCGTTCACGCGCGCGCGGGGCATCTCGGCATACACCTGCCCGTCCACAACCAGCTCCTCGATCTTTCCGACCCGGCGGTACTGGATTTGGTGCCCGTCCCATGCCGTTTCAACGTACACCCGAACCTTTTCGCTGCCCGTTTCATCAGCGGAGCGCAGGATCGGCGTGTCGGGGATGACCGGCTGTTCTGTCGGGGCGGATTCTGCATCGGCGCTTTCCTCCGCATTGGCGGTTGTTGCAGACATATCCGCAATGGTGCCGTCCGGGTTCAGGGTGAGCGTTCCGTTGGGGAGAGGCGCCTCGGCGGCTTCGGCTTCCGCCGCCCGTCTGGAGAGCAGTCCGTACCGCACGCCCATGATGAGATAGTACAGCACGTAAGCATGGAACAGGATATCCAGGATGAGGCTGATATGGAAGTTAAGCAGCAGCCAGACGGAATCCAGAGAGAACAGCACCAACGCCGCAATCATCCAGCCGTAGTGCTTTTTGGAGAATATCCAGCACAGCAGGTACGGCACCAGCAGAACGGCGGCGATGACGGCACCAATTACCAGGATCGCTGTCGGGTTAGCGGCAGGCTCCAGTCCGATATCCTCCGGGCTATATGCCCACGCGGCGGAAAAGTAGGCTACATAGTACGGGATGGAAGCGGAGAACAGAAAGTAGAAATTGCCATGGGCAAAGGAGATCACCGAATTGATAAGGGTGAACAGGATGACCAGCAACAGGTTGCTGCGGGCGATCCCGTACTTGTTGGCTGCGATGGCGCTCTTGGTGGGCTTGAACGGGGAATTCATTGTACAATACCTCTTTTCTTATTCTCTATCGGTTATTTGTCTTCGGTCCGGGCATCCGGTTCGGGAATTGATACCAGCTTTTCCAACTGGGGCAGGTCGTAGCAGGGGATCAACAGCTCGTAGCTGTCACCGCCCGGTGCGCCCAGCATCACGCAGTACCACGTGCGTCCCTTGACGGCGAGCAGACCGGTCTTTTTAAGGTGGTACGGCTTGAAGCGTCCCTCGCCGGGGCGCTCCTCCTTGAGCCACATATCCACCACGAAGGGGCGGTCGCAGGTCACACGTCCCCGGATAGCCTCGGTCGGGATGCGCAGATTGCAGGTGCCGTCCGACAGGCACAGGTCATTTCCCTGCCGCCATGCGAGAACCAGCAGGCTCTGAAAGCGCCCGTTCCGATCCAGTCCGACCGTGCGATCCCCTTTCTTTTCGTAGACGAAGGGAAAGACGTCCAGCTCCAGTGCATCGTCCGGCACGTGCAGCTGAGCGCGCGCCTGCCGCTGAAGGCGGGTCATCTCCTTCATGGCGGTTTCCACGGCGGCAGCGTTCTGCCCGGAGGCGTTCGCCTCCTGCCGTTCGCGCGTCTCCTGCATCATGGTCTTTTTCTGGATGCGGTATGCCCAACTGACCAGCACGCCGCCTGCAATCAGCAGAGCCAGCAGGATCCATGCGAAATATGCGCGGTCGCCTGAAAACAGCGTGTCGCGCCAGAGAAATACCGGGACGATGGCGATGATTGTCAGCAGCAGCCCCAGTCCCAGCTGCCAGCTCCCGTGTCCCCCGGCTTGCCTGCCGCGGGGCGGGGTCAGGGGCTGGTCAAAGGCTTCAAACGCCGCGTCGGAAGCCTGCCTCAACTGCTCCTCCAACGCGCTGTCAATATGCTCTGCGTCGAAGGGTGTGCTGTCCGGACGGACGGAATGCGTATCCTCTGTCCGGTTGATGGAAAACAGATTTTTCACGGAAGCTCCTCCTTGTCGGATATCATTCCAGATCGGCGTCCTTGACGTATTCCTTGCCGTGCAGGGCTATAAATGCCTTGCGGGCGGGCAGGTCATCGCCCAACAGCGTATCGAACATACGGGCAGTCGCGGCGGCATCGGTCGGCGTGACGGCAACCAGACGGCGCGTGGCGGGATGCATGGTGGTCTCGGACATCATGGCGGGGGTGTTCTCGCCCAGACCCTTGGAGCGCTGGAGCGTGTAGCGGGTGTTTCCGAGCTGTTTCAGTATTTCTGCTTTTTCAAACTCGTCGTAGGCAAAGTAGGTCTTGCTCTTGGTGGTAATCTCAAAGAGCGGCGTCTCGGCAATGAACACCTTGCCTTCCTTCAGCAGGGTAGGCAGCAGACGGTAAAACAGCGTCAGCAGCAGCGTGCGTATCTGGAATCCGTCCTCGTCGGCATCGGTACACAGAATGATCTTGGACCAGCGGAGGTTTGCCAGATTGAAGTCGGATGCGTCATCCTTGCGCTTACTGCCGGTTATCTCCACGCCGCACCCGATTACGCGGATCAGGTCGGAGATAATGTCGCTCTTGGAAATGCGGTTGTAATCCGCTTTAAGGCAGTTGAGCGTCTTGCCGCGCACCGGGATGACTGCCTGAAATTCCGGATCGCGCGCCAGCTTGACCGACGTCATAGCGGAATCACCCTCCACGATGTACAGCTCCCGGCGTGCGACATCCTTGGTGCGGCAGTTGACGAATTTTTCCACCCGGTTGGACATATCCACAACGGTATTGAACTTGCGGCGCATCAGGTTCTTCTGCGACTCGGCGCTCTCGCGGCTGCGCTTGTTGTTCAGAACCCGACCGGTAAACACCTCCGCCTCGGCGGGATGCTCCATGAAGTAAATCTCCAGCTGTTCGCGCAGGAAAGCGTTCATGGCACTGTATATAAAGGTGTTGGTAATGGCTTTTTTTGTCTGGTTCTCATAGGAAGTCTGAGTAGAAAAGCTGTTAATGACCAGCACAAGGCAGTCCTCAATATCCTGAAACGTGATGCGCGGCTCGTTCTGCTTGTACTTCTTGCCCGCCCGCAGGAACTTATCCACCGCGTACACGAACGCAGAGCGGACTGCCTTGTCCGGCGATCCGCCATGCTCCAGAAAGCTGGAGTTGTGGTAGTACTCCAGCATCGGCGCGGAGGCTGATGCGGAAAAGACAAAATCTGCCTTGAGCTTATAGTCGGGCTTATCCGCACGGTCGCGCCCGGAGGTTTCCAGATGCCACTGTGCCGTCGGGATGAGGAGGCTTTCCCCTTCCTTCTCGGCGACGTAGTCGGCGATGCCGTCCCGGTAGTAGAAGGATTCCAGCGGGAAACTGCCGTCTTCCTGCTCGAACAGCAGGTCAAAACGAACCCCCGCGTTCACAACCGCTTGCCGGCGCAGTATGTCGGTGAGGAATTCGTGCGGAATGCGGATGTCGGTGAATACGTCCAGGTCGGGGCGCCAGCGGATGACGGTGCCCGTCCGGGCGTTCTTTTTGTCCAGCGGTTCCTCGGTCAACTCACCGACGACTTCGCCCTTGCGGAAGGAGATGCTCCGCTTGACCTGCCCGCTGTAGGATGTGACCTCCATATATTCGGAGGAATACTGCGTTGCGCAGGCACCCAGACCGTTCAGTCCCAGCGAGTACTCGTATGCGGAACCGTTGCTGTTGTTGTCGTATTTTCCGCCGGCGTACAGCTCACAGTAGATGAGATCCCAGTTCCAGCGTCCCTCGCGTTCGTTCCAGCCCAGCGGCACGCCGCGCCCGCGGTCGTCCACCTCGATACTCAGATCGCGGAAGTACGTGACCTTTATGACCGATCCGTGTCCCTCACGCGCCTCGTCCACGGCGTTGGACAGGATTTCAAAGAAGGAATGCTCGCACCCCTCCAGCCCGTCCGAGCCGAATATGACGCCCGGACGCTTGCGGACGCGGTCTGCGCCCTTGAGCGACGTGATGCTCTCATCGCCGTATCCGTCCGGCTTGGCGGATGCCGACCTTGCCGTCTTTTTATCCTTTTGGGAAGCCGCTTTAGCCGCAGCTGTTTTTTCTTCGGTTACACCTACACCGGTCTTCTGGGGCATGGCTTTCTCCTGCCTTCCTTAACTTTATATGTTTATATGTACTCACCCGGCTTGCGGGTGCATGATTCCATTTCATTATACCACACGCGCCGGGAAAATGCAAGGCTTTTTTGCGGCGCGTGGGTGTTCGGAAAGCACGCATCCCGGAGCAAGTGCATTTACTTTGCGAATTTACTTGAAATTTCTCTTGACTTGCCGCCCATCTTATGGTATAATACGGGTTGTTCACGCCGGAATGATGGAACTGGCAGACGTGCTGGACTCAAAATCCAGTGGTAGCGATACCGTGCGGGTTCGACCCCCGCTTCCGGCACCAGTCATAATACAAAAAGCCCACCCTGCGCGTCCCGATCCTTGGATCGTGGCGGTTGGAGTGGGCTTTTTGTGGGTGTGCCGGATCACGGTTCCTCGGTCTGATACTGGGCGCGGGGACCGCCGATATAGGGCGGACGCGTGCGGGCAAAGACAACGGGCGCCTCGCCGATACGCGACACGGACAGCCGCACCGGGACTGCCACCCGGCGCAGGTGCATTCCGATGAGCGTCTGCCCGATGTCCATACCCGCATGGGCACGGATGCACTCGACAGCAACCGGGTCGGCAAAGCGTTCCCACACCGCTGTGGCGAAGGAACCGCCCGCGTGCGGCTGGGGTTTGACCCAGACAGGCTCCAGCCCGTAGCGTTCCGCGCACGCACGCTCCACGATGAGCGCGCGGTTGAGATGCTCGCAGCACTGTGCGGCGAGCAGGATGCCCGCAGCCTGCAGGGGCGGGAGCAGGGTGTCAATCAGGGCGGCGGCGGCGTCCGGGCTGGAGCATTTGCCGATGCGCCCGCCGACCATTTCGGAGGAGGAGCAGCCGACGACGAGAATCTGCCCGGCGGTAAGATGCGCGGCGGGAATCAGCTCGGCGACGGCAACGCCGGCGTCAGCGCGGATGCGGGAAAGAATATTGTCAGACATGGTGTTCTCCCTTTTCGGATATACCCCCCCCGACCTGCGCCGGGGGGCTGCCCTCTGCGGGCGGAGGCGGGGTATCAGGCTCAGTAAAACGTTGCCACTTCCTCGGCTGGCTTGGAGGTCAGGGCGGAGTCTGTGGCGTAGAGGACGGGACCGGGGCGGTTGGCGTAGAGCTTGTGAGTTTCAATGCGGATTTTAGCCGTGACAAGAATCCAATCGCGGGTCTTGTAGGGGACGGGGGCGGAGAAATTGCAGACCAGTGGGGAGTAGGTAATATCGGCTGCGCAGCAGGTCATGACGTGCCTGCCGACCAGCAGGGCAGCCTTGCCCAGCTTGGGGTCGCGCATGACGATGCCCTTGACACGAACGGTCTTGCCGTCCCATGCCTGCAGTTCCTCGGTCAGGTCACGGTACCAGACGGCATAATCCTCGTCGCCGATCTCCACGATGGGGGCATTCAGGTCGAAGGGCAGGGGATCCTCAATGTTGTCGGATTCCACGTGCCCGTCCGGATAGTCGTAGGAAATCTGCGCACGGCGGGAGCATCCCCGCACGATCTTGTGGATGGTTTCCTTGTCAATATCCGCCGGTGTGCGGTTGAGCACGACCAGATCGGTGTTCATCAGCTTGTCCACCATCAGCTGGCGCATATTCTGGTTGTAGCTGAGGAAGGTGTTGGCATCGGCGAACATCATCTGCTGATAGATAACCCAGTTTTGCGGCATGGCGTCATACAGCGTGCTCAGCATCCACATTCCGTTGTACTCGATGAGGATGCGATCCAGCTTATGCTTTTTCGCCATGGCGGAGAGAAGGTCGGGCGTCAGGTCGGACTCGTTTTCCACAGTCTCCAGATAGACATTCTTCCCGTTGAAGGTCGAGATGTCCAACTCGTCCATACCTTCCTCGCACTGGATGATCAGCGTTTTTTCTCCCGTGTTGAACTGCGGGCTTTCCATCGACTCCTGGATCATGTGGGTCTTGCCGCCCTCCAGGAAGCCGGTGAAAAGGTAAACAGGTAAATCGTATGCCATGGTGTGCTCTCCTTACGCGTCAGTCCTCCTCGGACTTGTGCAGTGTTACGCCGAACAGCGCGGACAGGGCATCTACCTTCAGCCCGGAGCCGATGACGCACAGCCGACCGATGACAGCCGGAGCACCCGTGCGGACGTCGGGCTCGCCGGGAACGTAGTCAAAGTGAATCCAGCCTTCGCTTGCGCTGTCGGCGGGTGCCACAATGCCCTTGGCGCGCAGAACGGTGCCGTACTTGCCCTCATCACACAGGGCGGTCAGCATACTTTCCAACGCCGCGCGGTCAAAGCGGACGGTCGTCTCGGCACCGCAGCTTACGAACACCTCGTCGGCATCGTGGTGATGGTGATGGTGTCCCTCGTGGTCGTGGTGGCAGCAGCCGCACCCGCACTCGTCCTCATCCTCATCCTCGTCCCCGTCATGATGGTGATGATGCTCATGCTCATCGTGGTCATCCTCATCTTCGTGATGATGGTGATGATGCCCATGCTCATGCTCATCATGGTCATCCTCATCCTCGTGGTGATGGTGGTGATGCTCATGCTCGTCCTCATCGTCCTCCTCGGCGGCAAGGCGGGACAGCTCTGCCTCCAGCGTGTCGCGGCGCTCCATTGCCTCGCGCAGCTGGTCGCCGGTCAGCTGGTTCCACGGTGTGGAGACAATGACAGCCGTTGCATTGTGTGCGCGGAGCAGTTCGACCGCTTCCTCGACCTTCTTGGCGGGCGTGGAATCGGCATGGCTGACGATAATGCAGCCGGCGTTTTCAACCTGATCATTGAAGAATTCGCCGAAGTTTTTCATGTACATCTTGCACTTGCCGGCATCCACCACGGTGGTAAAGCCGTTCAGTACGGCGCCCTCGGTGGCTGCGCCCTCCACGGCGCGGATGACGTCGGACAGCTTGCCGACGCCGGAAGGCTCGATCAGGATACGGTCGGGGTGGTACTCGCTGATGACCTGCGCCAGCGCCTTGCGGAAGTCGCCGACCAGGGAGCAGCAGATGCACCCGGAGTTCATCTCGTTGATCCGGATGCCTGCATCGGCAAGGAAGCCGCCGTCAATGCCGATCTCGCCGAACTCGTTCTCGATGAGCACCAGCTGCTCGCCCTTGTAGGCGTCCGTGATGAGCTTCTTGATCAGCGTGGTTTTGCCTGCGCCGAGGAAGCCGGAGAAAATGTCGATTTTTGTCATGGTATATCGCTTCTTTCTTTGTATCGGGGTACCCCTTGGCGGAGTCCCGGCGTGCCGGACCGCTGGGGATCCCCCTAAATTTTTGTTTGACAGAACCGGGATTGCAAACGGGAAAATAAGGCTCTTACTTTCCTCTGTATACGAAATTCATGCGTCCGAGCGGGGCGACATCGCCCTTGTCATAGAAATCCTCAACCGAGGCAATCGGCTCACGGCTGTCAGCCGCCTTGAACCAGACGGTGAATCCGTCAGGGTCAAGCCCCAAAGCCCGGAGGGGCACCTTGATCTTGAACTTGTCACCGTCCACCTCATAGAAGGCGGCAACGTCCGGCAGATCGGCTGCGGTCAGATCATCGTCCGTTCCGGTCACACGTGCCAGTGTGGTGGTGCCGTCCGGCGCGGGATGCGTGTTGAGCACGAACTGATAGCCCTGCCCGCCCGTCGTATTCAGGTACAGGCGCATCCAGCTTCCGGTGCCGTCGTAGGGCGTGACGGGCTGCTTGGTACGCAGGAGGAAGCACAGGTACTCGCCGTCGTGCTTGACCTTAATCTTGCGGATGGCGTTGCGCTGGGTGCGGTTGTCGTACACGCAGCCGGAGCCCTCCGCGTGACGGGCAAAATCACCGTCGTCGAAGGAGTCATAGACGGCGTCGGACTCGCAGAAGCACCCGACAGCCGCCCCGTCCGGGACAGGCAGGCGTCCGAACACCGGCGTGTCCGCCACGCCCTTGTAGCGGCGGACATTCTCGATGAGCTGCATGAAATAGTTGTCAAAATACCCGCCGCGCATCATTTCCAGATCGCGGCTGTACTCGTAGTTGGCGCAGTCCACAAACATCAGGGGACGCTCCGGGATACCCTGCCAGCGTCCGGCGATCCACTCGTTCCATCCCGTCACCAGCACGATGGGCGGGTCGGTCTCCACGGCGCGGTCAAACTGCTCGGCAAAATTGTACCCCTTCTTCCAGGCGTCCGGTGCAGGATCATTGTGCCCGTCGTGGAAGGCTCTGCCGCAGTTGCCCGTCTCGCCGTACAGTACCGAATCGCCGAAGCGAAGCTGGGGGTGCTGTGCCACCGACACGTTGATGACCTCCGGCACGCCCTGCAGGTTGGAGAACACGCGCTGCGGGCGGGTGAAATCCATCCACGGCCAGCCGCCCAGCTTATCCGGCTCGTTGGGCCATTGGGACATCTTGATATTGAAGAACGCGCGGCATTCGGGGGAGCATTCCGCCTCCACCGCGATGATGACCGGCTTGCCGTCCAGGCAGAACCACGTGTCGCGGGCAAAGCCGGGGCGGTAGATCTTCTCGTAGATTTCCTGCACGGTCTTGCCGGAGGCGGTATTGGTGTAGAACATGACCTGCGGAATTTTCCAGCCCTCGTCGTGGTATTCCTGCAGCACGCGCATGACCAGCTTGGAGTTGTGCTCGTACATCAGCGCGTTGGTGGTATCGAAGAAGAGGAAGTCGATGTCCGCCTGCATGATGAGCTTCATGTGGTGGCGCACGACCCACTCGTCATCCGAATAGTAGTAGCCGTAGAACGGTTCGCCCCAGTGGTGGTAGGTTCCGACGCCGCCCCAGACGTCGCTGTCCGGCTTGTACCCTGCCTGCGGATCCGCCGCAACGATCTCGGAGATGTTGTACGGCTTGTGCTTGCCGCACTCGCCCAGCCAGAGAAAGTAGAACAGTCCGACCAGACGGTTCTCGCGCGGGGCGGGGACGCCTGCGGCGCGGTCAGGAGTGGTGCGCCCCAGCGCATCGGTTGCCATGAGGGGACCGGAGGTGGAGCGCGGTGCATTCTGCGCGCATCTGCCTGTATGTTCCATGAGTATTGTCCTTTCTGCACCTGCGTCATGCAGGGGTATTCACATTGCCCTACCATTATATATCAACGCGCGGCGTTTGTCAATGAGAAAACCGAAAAAAGCCCGGTTCCCCGCATAGCAAAACCGCTCCCCCGAGAGGAGCGGTTCCGTATGGTTGTTTACTTCTTGTTAAAGACAAACAACTTAGCCAGCGTGATGGTCTTCTTGTCCTTGTCCTGAGAGAAGGAAAGCGAAACGGGATCCTTGCCTTCCTCAACCGTGAACTCGATGGTCTGCGAGCCGTCGTCCTTGTCAACGATCTTGTACGTGACTTCCTTGCCGTCAGTCACAGCGGTGAGACCGGGGATTTGGGACGCGCCGGTAAAGGTTGCCTTGCTGCCGCTGAACTTGATGCTGACGGTGACAAGACCAACCTTGCACTCATACTCGCCGGACAGCTTGTTGCCGCAGGAAGCCAGAACGGTAACAACCGTCAGGAGAGCCAGCGCCAGTGCCAGGATACGAATAGACTTTTTCATGGGGTACTCCTTTCAAAAAATGTCACGGTCGCACAGGATGTCGCGGAGCGGCACGCCCGGCGCCGATTTCGTCTGTCATTATAGCCCTTCCCCACGGATTTGTCAAGGGGCATTCCGTGATTATTCACAAGTTTACCATACATTCATCAAGTTTACGGACAGTTCATGTCACCGGACAGCCATCAGCACGGGGGTTCATTCGCTTTTTCTGCCCGCGCGCAGGCGCCGCATGACCATTTCTGCCGGGTTGGCAAGCACAGCCGCCGCACACAGTGCCGCGCACAGGTACGCGAACAGGTTCCCGATGCGGGTGTACAGCGTCCGTTCCTCGCACAGACGTACCGTTCCCGACACGTAGCCGGTCAGAAGCGGATCCAGCTCCGCCGTGACCTGCCCGGTCGGATCGATGACGGAGGACACGCCCGTGTTGCCCGCCCGGACGACATACCGCCCGGTTTCGATTGCCCGCAGGCTGGACTGCGCGTTGTGCATCCAGACGCCGCGCGAGTCCTGGAACCAGGAGTCGTTGGTGGACACCGCCAGCAGTTGAGCCCCGCGGCGCACACTGTCCAGCGCGGTGCTTTCGTAGATGGAATCAAAGCAGATCAGGGATCCGACCCGCCCGACCCCGAGGTCGAACACCTCGGAGCGGTCGCCGACCAGCAGATCGTTTTCCAGCATCCCGATGTCTGCCAGCGGCGGCACCAGCAGCATGACCAGCTCCCGGTAGGGGACGAATTCCCCGAAGGGGACGGGCTTTTGCTTGCTGTACACTGTTTCGCACATACTTCCGTCCGGCAGGAAAGCGACGACGGAATTGTACTGCCGGTTGCTTTCGGTGCCCGTCCCGGA
>ULSO01030550.1_pt1 | contig 17424 bp, 13 predicted proteins | sample 1956701 | NCBI WGS metagenome assembly ULSO01 (sample SAMEA4835708, study PRJEB28245) | human gut metagenome | biome: gut microbiome; material: fecal sample | place: Denmark | collected 2008 | reverse complement strand
AGAATTTTGCAATTCAAACAAGTAATCGAAGAATCGATCACTAGGTGAAGCAGGGGGCCGGTGAAATCTTTTTTCTTGTTTTGTTTCTTGGCTGTTTTCTTTTCTCTCTTTTTCTGCTGGCTTGCAGTGATTTTCCGCATGCGAAGAGCAGATTGGTTATCAAAAGAGGGGAAGATCGGACATCCATATAAAATTAATCATATAGCTATCACGCGACCCATCCATCGACATTAATCAGCTTTGCATGTTTTCAGTTGAGCGTCTGAAGTGGTTTATGCGGTCTTATCAGTAATGGGGGATATAATACTTATCATATAAAGACCAAAAATAGAGGAAAAATATATTGAATTGGCAAGATAAACTCTTTCTGAATAATAACTGCTAGTTTTATTCTCTAGGTAAAGAATAGTACGCCCATGTTCTATAATATACAAATAGCTAAAATAATGTAACAAAATAAACACAATGTAATATTATAGACATAAGAAAAGAAAATAACCGGGCTCATAAACATCTAAGAAAAATTTTGTCTAAATACATACTTTTAAGAAAATCGAGCTGCGCAGCGGTTAACAAGCAGAAGTTTTCTCTAAAGAGATAAAAATAAAGGAGAATTGTACCCCTAAACAAGAAAAGAGCAGCATTTCTGCCGGCTAACCCCCTAAACAAACCTGCAAAAAGCAGAGACTTTTCCCTATTATTGATATAATATATTAGCAGCACAAAGCGTAAATAAGCAGAAAAACAAGCAAAAAGCAAAGAATAGTTTTTAGAACTAAGATTAAATTTATCAGCATATTTAATTTATTAGAAATCATCAAAATACACAGCAATTTTGAACATTTTCTCCAAGAGCCAGCATAGATAAAAATAAAAATAAGAATTTAAAATCTTAAAGCCTCAGAAAACAAAATAAAACACAACGATTGAAGCATAAAAAGCCGCATTAATTAGCAAAATAACACCGAGCGTAAACGCCTTACAAGACCTCACCTCAGCGCAGGCGTCTCTGTCACTAAAAAAGATAAGTTAAGAGCTTAAGATAAGCGCCAAAAATAGAGAGAGTGAGATTTCTCTCACTCACAAGAAACCGTTTAAGGATAGATAGTCTCATGAACTGTCGTGCGGAATTCCGTAAAATTATTGTGCCAGTTATGGGCAAGTACAATATTACAGAAAGTTACACGATATTCTTCTGTCGCATGATATGCTCCATCAGCACCGGTGCTCACTTTAACAACATTACCTGGCTCGACCATGTAAGCATGATAAGCTGTTTCGGAACACTCGTTGAATTCATACCAGTGATCCATAAGATTGGCACCGATTGCCGAATTATCATGAAAAGTCACATCCGGCAGAGTGAAAGTCCATAAGATTTCAGCTCCCAGACTGAATCCCGCATCGCTGAGTCCGGCAGTGAGCTTAACAGGGATTGAGAGTCCGCCGGCGACAGCTTTAGGTTCGTAATCATAGAGCTGCTGAGTCTGACCACTCGGGGCGTTTGCTGCGCAGGTGCTGTAAATAACCATATCGGCAATAGCTTTACCACTGTAGGGGGTAGCCTGGAAACGGTAGTGGGTGAGATAATAATTGTAATCAGCACTAGTGTCATTAAGCGAATAGTACAGATTGCTACCGCTCATTATTCCAAAGTCACCACAATTGTAGCTGAACTGCCGTAAAGTTTCATCACCGAGCTGGGTGAGATCGAAGCCGTTGGTCTGTGTTAAAGCTGCTGCAGACGTTGCAACGGTAGTTGCCCATTCATAAGCAACGGCTAACGCCTCAGCATCGGTATCAAAGCCGCCGACACTGTAGTTAAATTTGGTTCCAGTTTCCGGCGAATAGGCTACACCATAGAATTGGGCATCATCCAAATAGCTTATCGAGCCCAAATGCTGCCCAACATTCTCAATAAGTTCCGTTGAATCACTAGCAATAATGACCGGAGCACCTGCTCTAACCACTTGATAAATGTCAGTAGCTAATGATGCGGTTTGCTGCGTGGCAATCCAACTGCTTTCTAAAAGCACGATGTCACCCTCACTCACAGTACTAAAAGAGTCTTCCACATTCATCTGTGTAACCTCAGCGGCTAGACCCTTGTACTGCTCAGAAGCGTTTAGTTCATCAGAAAAAACCACTAGCGAAGTATTAGCTGCCACTGCATTAAGCTCTTGCGTATTTTCCGCTGAAGCCAACGCAGTAGAGCCTCCTGGCACTACCATGAAAACGAACAGCATGGCTATGCCTATTGCTCCTACTTTTGCCCAATTGTTCATCGAATTACGCTCCTGCACAATCACTTTAGGAAAAATAGAGTATTATGATTGTGCAATAGATAATACTCATATCGATATATATAGCTTATAGAAATATTACAATGAACGAGAATTAAATAAAAAAAGAAGAGAGAATCAGTAAAACTGATTACTCTTTATGGAAGGGGAGAATTAGTTTAGTTACGTAGGGATGAAGTTTTAACGAATCGACGAAACTATTCTCACTGTTCTTTCTCATGTAATTTACAGCATAGATCGAAGCAATCAGAGCACCTGCAGTATCACAGACTAAATCACGGATCGTGTCCCAGGGGCTGTACTGCATATTAGTGCCGGTCAATTCATCAACCATCAGTTCAAAGACTTCCCAGTAAGCACTAAAGGTAAACATTACCAGAAAGATAAACAACGGGATGGTCTTCGCTTTGAAGCGTGTATCAGGATCGAATTCGTTGACAACCATCAATGTGTAGAAAACACAGAGGGCAACGGTAATGGAAGAGATCGTATGCGTTACTGTATCCCAATAGGGAATGAAATCATATCTCAGCAGCAAGACACCATAGGCATGGAGGAAGATAGAGACTTCAATCAGCAGTACGAAAGGCAGTGGTAAAGTCACCCATTTCAGCCGCCGTAAGATTAACGGTACTAAACAGAAAAAGGCGCAGAAGAAGCCGGTGTTCACTTCATAACTCATGCGCTGGGCCTGAGTGATCGAGATGATCGACATGGCGATGAGAATGATACTAGCCAGTACACAAATGCCATCAGACAGCTTACCTTTGTCCATCTCAATTCACCTCATAAAATAAGGAAATCTCCGTCTTAGGAATCCGCTTGAAAAGGCAGCGGAAGAGATAGCCATAGATCAGAGATAAGAAAGTGGTAAGGAAGCAGGGCAGCATTAGATGACGGTTGGATTCCGTATTGTCAATCCCGCCTTTAAAATCATCATTGGAGACTAACCAGCCATCAGAAACCATCTGAGAATAGATCATGAAGGTGCAGATTATCGCAAAAGTGCAGGCAAAGGCGATAGAAAACAAAAGAATCCAACGTTTGGAGATCTTAACATCAGTTGAAGCGCTGATCGCGATCATCAGCAGCATGCCGCAGACCATCGCTGCAAATGTCTGGATCGCATAAGAATAGACATCAAAATGATTGACGGCAACGACGAGATTAACGAGCGACAAGACAATATACGCCAGAAATGGCAGCGGATAAAGGACTGCCACTTTCTGATGATAAGTCTTCGAGAAATCTTTCGTGAGAACTGCCGGCAGTAAGACAATAACTAACGCAATTATTGATAATAGCAACCAGGTCCAGTCCCCCCTCCAGACCGAGATTCCTAAAGTGAGAATCGTCAGGAGGATTGAGAGGTAATAAACTGCACGCATTGAAGGCCTCAGATCAGTATTTGCGTTACCAAAACTGAAGGACTATTTGAACTATATTCCCAAAATACAAGTTTTAAAAGAGAAAGTTAGCGCTCAACATCATCAAAAAGACATTTGCTTTTAAGACAGATTCTTGCCGTGTCGAGCATAATTAGTAAGCCGATGAGCACAAGCACAAAGGCAATGAGCCAGCTATTATTGAACAGCGCTCCGACTTCATCCGTCTCAATCCCCTGACCAGCAAAGAGGAATGCGTACATGGCAATCAGCCGGACAATTATCCAGCGGTTCTTAACGGCCCATATAGTAAAGAAGGTAAAGGGGATGATAAAATAGCCTAAGCGGATCATCGGATAGATAGAGAGGAAAATCACCGTGGTCAACATCGCTGAACGCCAGATGTCCAGTTTCCAATAATAAGCCAGACAATATGAAATAAACAGCGCAATGATCGTGATGGTCAAGCCCATAGTGCCACTGATCTCAAAGCCGCCTTTAACCAGTAGATTGATCAATGACATTCCGCCGCTGGTATTTCCACTGGCATCGCCGCCCAAGAAATAATACTGAAAGAGGTCGGTGATGCTTTCTCCGGACGCGAGGACAAATGGTCCGATGATACATAGCGAAAAGATGATGCCGATCAAAACAGAGAAGATGCGGTCTTTGTTGCTTTTCATAGAAATCAGCAGATTAGGGAAAATCAGCGCCTGCAGCAACTTGACCCAGGCAGCAATGGTTCCCACTAAAGCTGAAGTTTTGATTCTGCCCGCTAAAAAGACGAAAATGGGCAATAAATAAAAAAAGGCCACGATCGGCTCATCCTGAATGCCCCAGGTAGCATCAATAAGTGCGTAAGGGCAGATAATTGCCAGACAGGCCGCCAGGAAAGCTTCGTGTTCGTTCCACTTACGGAGAATAGTGTACATCAGTAAGCCGGTGAATAACGGAAATAAAGAGAACCAAATCTCAAACATCCACGCTTCGCCGCCAAATAATTGTGGCGGCACGAAGAGATAATTAATCAAAGGCGGTGATTCGACATCAATATCCTTGTAAAGAATCAGACCATCTAAGATCGCCTGTGCCCGTTCTTGATAATAGCCTAAATCAGGAGTGGGACCAAAGGTAGCATCGATCCAGCCTCTGAACAAAAAGACATCAGAAACAATAAATGATCCATAAAGTAGGAATGACAGCAATAATAAAATCAGAATTTTTTGCCTAAAGCTCAACTTTTTGATGCTTTTATTCAAAGAGGCAAGTTTACCATTTATTGAACTGGCAAATGACTGATTCATAAACTCAAACACCGTCTCTGATTGGGCTAGATAGTTGCCAGCAAGTTCTGAGGCATACTTTACAAGTATTTGCTAGTCGCGGATATCAGCAATACAGGTATATAATATAGCTAGTTAATGAAAAATATAAAGGTTATGTGCGGTGAACGCACATTTTAGTTCAGAGAACTTCTTTGAAAACCGAGCCTTTGGCTCCGCAGACTGGACATTTTTCCGGAACTTCACCGTACTCTAAGTCACCGCAGACCGGGCAGATGTAGAGTTTTTTGGGTTCCAGATCTTTGCCAGAGTTGATGGCCTGTGCCGCCAGTTTGTATAAGGCTTCGTGGACTTTCTCGACTTCATTAGCCAAGGTGAAAGTGCGTACCGCCGCGGCATTGCCTTCAGCTTCTGCTTCAGCGATGAAACCAGGATACATTTCAGTGTGCTCGTAGTTTTCACCAGAAATGGCCGCCTCAACGTTTTCAGCGGTTGATTTGACACCGCCAGCTACTTTCAAATGAGAGTGGGCGTGGATAGTCTCGGCATCAGCAGCAGCGCGGAAGAGTTTGGCGATTTCGGGAAAGCCGTCTTTTTCGGCCTGCGCGGCAAAGGCGAGATACTTTCTGTTAGCCTGAGATTCGCCGGCAAAGGCGCTCATTAAATTATCAATAGTGGTCATAATTTCAACCTTAAACTAACGAATATTTTGATAGTATATTTAGATAAGGACTGATTTTACCACAGTTTCCGCACGATCGCACCAAGCTAGATACTTAGGGATCTTGCCGCGGACTAAATCATGATAGGTGCTGATCACCTGCTTGGTCACCGTTCCCGGTAGCCCTTTACCGATTAGTCGGCCATCCAGTGAGCGTACTCCCTGAATTTCTAAAGCGGTACCGCACATGAAAACTTCCTCAGCGGAGACGACTTCATCCCAGGCGATCTCTTTTTCTTTTACTTCATAACCCAAATCTGCAGCCATCTGCATGACGGTGTCACGAGTAATTCCTTCCAGAATACCTGCAGAAAGCGGCGGGGTACAGATCGTGTCGTGTTCGACGATGAAAATATTCTCAGCCGAACCTTCCGCCACCGTACCATTGGCATTGAGCATTAATGCTTCATCGGCCTGATGGCGGTTAGCGTCCCGCTTGGCCATAACCGAAGCGATATAGCCGCCGCAGATTTTAGCGGTAACTGGCAACGCCCGCCAGCGGGATTTTTCCCACGGGGAGGTGATGACGTCGATGCCGCGGGCTTCCGCTCCCGGTACATATTCACCCATTCTCGTCGCCGCCACCGCCACATGCGTCGGCATGTCCGTCGTACCTAAGGCTACCGAACTGCCCTGCCCGCCGAAAGCAATCGGCCGGATATAATCAGCATGCTCATTGGCCAGTACTGTTTCGCAGACAGCCAGATAAAGTTCTTTTTCAGAATAAGGAACTTCCAATCCCAGTAGTTTAGCAGAACGTAAGAGACGATTAACGTGGTCTTTTAACCTAAAAATCAGATAACCATCGCTAGAGGGATAAGCGCGAATGCCTTCAAAAACTCCCCAGCCGTATTGTAAACCAAAAGACAAGAGGGGCACCGTGGCCTCTTCGGCATTTACTAACTGTCCATCATACCATACTTTTCCATCGTTCAAGGAATCCCCGCTACTTTTTTGCAGGGACTAGTATATATGGCATTGGTTAGTCAGACGAGACAAATTTAGCCTCTTCCACGAGATCCATGGCTTCCAAAAGCTGCTGCGTAGTACGGTCCCAGGTAAAGTTTGAAGCCCATGCCAAGGAGGCTTTGCTCATTCTTTCCCGGTCTTCTTGGTTTGTTAAGATGTCAATGGTTTTCTCAGCTAGAAGATCAATGTTGCCATCTTCCACCAGATAAGCGGTTTCACCATCTTTCATGGAATCCCGGATACCAGGAACATTGTAGGCTACTACCGGCGTACTGCAGATGTTTGCCTCCATCGGACCCAGGCCCCAACCTTCTTTCATTGAAGCCATTAGACAGACCCAGGAACTAGAAAGGATGCGCACTTTTTCATCTTCTGCCACTTCGCCTCGGAAATCGATTTTAGACGTAATGTTTAGTTCATTAGCTACCGCCTTAAGATCGTCATAATCACCGCGTCCAGCAATGATTAATTTCGCGTCGGGGATCTTTTCCAACACTTTGGCAAAGGCCCGGATGATGTCATCCACCCGTTTGTAAGATTTTACCCTGCCCACATAACAGAGGGTGGGAGTCGCGCTTTTTGCTACTGCTGCAGAAGTATCAATATTCAAACCGGAATAAACAATGGAAATATTATCCCGAGGAACGCCCAACATTTCAGATAAGTCTTTTTTAGTACTTTCCGAAACTACTACAAAATGCTGGCCTTTGTAGATCTTGGGAATGCTTTTCTCAGCAAAATAACCCACATAGGACAGCGGCATGGGCAGCTCTTTTTTGAAGATCTCCCAGCCCATAACATGATGGATGACCGGAACGATTCGGGCATCAGCATAGATAGGTGAGAAGAAAGGCACCCCGTTGATGTCATCAATCACCAAATCAAAATAATGTTTTTTATAAGCCATAACGGCACGCAGATACAAAGTAAACTGATTACCCATTCTTCTGATTTTTATGCCGTCAATTTCATCTTCCAGAGTACAGCCAGGATATTTACCGCAGAATAAAGTTACTTCATTTGATTTTGCTAATCTTTTACCGATCTCATGAATAAAACACTCTGCACCACCACTTTGAGGGTGTGTGATGTCCCTCCAGTTCAAAATCAAAACCTTCATACATCCCAGCCCTGACATCTATAAGTGAACTACATATCTCTAGCTCAATCATATAATAATGCTAAAGAGAGGATTATCAAAATATATAATATACAATAGAAACATTCATGTGCTACTTGGTAAACTGCAAGTAAAAGGTATTGTCACATGAATGTTGTAGTTCTCTGTAGAAAGTTAGATGGAAAACCTCTCACTGGTTTCGAAAGATATGCTCATAACCTAGTGGAAGGTCTGCAAGAAACTAACACGGATCTCATACTGCCATGTCAGCATACCTTTTTTCAAGTGAAGCCGTCAGGATCGCTCATAAGCCCTCCTTACTACGATGTCATGATCCCCATGTGGTCATTGATCAGAGGAAGGATCAAGGGCGAGGTCTATCATGCGCTTACGGATTCACAAGCCGCTATTTTCCCCTTAGTTAAGGGAAAGAAAATTGTGACGATGCATCATGTAGACAAGACGCCACCCATTGGCATAAAAGAAAAAATCTTTCGTTCTTTTTATGCCTTCGGAACCAAGATGAGTGTCAAGTATGCAGATGTCATCATCTGCATATCTGAGCAGACAAAAAAGGAAGTCGCGGAAGCCTATGGAGTTGAGGACAGCCGGCTAGTGGTGATCCCTCATGCTGTCGGCAAAAATTTCTGTGTGATGCCCAAGATTCCCAAGGAAGCAGTGGTCGGATATGTGGGGGCCCTCAAAAATAGGAAAAACTTGGAATTTCTCATAAGAACTGCCGCCGAATACACCGCAGCATATCCCGACAAACCGGTAAAATTTTCAATCTGTGGGGAAGGGCCAGAAAGGCAGCGATTGGTCGAATTAACCGACAGCTTGGGAATGAATAATGTAGTAGAATTCAAAGGAAGAATCGCTGACGAAGAAATTGTACAGACTTACAACTCCTTTGCTCTTTTCTGCTTACCTTCATTACAAGAGGGTTTTGGTTTTCCAGTGATTGAAGCTGAAAGTTGTGGTATCCCGGTTCTGACCCTCAAAAGTGCCATGATGCCGCAAGAAGTTGTGACGGCTGCTACCGAATGCAGTGATGAAAAAGACATGGCAAGACAGATTCACCGACTTCTTACTGATGAAGATGCCTACAATACCGCCAGGATTGAAGGAATGGCACATGCTGCACAGTATACAATCGAACGAATGGCGGAAGAAACAGAAAAAATTTACAAAAAAGTGCTATCGTAATCTGTTTATGACGCCTAAAAGGCTTCAAAAGATGAGTGATCACTTTATTTCAATTAGTGTCTGATTTTTAAAGAAAGAAAAGTGGACTAAACACAATCTCTGGCTAAGGCGACTAATAATTTTCCTGAAATACAAAATGAATTCCTCTCCCCGGCAAGCACTCAGATTAAAACTCCCTAATTGCAAGCAAATCTGGAAAAATTCAGGAAGGGGCCGATGCCCCGGGGCCTTATCAATTAAGAATCAGAGTTTTTTCTGAGAGTCTCTTCTTTTCAGATACCATGCTGAAGCCAGCAGTAAAATCATTGCAGCCGGCACCACCACGGCATAAACGATCAGCATCTTATCATAGGTCTCTTGTCCCTGGTACTCTAGATTAATTGTGTATTCTCCAGCAGGAACATAGTATGCATTGACCATGGAATTGGCCGGAACGTGAGTAAGAGCGACTCCGTCGATCGTGGCAACCCATTTCGATGAATAACTGTCGCAGACCATCAACCAGAAGGGTTTATCAGAAGACGTGTTGATAGTATAAGATGTATTATTCTCATGGACGTAAGTAATTTCCGGATTGGCGGCTTGATCAGGTTGTTCAAGCGGCAGGATTGCTACCCCATAGAAGTTCATATTCTCCAGAGTAATCCGGTGTTTTCCTTTTTCCAGATGCACTGTTGCTTCCCAGTAGCGGCCGTTTTCAGTGAGCGTTACTTGTTCACCATCTACGTAAACTGTTCCGTTTTCTCCCGTGATCCTCAGCAGATAATCACCAGTAGACGGGACGTCGATAACTGTCGAGGCAGAGGTCTCATTAATTGAAACGGTCATCGAATTCACGAAGACCTTCTCATGACCTACGGATCTTACGACTACTGAAAAGGGATCGCCCGTAGCCAGGTACGATAAAGATGCGTTCTTAAGTTCATCCCCTGCGAGCGCCACTACTTTATGCGGTTCTTTATAGCCATCCGTCCAGATTTCGACCAGAACAGCTGCGGTATTATCTAAACCAGATAAATCTAAAGAAATGTGATATTCTGTACCCGCGGTAGACTCGGCGATCCTGCCAAGAGTGTAAGCTTCTCCGGGTTTGAGAATCACTTGCGTACCGTCAGCGGCAACTGCATTGTAGAAGGCCGAGTTTCCAAAGCCGTAACCCCACTCACCCAGCCATGGTAGGTATGTTCCTTCCCAGAGCGAAGAGAGGAAAGTCGGCACCACCAGGGAGGTGCTGAGTTTAGCCAACGCCTCGGAGCTGTTGCTGACAGCCGCATTAAATTCACCAGTGGTCGTAAATAATGCTCTCTGGACGCAGACCTTGCCAGGACCCAGCGGCGTCAGGGTCACGGTATGTTTTCCTTTAGTAAGATCTAAGTTGGCAATCTCGGTCCAGGCAGAGTGCGTAAATGTACTCCGGCAATCAATCCGCGCGATCTCTTCCCCATCAACTGCGACTTTAACAATGCCAAAATCTCCAGAGTAGATCAGATCTAACCAGAGCGCATATTCGCCATCTTCAGCAGCGTTAACCGTGAAGGACAGATCAGACCTGCCGGAAGTAGAGACGCCAGGATAAGGAGAATATCCGCCACCATAATAGTAGTCGTTATACATCCATTCCGCTGAATCATCATTGGTATGAACGCTTCCCAGTGAAGAAAGCATGATTACTGCATCGCGGAGATTGGAAATTTCAATGGCATAATCGGTGATCGAAGAAGTAGCCACTCCGCCCAAAATTTCCAGCATCTCGTCTAGATTTTCTTCAGAGTATTCGGGTAGAACGTTTACGCCATTGAGCTCAGCAAGACCCATGCCGGCTAAGCCTACCAGATATTGCCTGCTCCCAATCACAAACAAAGAGGAATCTGCTTCGTGTACCCGCGGCTGCCAGTTTTCGTTTTCGAAGATGATTGCTCCGCCTTCATATTCTTTCCAGACAATCATCCCTACCAAAGAGGCAAAGAGATTTTCTTCGCTGTGGGAAGTGTGCACCTGTGAAACGATGAAACGGACATCGGCCGTACCGCCTAGCAGTTCAGAGAGATCTTTGTAACCAAAATTCTGGCCAAAAATGGCAGAGCCCACGAACGACCAGTAATCTTCAGTTTCCAGACCAAAGGCATACATCTTTCCTGACAGGTACGGGCTATACATACCCACGTCGGGAGTTTGAGAGGAAGGGTAGCCGTCAAACCGCGGTACATTATGATCATAATACACTTGCCCGTAAGGCAGGTTCAGAACACGGAAGTTGCCATCCACCCCTTTTAGATCCTGATAGGGTTCAGAATACACAGTGGGCAGATCAAAGGCTCGTACTTCTCCCGATAGTATTGCGGAAGATGAAAAAATCATGCAGAAGGAAATTACCACTGCGAGGATTTTAGGATTGAGCAGCTCTTTTCTAGCTTTCTTCCAAGTGCCTCTCAACATCGTGGGCATAGCCCTTACCTCTTTAGCATGAGTGATGAGAATCGCAATCATCAGCGCGTAGGCAAAGGCGGTCAAGAGATGGAAGCGGGAGAAAACCCGGATTGAATCCATCAGCGGCACATTTTCAAATAAGAAATTGAAAACGCCACCCAGCGGGGGATTAGGACCACAGGCGATAAAGATGAAAAGAATCGCGGGAATCGCCAGGGAGAGGAGGAGATGACGCTCTCTTTTCACTTTTAACGAATAAAAGGCCAAGAGCGGCGTGACAATTGCCGTCACGTAGATCAGAGGCCAGATACTGTAAATTATCGACCAGGAACCTAAACCTACAGTGGTGTCGATAAAAGTATTTTCACTAGAGAAGAGAATGAAAGAATGCAGTAATGAATAACTGCTGAATACTTGCGCGTCTTGAATTGCATAGACGGTAGCAAGCGTGTGGATACCGCCATCGGCAAACTTTGAAAACGCCATCGGCAGTACAAGAACTGCGACGGTAATCAGCCCCATGAAAATGGTCGTCAGTGCCTGAGGATACTCTTTTTTATTTTTAATCAGAGGCAGGATTGCATAAATAAAAATGAAGAGCAAGAGGAAGATCGCCGAAATCAGAATAGTATGAGGGGCGCCTACCGTTCCCAAGATAAAGGCGACGATGGGGACCAAGGCGGCATAAAGCATTTTTTTGTCGTTGATCGCTTTATAAAGGACGAAAAAGAGGATAGGAAAGATAGCATAGCCAGCAACGAAAAGATGGTGGTTTTCAGTTATCTGTGAGAGATATACCTGTGAGAATAAATAGACGATACCGGCAGTAATCGCGGCCAAACGGTTTTTGGTTATACCGTAGGCACAAAGATACATTGAAAAACCAGCCAGCCAGAAGAATCCGATAATAAACAGTCTAAAGACATCGGCTGAGGACATGCCCAGGACATTCTGCAGGAGATAATAGCCAGCCCCTAACGTCACTGAAGGAAAATCAATGTGACCCAAGGAAGGCATATCACGCCACGCAGAGAAGTAGGATCCTTCCTGAAACATTACGCTTAGATCAGTGGGCGGACCCATTCCGTCCGAGCCAACAAAAAACGCACCTGTGAGATAATTCCTGAATACGATTAGAGTGATCGCAGCAAAGAACAATGCTGGTACTAAGATATTCTTCACAGTGCAGTTTTGCAAAGCTTTGATCTAAGCACTCCCCTAATTTGCCAGCTTGCGACCAACTTGTATTTAAATGGATGGTAGCAATTAGAAGAAAGAGGTAAACGTGCATATAAAATACTTATCTAATTATTGTACATATCAACTAAATATCTGCCATAATCATAGAAGGATTAAAATTCCTGAAATTGGTTTTATGGTGAACTTTAAAGAGATATGCTCCGCCTCTTTAAGGGGGCCACTTGATGAATGACTCCGACTTCAAACAGTTCTCAATAATTCTGCCAGTATACAATGAAGCTGAAAATATCGCCAAAATGATCTCAACACTCCATGAGCTTTATCCTGGCATCCAGACGTTAGTAATGGATGATAATTCAAAAGATGGCACCATTGAGATCTGCCGAGAGCTTGAAAAGAATAACGAGAACGTGAAACTTTTTGTGAGAGATGCCAACGATAGGGGTCTGACCGCCAGTGTTGCGGAAGGCATAACTCACGCAGAAACTGCCTACTTCATCGTGATGGATGCTGATTTTCAACATCCTCCGGAAATTGTGAAAGAGTTGATGGAAGCACTTTTGAACGGAGCAGACATTGTTATTGGAAAAAGACTGCAGAAGAATGCACTCACCGTCATCAGGCGCCTATATTCCAATGCCGCCCAGAATCTTGCCGCGTTTTATCTTAAATTCCATAATCAACCCTCGTCCCATGATATTATGAGTGGTTTGTTTGGTAGCCGAACAGAAGCGTGCAAAAAAATTGTAGAAGAGAAAGGTACTGAATTTGAAAGACCGGGATTCAAGGTTCTGTTTGATTTACTGAAATTCACTAGTCCAGATGCTAAAGTGAGTGAAGTAGAATACATGTTCTGTAACCGAGCGGGAGGAGAGTCTAAACTCAACAGCTCGATCATTGTCTCAGTTCTTAAACAATGTGGAAAACTTGGCAAAAATATTGCCAAGATTGTCAGCATTGTTCTCTTTAAGGATTAAAGCTTACTAAAATCACCAAGTACGGCATTATTTAGCGATAGTCCAGACGAGATTTTACATTCTTTTCCAAGAATCACGTTTTCAAGATTGCAATCATCACCGATGGTGCAGTTTTGTCGGCTCATAACACGTGAAAGATTAGCGTCTTTGCCCACAATGCAATTTTCACCAATAATACAAGACGTAAGGTGTGAATTATTGCCGATAACTGCTTCCCTACCGAGATAACAGGGCCCTACGATTTCACAGCCATTGCCCATGAAATCAGAAGAGACGATTTTGCCGCTACAGGTGGCTCCGCAGCGATTGCCGGTTGTACCTTTTCTTTCGGCCATCTTGAGGTTTGCTTCCAGTAGATCTGAAGGCCTGCCGATATCTTTCCATAAACCCTGAAGTTTTGAACCTTGCAGGTGTTTTCCAGTTTCAAGCAGTAACGGAAAGAGGTTTTTAGAAAAGTCATATTTTTCATCTTGAGGAATATAGTTTAAGACTTCTTTTTCCAGAACGTATATTCCTGCATTGATGAGATTAGAGAATACTTCTTCTTGTTTAGGTTTCTCTTTAAAACGTTCTATCCGCCCCGTAGAGTCAAGACCGACTATGCCAAACTCTGTAGGTTTATCGACTTCGGTCAAAGCAATGGTGACAAGCGCGTTGCTTTTTTTATGATCATCCAGCAGAGCGCGCATATCAACATCAGCAAGCACATCACCACTGGTGACGATAAAAGTGTCACTTAGTTTGTCTTCCAGCAATTTAACAGCACCGGCGGTCCCTGCCGGTTCTTCTTCGATAGTAAAATCAAGATTAACGCCTAACTCTGAATCATCCAAACAAGAAACCAGATCATCTGGTAGATAACCACACGCAAGATGTATATCTTGGACTCCCGCACTTTTCAGAGATTCTATCGAATATTTGATACAGGGAATACCAATCACTGGCAGCATAGGTTTGGGCAAGGAATTGGTTAACGGCCTTAGCCGGGTTCCTTCCCCTCCTGCTAAAACAACAGCATGAGGTGCGTTTGACATCTGGATATTGTATGTCATCAACGTGGTATTTTACACTTATTATTATCGTACAATCAGATCGATATTACTTTTTTACCGTCTTTCTGCAAACACTCTTCAACAAAGGTTGTGTATTTTCCAAAATTCACATCAGCGGTGTGATGCGCGGAAACTTGCTGTTCAAGAGGTGGCAAGCACATATAATCACCATAGCTTTTTCTCAATACCGTATCATAATCTTTAGGGGCCCAGAACGTAGCATCTTCAAACTGTAGTTTCACACCTTCGCCATATACATCTTTGGAAACAAGAGATTTCTTCCAATTTCCAAAAGAGGCCAGATTTGCCATATAGCCACCACCAGCCTGCGATTTAGACATGGAGAGATCTTCAAAAATCCGGCGGGAAAGTTCACCATAGAAAAGCAGAGAAAATGGATGTAACATTTTTCCTAGCGTGCGGAATTTTTCCTGTGAGAACTTTGTACCATGGGCAATGGCGCGGAGCGCAGACATCCAGAAAGCCACATGGCCACGCAGATGGAGCATAAGACCCTTGTCGGTTTTAAGATCGTCCAGCGGCATAATGTCCACGAAAATACCTGTATGGGTGTCAACATATTCCAAAGGTTCTTCAGGATAAGTAGTACCATTGAGTCTCAGTCTGGCACTAAAAGAATAATAGTCTTCTTTGGTGATTGTACTTTCAATCGTATATTTTTCACCCATTTCTTTCTGGATAGCTTCATGAAACTTTATGTAATCCTTCCTCGGCATGAGCAGATCAATGTCGTCATCCCAGGGAATGAAGCCTTGATGACGAACAGCTCCTAGAAGCGTACCGTAGGCTAAGAAATACCGTAAGTGATGCTTTTCACACACATCAGCAATATCCTTGAGGATTTGCAGTTCCATCAATTGAAGCTTCCTGAGTGTATCGTCCATCAAAGATGAAACTTGTTTCAGAAATATAGAGTTAACGACACAAAACACACCATTTTAGCAAGAGTCTTTGAAACTCAAGCACAATTGCATGTTTTACGTCACGATCGCATGCTCTGGAATATTCTCGTAAGTTATTTTTTCATTTCAGAGAAGATTGACGAGTTTTAATCTAATAAGTTAAGACACAATCACAAATCATGGCAATATTTTTTGTGAATTTTCATGCGATACTCTAATAGTTTTTATTACGTCCATAATACGAATTACCAATCATCAGTTCATTGTTGAAAGAAGCCTAAGCTAATCTATCCTTTGGAGTAAACAATCAAAATTCAATAACATTTCATGACGAATAAACTGCGTCCAATGCATTCAATGATTTACTAAAATATAATCCACAGATTTATGATTCTGATGGGGCATACCGTGGCAATGAACATTGCACTGATTATAGCCGGAGGAGTAGGCATGAGGATGTGCCAGCCGATTCCTAAACAGTTCATGGAAGTCAACGGTATCCCTATAATCATGTATACATTGAGAACTTTTCAAGACCACCCAGAAATTGATAAAATTGAAGTCGTGTGTTTAGATGGATGGCAAGATTGGGTTAAAAAACATGCCGAAGAAGGGGGAATAACTAAAATTTCTGGAATCGATCAAGGCGGAGAAACTGGACAAGCTTCAACAAGAAACGGAGTTATGAGCCTTAGGGAAAAATTTTCTCCAGAAGATATTGTAATTATTCATTCTGCCAATCGTCCGATGGTGACGGCAGAGATTATTTCAGACTGCATATCCACTTGTAAAAAATTCGGTTCGGCGGTTACGGCCATACCCTGCATTGATGCTATGGTATACGACCAGCCGTTGAAAGTAGTGCCAAGAGAGAGGTTGATAAGAACTCAGGCACCACAGGCTTTCCGACTTTCAGAACTTGTTTCGGCTCACGAAGAAGCATTGCAAAAAGGAATTACCGGCTCTGTTGACTCTTGCACATTGATGATTGAACTTGGAAGAAATGTAGTGTTTTCAAAAGGTTCAGAGAAAAATATAAAAATTACCATCAGCGACGATGTCGATATCTTCAAGGCGCTGCTGGCAATAGATTCTTCACCCTAAGAAACCGCGCAGGTTAGCCGCTCTCAGCAGCGCTTCCTGCACTTCTTTGGAGCCGTGAATGTTTTCTGTGACGTAAGTCGTTATTTTCTCATGCTCCGCGTCAGTTTCATAATCGAGATCTAAGAGCTCGACGGCTTTTTTGAGCTGCGGCAGTGAGTCTAGAGAGTGCGGGTTCATGAAGCGCAGGGCATCCTGCATGCTGTGGTCGAAGTAAGGTGAAACGTCACGCACAAAGTCGAGATCTTTTTCCGTCAGCGCATTGAGGCCAAGCAGCTCCGGCGGCAGACCGAGGGAGTACAGAGCACAGCAGAAACCGATGGCCCGCGGTAATTTCACGCCTTCCATGCTGCGGGAGTAACCGAAAAGACCGATGTGTAGTTTCCTCTTGCGGCGGCGGGGCACGAAGTTGGAAGCTTCCCAGATGACCGGGGCCAGTTTTGTCAGCTGGCGGCGGTACTCGGTGGAACAGCGCTGGATGATGTCTTTAGCGCGCTCCTGATCAAGCTCATGCGCCCGCTGGCGGGAAGCCTCGTTGATTTTCTGGATCCCGTTACGCACCTGATCATGCGAATAATCGTATTTGAAAGCTGACTGGACCGTGAAGGTGTGAACAGAAGGATATTCTTCCATGATGGCTTCGACATTGTTCGGCTTCAGGTTACCGCGGAACGGTGCGGAACCGACACCAATGATTGGGCAAATTTCAACACCGCTTTCTTCTTCCAGCTCCTGCAGATTGAGCAGGGCAATTTTG
>ULSO01028311.1_pt1 | contig 17716 bp, 19 predicted proteins | sample 1956701 | NCBI WGS metagenome assembly ULSO01 (sample SAMEA4835708, study PRJEB28245) | human gut metagenome | biome: gut microbiome; material: fecal sample | place: Denmark | collected 2008 | reverse complement strand
TGTTTTAATGTTTTCACCGATTTTGTTTTAATGTTTTCACCAAAACAAGTGAATGTCAATATCACCAGATATGAATTGAAGAGAGCCACAGCTCAGAGTCTATCAGTCAGAGGATAAATGAAAAAAGAGAAGATGTGCGGTAAAGCTAGAAGCCATACCGCAGGATTTGTTTTACTTTTTCTTAGATAAGATGCCTTTAAAGAATGTTGAATAGAGTGGTGCAATAGGGTTGTTAGCTGTCATGCGGTCTTTCACCATCAGCGTTGTTGTGTAGGCTTTGGAATACTTGTTGAAGAGCATATCATGACCGACACAGAGACCAACAACGATGTTTAAGTCCGTTTCAGCTTCATTGAGCAGTTCAGCCTGATAAACTGGGTTACAGACGGTTTCCAGAGGACTCATCAGACAGTTCTTGTCAGGAATGCCGACATCACCTTTGGTCATCGCAAAAGCACGGCAGATGACCGAATGGACTTCAAAATCATTCTCTTCTAAAACTCTGATTAAACGGATAGCCTCGTCACGAGTAGCCAAACAGAAAGCAACACCCAGTTTGTGCCAGCCCATCGAGTTGGCGAAAGCCATGATTTCAGCAATCCTCGGCCTGATCGGAGTCATCACACCATCGATCATCCGCAAAGTGCCTCTTTCAGTTTCAGCACCGGCCTGCATGATCTTGTTGATGTCTTCATCCTGGTAACGCTGCTTAATCTCATCAAGAGTGTGTTCAGAAACGTTAGTCGGGCAACGGGGGAATTTACCGGGTGAGCGTAATTTACAGCCAACATCCCCACACTGGTCACATTTAGGAAAAATCGTCTTGTCTACCATGAGTGTGAATGTACAGGAAGGATGATAAATACTCTCCCTGAATGTAACAGTAACACCTCAGACCACAGGAGAAGTTGTACTAAAGGATATTAATTAATACCATGAGTATTCTGTTAAAAATTACAATAAATAATCAATTGATAACTCAAGCGATTTTCTCAATACTCTGCTTCAATCGATCGTTGATTTGTTCAGAATCTATCCTTCCTGCATTCAATGCTCTTTTAATAATTTCAGATAACTCTGATTTTCTGTATTGTTTCCAATTCTTGTTGTTCACAGAATCTACATATATTCTTAATAGTACATCGAGACCAGCATGAGTAATCTCACAAATATCCCTGTGAGTGTTGACCAAATCTGGTACAGCCGTTACTCCTTGCGATTTCCTCAAGACCAAAGGAGAGTCGCTAAGCTTTTTAGCATCAAAAAATATAAGTTTGGTAGCCTCAAGGTTTTGACTACCCATAGATATGGCCAAAGCCGCTTCATCTAAATCCGATATTGAATTTATTTGCCACACTGATAGAGCGCTATTATTAGTTCTAAATTCGTTAGTGGTTACATCAGCAGACACGTTGCATATTGAATCATCATTGCAAGATATGAGACCTTCTGGGACGTTAGAAGATCGCATAACTTTCCGCACCAACCATACTATTGTCCCACCCCCACTTATATATTTTCCAAATCTTCAATTACACCATCCAAATATTGTTGAAGCCATGATTGATCGCACTTAATTTGTTTTAGATAATCAACCGCATCTTTTGATCCCCAATTTTCAAACGCTTTTATAGCAAACTCCCTTACTGACTGACTTTTATGTTGAAGTAAAGCTAATGCCATAATGGGCCCCTGTGGAGATACCGATTCATAGTCAAAGTGTGATAGCATATGTAATATGCCAATTAGTGTGTGAGGGTCATCATAGGTGTAAAGATATAATTCCATTAACCAATTCAAAGTAGGGGCCATACCATCAGTCTTTATTAGGCTTTCAACGTATTCTTCAGATGCGGCAGATTCACCTGAGATGTAGTTTTCATACTTCATAATTGAAAGAATCTTTTTAGTACGAAGGTCTTGTGAGATGTCTCTTTTTATTGTAGAGTTTGGATTATTAGAGGTTTCAGATTGATTGGGCATAACAGATTTGGTTTCTGTAAACTCAGTGCTTTCACAATGTTGAGGACTTATTAGATCATTGTGATTTTTTAAAATAAATAGTCTAGTTGATAAATTCAATAGTTCATCGAGAGATATAGAGTCTGCACAAATAAAAGAAATGTTAGAGTATATGCCAGGTTGACCTTTTGAATATTCGTTGAGCTTGAGCATTAATGAATTATATATATCTGAGTTTAATTTATAGAAACATAGATTACTTTCTGAAAGTTGTGTAGATGAGATCATATATACCATCGTTTCATCAATTGGGAAGATCTGATATCATTTTATCCAGATTACTAATGGCATTGTTTAAAAATTCATCAACGTCTTTGGATGAAAATCGTGCTTTGTTATTAACGTGCAGTGTGTTGATATCAAACGAGATTAAGATTGAGCTCGTATTATTTGCTGAATTCTGAAATTCTGAGAATGAAATAGCTAGGATATTGTTGAGTTCTTCTTTTTTACCATTCAGATCAAAAGATGTTATCTGATTTGCACTGGTGGACCATTCTGAGAGTGTTTTTTCTTTATAGAAACCGGTTGGTTTAAAAAATGAGTTTGCATCTACAATACAATCTATAAGATAGCGACCATTGATAGCAAACCTATTCCCAAGAACATCTAATTCGTTCATTGCAATTTTCAGAAATTCGCTTGGTTTATTAAAAGCAGTCTTGAAATCCATAGATGCGGATGATTCGTCTTGAGGAGTAAAATTACAATCGATTCTTTCTGGTAAAAGAAATATGTTATGCATATGATCCGAAGAAATCATATTTAGCCTGTTTGAGAGTGTAGGTGCGCTTTTAAAAGGATCGAATATTGCCGCTGGGATGACACTAGGCATAAACTGATTGTCAAATGCTTCAAGCAGTTTTGCTACAAGAGAAGCGTCAACTTTAATATTTTCAAATGATCCAAAAGTGCTCATTTGAAAATCGAGAATCTTTTTCATAAATCTGCCTCCAATTCTTATAAATGAATGTGTTTTAACCATATATAGATTGACACCATACATATACTGTTTTGAATACGGGAAAATACGTTAAAAAAAATATTATACACTTATCAAAGTGTAGTGTCACGAAGATTTTATAAATAACTTTGGAATAAATAAAAGGTGGATATATAGCATATCCAAATAAAAAAAAGTTTAGAGATTGGAGAGCCTGATGAGCTCTTCCCATTTCTTGTCCACGTTTTCCTGGATCTCTTCGGCAACGTTTTCCCATTTGGAGCTCTGCAGGTGTTTAAAGCGGCCCTGGGATTTGATCCAATCTTCAATGGGACGTTTCTCTTTTTTGCCCTCAGCGATCCTTTTGCTCTCGCCGGTGAGTGACCATTTACCGTGATCATACTCGTAGAGAGGCCAGACGCAGGTTTCAACAGCCAGCCGGGAAATGGCAATGGTCTGTGAAGAATCGTGTCTCCAGCCACGGGGACAAGGTGAGATAACGTTGAGGAAAGCGGGTCCGCCGGCTTCAAAGCCTTTGCGGGCTTTCTCATGAAGATCTCTCCAGTTGTGGGGTGAAGCCTGCGCAGCGTAGGGCAGCTCGTGGGCAGCAATGATTTTAGTAATGTCCTTAGGGAATTCCTTCTTACCAGGAACGACACTGCCAGCAGGACTGGTGGTAGTCGAAGCACCTTTTCCAGTAGCACCGCTTCTCTGAATACCCGTGTTCATGTAGGCTTCATTGTTCATGCAGACAAAGAGGAACTGATGACCTCTTTCAATCGCACCGGACAGAGCCTGGAAACCGATATCGTAAGTACCACCGTCACCAGCAAAAGCAACGAATCTCATTTCTTCCTGGATTTTGCCTTTTCTCTTCAAAACCCGGTAGGCGGATTCGACACCAGCGATGGTGGCTGCAGCGTTCTCAAAAGCGCTGTGGATCCACGGAACATTCCAAGCGGAATAGGGGAAACCAGAAGTGGAAACCTCAAAGCAACCAGTAGCGTTGGAAACAACGACGGGCAGATCGGTAGCCATCAGCACCTGTCTGACGATAGTCGGTTCACCGCAGCCAGCGCAGAGACGGTGTCCCTCAGTAAGTTTATCGGGTTTTTCTTGGAGTTCTTCTAAGGTGATCATTTTTTCACCCCCAGGTAGTTAACTTTGCTCGCAGAACCGTCAATCATTGAACGGAAGACTTTCTTCAGATCTTCGACATTCACATCACGGCCGCCCAGACCGTAGATGAAGTTGACGATTTTCGGTGAAGCGCTGTCGGCAGCACACATTTCGGCTGAGCAGACATCAGCAAATAAGGGACCAGCAGCACCGATGCTTAAAGCACGATCCATGACGGCCACGCATTTTTTGCCTTTTACCGCTTTAGCAATCTCTTCGTAAGGGAAAGGACGGAAAACTCTGACTTTGATACAGCCTACTTTCAATCCTTCTGCGCGCAAGTCGTCAACGACCTGTTTGAGTGTACCAGCAGTAGAACCGATGGCAATAGAGATGTAGTCTGCATCTTCAGTCTTATATTCTTCAATGAAGCCATATTTACGGCCGGTGAGTTTTTCAAACTCCGCGGCAACTTCCATGATGACTTCTTTGGCTTTGAGCATCGCCATGGCCTGGTCGTACTTGTGTTCAAAGTAAACTTCCGGCATGTCGAAGGGACCAAAAGTATTGGGATTCTTGTAATCCAATAGTGGTAGTAATGCTTGATATTCACCCACAAATTTCTTGACATCTTCGGTTTCCATCGGTGAAAGTGATTCGATAGCGTGGGTTACGATGAAACCATCCAGACAGTTCATTACGGGTAAACGAACCCGCATATCTTCCGCAATACGGAAAGACATGATGGAGTTGTCATACGCTTCCTGCACATTTTCGCCGAAGATCTGGATCCAGCCGCTGTCTCTGGCACCCATGGCATCAGAGTGGTCACAGTGGATGTTGATCGGACCAGAAAGCGCTCTGTTGGCGACAGTCATGACGATCGGCATCCTCATTGAAGAAGCGATGTAAAGTGTCTCCCACATAAAAGCGAGACCGGCAGAAGCGGTGGCGGTGACGGATCTAGCTCCGGCGGCAGCAGCCCCGATGCACATACTCATTGAGCTGTGTTCAGATTCACTGCAGACGTATTCGGTATCGACTTCGCCATCGGCGACATAATCAGAAAAAGCTTCGACAATAATTGTCTGCGGAGTAATTGGATAAGAAGCACAGAAATCAGGGTTGACCTGTTTCCAGGATAAGGCGACTGCCTGATCACCGTTAATCGCTAATCGTTTCATTGACGTCCCTCCGGAACCATGGTGATTGCTTTTTTAGGACAATCCTGAGCGCAGATACCGCAGCCTTTGCAGTGGGTTAATTTAAAGCCAGTGACTTCACCGTTTTCAACGACGATGGAGTTGTCAGGACAGAAAACCCAGCAGGTCAGACAGTTTACGCATTGTTCTTTATCTAAGACTGGACGCATGGAGCGCCAGGAACCAGTTTCATAATTTTTAGCCGTGCCTGCGGGAATGATTGCCGAGGTCGCGGTGGTCTCGTATTCAGCCATTTACTGAACCTCCTCATAAGCCCGTTTAACGCTAAGCACGTTTTTCTCGACCACAGGGGCCGGCAGTTTACCGCCGAGTTTGACTTGCATTTCAGCAATGATGCTGTCTAAACTGACGATTCCTGAAACTTTTACCAAAGCGCCCAACATGGCAGTGTTAGCCAGAGGTTTGCCAATAGTTTCAAGAGCTATCTTCGAGGCATCGACGACATGGACATCCATATCGGTATTCAGCAGTTTCTTCAACTCTGCCACCGATGCACTGTTGTTAACAATCAAAGAGCCGTTTTCCTTTAACCCCTCTAAAACGTTAATGTTACCAATCAGAGTTGGGTCTAAGACAGCCACATAGTCTGGAAAATAAACCTGGCTGTGCACTTTTATCGGCTCATCGGATACTCGGGCAAACGCACGAATGGGCGCACCCATTCTCTCCGGACCAAATTCCGGAAAAGCTTTCATGAACTTACCTTCATAAAGAGCTGCGCCTGCGAGAATTTCATTGGCAGTGACGATACCTTGTCCGCCTCTACCATGCCATCTAACTTCTAATGTACTCAAGACAGTCCCTCGCGTGTTTCACGGTATGATTGAGAATATATAACTCTATCTTAGGTAATAGCAGAATATCAATAGGTATTTTACGATTTTCCCTCGATTTTCTATGAAAAATATTAAAAAAATACGGATTTCGGAAAAATGAGAGGAAAAGAGATTAGTTTGTTTTAGAATTTATACGATCTGCTAAACAGGGATATTTTTTCATTCTGGCTCCCTGTGCATCATAAAGATGACCGTCTTTGAGCGTTACTTCCTCATTGACGAGCATTTTGATCGTTTCCATCAGCAGCGGCGCTTCCCGGCGGGATTCTTCCGCCCGGACTCTTTCGATCTGCTCTTCACGGCTGCCTTCTCCGATGACCGCTGAAACCGGAAAACTATCGTAGGCAATAGTATCGCCGCGGTCCAGCTCCGGACTGCAGATGTGAACCATGGAACCGTAACATTCGTCCTGGTTGTCAATCACCTGGCCAACGATTTCCATCCACGTGCCTTTGTAAGTATCAGGCAACGCAGGATGAAGGTTGATGAGCGGGTATTTGGTACAAGTAATATCATCGAAGATCAACATGTAACCGGCTAAGACCCCAAAGTCCATCTGATAGGGAGCGATCTGCTCGCGCAGTTTAGCGCCGTACTGGTCGCGCCAGGCTACCATATCTTTTTTCTTTAATTCCGGTTCAAAATTATCCGAAGGTAAGATGATAACGGGAATACCTCGGCTGTGGGCGGAGTTTACCATCTCGGTGCGGTAAGCGTTGCCTTTGATGTCACGGTTAATGAAAATAAAGGCGAGTTCGGCCTTGATGTCGCCGGAATCGAGGCGATCGATCATTGTCTGATAAAGATTCAGTGAGCCGGGACCGCGGGCTGTGGTAAACCATCCGATTTTTTTCATGATCTTCAGTTGTGGAAAGGATTTGCGGTATATGTAGTTTTGAGTTTTTACGAAAAAGCAAAAGATATTTCCTAATAGGTACACTGAAATTAAGATCTATGGAATCGTTGCTCACTGCCCTGCATAATGCCCCGACCCCGATCGCTTTAGTTATCAGACATGGAGCAAGATATCCAGCTACTGATTTAAAGAATGAAATGGCCATTGGTCTGACTGAAACGGGCATGGCTGAATCAAGGATGCTGGGCGAAAAGTTGACTGGTTTTGCCAGTGTACGGCTGTTTCACAGCCCGGCTTTACGCTGCCGCCAGACCGCTGAATGTATTGCTGAAGGTCTCCGCACCAACAACATCACCGTTTATCCGCCGGAAGAGCGCGCTAGTCTCTGCGCACCGTATGTGAAAAGTGCAGAGGTGATGGAAAGTGTTTCCCGGCTGGGACAAGATTTCATCAAGGAATGGTTTGAATCTAAATTAAACCCAGAGTGGATCTACAGCACGGAAGAGTCAGTAAAAATGATCGCCGGACCGATTCTGGAAAGTTTGAGTGAACTGCACAAAGGCGACCTTGATATTCACATCTCCCATGACTGGGACATCACGTTGATGTGGAAAGAACTAGCCAACACCGACTACAAAACAGTCGGCTGGCCGGGATATCTTAGCGGTTTGTTATTCACTGTGGAAGGGGAGACGGTGAAATGCATCCCCGTCGATGCTCCTCGCCTTCAGTGATTTTCAAGCGTTTCTTCCGTCTTGGTGGTCGTTGTTTCTGGTGAACGGAACCAACTCATCAATCCACTTACTCCCGCAGAAATTACTGCGGCAAAGGCCATCGTCAGCACAAACGACCACACGGCCGTCATAATTCTCATTATCATGCTAACAGGCTGTGTAACTCTTAAGACTAGTAATTTCTCCGCTTTAATGACATTGAATAGGCATAAATATTAAAATTAACTAATACTTACCAATCAGGAATTAATTCAGTACTTGACAAGAATTACAGAAAAGTTGACGGACGTGCTCGGTCCGCAATTTTGCATATATCTTAATACCCAACAGGGCCGGGGGTTCAAATCCCCCCCTGTCCTTGGGAATTTGTTGATGAACTGCGGCTAAAGGTCCTACAGAAAAGTATTTTTCAAAGCCGGGCGTTAAAGCCGCTGTATGGACGCTGTTAGGTTAGCCGCCGAAAGGGCAAGAAAGTCATCATATGCACTCTCCTCGATTTCTTTAGAGAGCAGAAATGCCGCGTTGGAAGCTATCGCACAGGCGCTGGAAGCAAACAGCCAGGCGATTATCGAAGCCAATCAGGCCGATCTGCAGGCTGCCGCTGAAATGAAGATTCCCGCAGCGCTCATTAAACGTTTAAAATACGGTGAAGAAAAGATCAGAGAATCGACAACTTCGATCCGCTCGATCATGCAGCAGGAAGACGTAGTCGGCAAAGTCATCGCTCGTACCGAACTAGATCAGGATTTAATCTTGGACAAAGTTTCCTGTCCGATCGGAGTTATCGGCGTCGTTTTTGAATCACGGCCAGACGCCTTGGTGCAGATTTCCTGTTTATGCTTAAAATCCGGCAATGCCGTCCTGCTGAAAGGCGGTTCAGAAGCTAAAAGAACTAACCGGATTCTGGCAGAATTGATTGAAAAGGCGATTACGGCCGTGGATGCCCGCTTTGAAGGGACCGTCCAGCTGCTCTCCACCCGGGAAGAATTTCAGAGTCTGTTACAGCATGACGACTTGATTGACTTGATCATTCCCCGTGGTTCCAACGAGCTGGTTAAATCAATCATGGAATCAACGAGGATTCCCGTAATGGGTCATGCTGCCGGTATCTGCCATACTTACGTTGATAAAAAAGCTGATTTGGCCATGGCGGTCAAAGTCTGCTTTGATGCGAAAGTGCAGTATCCCGCCGTCTGCAATGCCACCGAAACACTGCTTATCCATACCGACATAGCAGCACAGTTCTTACCGCTGATTGTTGAAGAATACCGTCAAGCCGGCGTTGAAATGCGCGGTGATGAACGAGTCCAGGCCATCTGCCCAATGGCCGCCGCCAGCGAAGAAGACTGGTCGGCAGAATATAATGATATGATTATCGCCATCAAGATTGTGGACAGTTTGTGGGCGGCGATTGAACACATTAACAAATATTCTTCACACCACACTGATGCAATTATCACTGCAGATGAAGCAGCTGCCGAGGAGTTTATGGCAGATGTTGATTCCTCTTCCACCGTCTGGAATGCTTCCACCAGATTTGCCGATGGTTACCGCTATGGTCTTGGTGCCGAAGTTGGTATTTCGACTAACAAAACCCATGCCCGCGGCCCAGTCGGCTTGGAAGGACTAGTAATCTACAAGTACAAACTTCGTGGTAAAGGGCAGACAGTGGCGGAGTACTCAGGAAAAGAGGCTAAACAGTACACCCACAGGAAATTACTATGAGAAATCTGGAAATCAAGCGGATGGTCGTCAAAATCGGCACTAATACTTTGTGCCGCGAAGACGGCAGCATCAACAAGGAATACTTGGAAGATGTAGCGCGGCAGCTTGTTGAACTGGAAGCGCGGCATATCCAGTGTATCGTAGTAAGCTCCGGTGCCATCGGTGCTGGTTCTTCCGAGTTAGGTTTGGACGGCGTGCAGAAAGATGTAGCGATGAAACAGGCTTGCGCCGCCGTCGGCCAGAGTCTGCTGATGCGGGCCTGGCGGGAAGCGTTCAGCGTTTACGGTAAGAAAGTAGGACAGGTTCTGCTGACGTACGGCGCTTTTTCCGACCGCACACGGCATCTTAATCTCAAGAAAGCCATCGATGAACTGTTTCGTTTGAATGCAGTGCCAATCGTCAATGAAAATGATGTTATCGCAACCGATGAAATTGATGAAATTTTCGGAGACAATGATAAACTTTCAGCGCTGGTGGCCGGCAGCACTGATGCCGATCTGCTGTTGCTCTTGACTGATGTCGACGGCCTCTATGATCGTAATCCTGACGCCGATCCGCATGCGTTATTAATTCCCGTAGTGGATGAAATTACGGAAGATATTCTGCGCATTGCCGGTTCCAAGAAAAATGAGCGTTCGACTGGCGGCATGCGCACCAAGATCAACGCAGCGATGATCGCCATGGAATGCGGTTTTGCCATGGTGATTGCCAACGGCAAGCTGGATGATGTCATTCTCCGGGTGGCCGCCGCGGAAGAAATCGGAACTTTGTTCACCCCCAGCTCTCACTACTCCAACCGTGAACGCTGGTTAGCTTATGCTTTCCCCCGCGGTACCATTTATCTCGACGAGGGAGCAGAAGAAGCCATCAGAAACGGCCGTTCGCTGCTGCCCTGCGGCATTACGGCGGTTGAAGGTGTTTTCAAAAGAGGTGAAGTAGTCAGAATTGGCACTTTTGCCAAAGGAGTGGCGAACTTCAGTTCCGAAGAGTTAGAAGCCCAGCTGGCGCTCTGCCGTTCCGAAAGAGAAGAAGGTAAAAGAAACAAAAATGAAAGCGCCTTCGTCAGCAGCAGCAATATTATTATCACCAGCAACAACCCCTGAATGAAAGGAAATTGAGTGGTCTTTTAATACAGCTGGCTAAAAAGAGTTAATTATTGAGTGAACTGAGACGGAGTATCGGGCTGTTCGGCGCCACGGCTTACGGCGTCGGGACGATTGTCGGAGCCGGTGTTTATGCCCTGATCGGTGCAGCGGCCGGTGAATCAGGCAATGCGGTCTGGCTGACGTTCATTATCGCCGCCGCCATTGCAGCGTTTACTGCTCTGAGTTATGCCCGCCTTTCGGCTCACTACCCGCACAGCGGAGCGGAATATGTCTATGTTGAATCGGCCTTCGGCCGCGGGCTGCTGCCCTTCATCACTGGCTGGCTGGTAATTTTTTCCAGCATTGTTTCTATTTCGGCCATTGCCTTAGGTTTCGGCGGTTATCTTTCAGTTCTGGTGCCGGTGCCCAAAGAGATCTCTGCCATCGTCTTGATTATCGTGCTCTCGCTCATCAACATGCGCGGAATCAGAGAGTCGATCGCCGCGGCTACCATCATGACGGTCGTGGAGCTGGTCGGTATTGCCATTTTAATAATCTTAGGGTCGCCCAGCATCGGCAGCGTTGATTATCTGCAGTCACCGCAGGGCGCATTCGGCATCATCAATGCCGTCGGCATTGTCTTCTTTGCGATGATTGGCTTTGAAGGCATTGTCAGGATCAGTGAAGAAACAAAAAATGCTGAAAAAACCATTCCCCGTGCACTCATTTTGGCTTTAGCAGTCTCAACTGTTGTTTACGTCGCCGTCTCTATCGTCGCTGTCAGTTTAGTTCCCTATGCCGAACTTGCTACCGCTGATGCCCCTCTGACCGAAGCGGCCCGCGTGGCCGGCGGAGAAAGCGCTTCGTTGTTGATGACGGCGATTGCCCTCATTTCTACATCCAATACCGTCTTGATTGTGCTGATTGCCACCTCACGGATCATTTACGGCATGGCCGAAGAAGGCGCGATTCCGTCGATTTTCGGTAAAGTAAACAAACAGCGAAAGACACCAACCATCGCCGTACTAGCAGCCATGATCGTTGCCGTCGCCTTCTGTTTTATCGGCGGCATTGAGGCAGCGGCATATCTGACTAATTTCACCCTTTTCCTGGTTTTCCTGGCCGTTAACCTCTCCGTACTAGGTTTAGCGCGCAGAAAAGTCAAACTCGGCCGGGGAGCGCTGCCGATTGCCGTCATCGGAGCAGTTTCTTCAGCAGTTATGCTTTTTACTTTTTCAGCTCGTATTGCTATCATCTCGGCCATCATTATCGCCATCGGCATCGCTGCCTATCTGTTGCTGACCAAATTTGCAGAGGACAAGTCTTAACACTGCGATGCTGAAAAGTATACTGCATGCTGGATTACAATCTCCTCGTGGCCTTTCGTGCCGGTAAAGAAGAAGAAGCTGAAGACGAAATGGTTAAGCGGGCGCGGGATGCCGGAGCAGAGATTGAGGATTGGAATGTTTCCATGGCTCCGGATTTGTATCTGGTAAGAGTAAACGGCGAGGCCCGCCGCACCGTACAGAAGATTATTCGTCTGGCCGAACATTTTCCAGATGTTTTTGCTTACACCGTACGCTGGACGCCGGTCGATGAGTGGATCAATGCGGAAGAAGAAATGATCAGAGCGGTGGTGGAACGCTACCGTCAAAGCGACCCACAACTGCCGGTGACGTTAAACATTCTGCACAGCTGCAGCGATAAATTCAGCGGTCTGGCCGAAAGTCTGTCAGCCAACAGCAGTGCCCAGCCTCCGGAAAGCGGTCTGTTGATCAATGTACTTGGCGATACCGCCGCAATAACGCTCCTCAGTAAACAGGAAGAGCTCATGGATATCAATCAGATCAGAGCTAAAAATGGTCTGCCGGCCGTCTGAGGCGATTTCATAAATAATTAATGCGCAATAGGAGCCCGCAACGGTAAGAAGTGCTTACCGCAGCTATGGTGTAGATATGAGTGAAATCAGGATCAGAAAACGCCACAGACTACGAGAGAAAGAAGTAAGACCTCTGGAAGAAGAGATCAAAGAGCGTTTAGGTATTGAGAAATTATTCGATGCTAAAGACGCCGTCGACCGTGCTGAAGCCCCGGAATTCGATGTGCTTTTTGTCAACAATGAGATTATGGGTTTAATCTACGAAGGCAAAGCGTTCCTCAGCGTCCGCGGCCTGCTCAAATACCCCGCCAAAAAATACGGAATCACCGTCGACATGGGCGCAGTGCCGTTCGTAACCAAAGGCGCAGACATCATGGGCCCAGGTATTACTGATGCCGACCCGCAGATCGTTCCCGGCGATTTGGTGTGGATCAAAGATATCAAAAACGGTGTACCGCTAGCAGTCGGTGAAGCTTTAGTAAGTGCCGAACAAATGCTTGCGAAAGCCCCCGGTAAAGCAATCAAAAACCTGCATCATGTGACAGATAAACTGTGGAAAGCTGGCGAAGACTGAGACTTTTTCCGAATGAGATATATATAGATGATGGCATTGCAAGAAAAGAGGGATGCAATTGGCTTTTCCTAGATTTGGCAAAGGGGATAAGAAAGGAAACGGTGAAGGCGAGATCGAATACTTAGATCTCGGAAGTATGTTCTTCGAAGGCGAAGCAAATTCCGGCAACTACATCAAATTGGCAGAAATTTACCGCTATGAAGATCTTAACAAAATCGCCCAAGGCGCTTATGATGGCAATATCATCATCATTGATTATTCACCGATCGCAAATGATCACGACGCCCTGAGAAGAATTACCAGCGAATTAAAGGCGGTAGCTAGGGACGTTAACGGCGATGTCGCAGCAATCGACAACAACATGCTTATTCTGGCACCCAACGGCATCAAGATTGACCGTAACAAAATCAAAGGGGGCTTTAACTAAGGGCCCTCGGGGCACTTAGCTCCTAGATTTATATACAATCTAGCTATCTTAATAACGTGTCATCCAAGGTCATCCATGACAGTGTGCACGGCAGCGTAAAAGTCGAAGGTATTTTTTTAGAATTATTGCAGCGACCGGAGATCCAGCGTCTGCAGGGTGTTCACCAGCTGGGACTGGCCTACTATGTTTTTCCCGGAGCAAATCATACTCGTTTAGAACATTCGCTCGGCACATATCATATGGCAAAAACCATGGCTGCGGCACTAGAATTGGATAAACAGGACAGTCGGACAGTCTGCGCCGCGGCACTGCTCCATGATTTAGGTCATGCACCATATTCACACACTTTAGAGGAAGTAGTGGAGAATACCACAGGCCTGGATCACATGAACACCACTTGCGATTTAATCAAAGGCAAAATCAAGATTGTTCCCGAAGAGTATCTGGCAGTGATGGGTGAACCGGCACCGATTGCCGAGATGCTGGAAGCTGAAGGCATTTCCGCTACCGAAGTCTGCGAATTGATTGCCGCATCACACAATGAAGCGCACAACGGCCAGACTTATTTTGATACCACAGACGGCCAGGGGACTTTTAGAGAGAAGACCTATCTCAAGGATATGATCTCAGGACCGCTGGATGTCGACCAAATGGATTATCTCCAGCGCGATGCTTATTACACCGGCGTGGCCCACGGTACCATTGATGTTGACCGTTTGATGCAGACAGTAGCCGTTGTTCATGGCGGCCTGGCGATTGATAAAAGCGGTTTGGTAGCCATCGAAGGACTGATGGTCGCCCGCTCGCTGATGTATACTTCAGTCTATTTCCATAAAACAGTCAGAATTGCAGAAATGATGCTCTGCAAAGCGATTGAAGCGGCGCCCGCCGCCGTTCTGGACGATGCTCATCTTCACACTGATGCGCAATTATCCTTCGCTTTGAAAAACAGCGGCGGTGACAGCACGAGAATTATGACGATGCTCGACTACCGCCGACTTTACAAAAAAGCACTAACTGAAACAGTTTCGGCACTGAGTGAAGATCAGCGAAAAGAACTTTCGGAATTGTCGGAGTACAAAAAACGGAAACAAAAAGAGCATGAGATTGCCGACCGTGCCGGCGTTCCTCATACACATGTAGCATTAGATGTTCCTAGCAAGTCAGTATTGCTGGCAGAGCTGACCGTTGGCAAGACAGACGTGCCTATCTTAGACAACGGCCGTGTCCGCACCCTGGCTAAATATAGCCCGCTGGCCCGAGCCATTCAGGCCCGCAGCGTTCATGACTGGGCCTTTCTCGTCTCTTCCCCGCCGGAATGCGTAGAGGAAGTGAAAAAAGCCGCCGTCAAAGTGCTCTTCGCTTAACCTTTCATCACACCAAGCGGCACCAGTTTAGCGACTCTCTTGGAAAGTCCCGCTCCAGCTACGACATCAATCACATTTTCAATGCTCTTGTACGCGTCAGGAGCTTCTTCAAGAATGCCGTCTTTGGTCGCAGATTTGAGGAAAATGCCTTTGCCTTCCATGTTGGTTTTAATGCCCTGGACGGTAAATTTGCGCATTGCTTCCGAACGAGACATGATGCGGCCGGCGCCGTGACAGGTGCTGCCGAATGTTTCAGTCATGCCGCACTCAGTACCAACGAGCACATAGCTGCCGTGTCCCATATCGCCAGGAATCAGCACTGGCTGACCGACAGAAGAGTAGCAGGCGGGAATCTCCGGATGCTCTTTCGGGAAAGCACGGGTGGCCCCTTTGCGGTGCACGTAGACTTTTCGGCGCTGGCCGTCGACCTGATGTTCTTCAATTTTTGCGATGTTGTGAGCGACATCATAAACCTGGTACATGCCCATATTTTCCGCATCGCGTTTGAAACACTCTTCAAAAGATTCACGGATCCAGTGAAGAATCATCTGCCGGTTGGCCCAGGCATAATTAGCCCCGCAGGCCATGGCTTTGAAGTAATCTTCGCCATCTTTGCCGTTGACCGGCGCACAAGCCAGCTGGCGGTCGGGCAGTTGTAATCCACTCTGCTTGACATTTTTCTCCATCGTCTGCAGATAATCCGTCGCGATCTGGTGGCCGCAGCCACGGGAGCCGCAGTGGACCGTTACCGTAATCTGACCCTCGCGCAGACCGAAGGCTTTGGCCGCCTCCTCATCAAAGATTTCCTGCACGTAATCAACTTCTAAGAAGTGATTGCCGGAACCAAGAGAACCTAACTGGGGAATGCCCCTCTTACGGGACTTATCACTTACTTTAGAAGGATCAGCATTTTTCATGCGGCCTTCTTCTTCCGTGACCCGCAGATCTTCATCCCAGCCGTAGCCGTTACGGACCGCCCATTCCCCACCTTCAACGAGCACTTCATCAATTTGTGCTTTGGTGAGGTTGATAAGTCCTTCAGAACCGACTCCTGAAGGTACATTTTTGAAAAGAGTGGAGATCAGTTCTTTAATCGAAGGCTGGACATCGGCGATTTCGAGATCTGTGCGCACCAGTCGTACGCCGCAGTTGATATCAAAGCCGATTCCACCGGGAGAGATGACGCCCACGTCAGCATCCATAGCGGCTACTCCGCCGATAGGAAAACCATAGCCCCAATGGATATCAGGCATCGCTAACGAATTACCTACGATACCTGGTAAACAGGAAACATTGGCGGCCTGCTCAGGAGCATCGTCTTCCCTGAGTGCTTGGAGCATTTCTCCTCCGGAATAGATGATGGCATCGGTATTCATGCCCGGCTTATAGCCGCGGGGAATCTTCCAGCGGAAATCATCGATTTTTTCAAGTGGACCTTCGTAACTCATTTGATTCAAAAGATGTCAAGTAGTCCTGAGATATAATCTCTTGCCGGTTGGTATATATCCCACATGTTGCAGACACTATTGAGGGTTCACTATATGTCTGATAACATAATTAACGAGGAGATATTCGTCAGACCTTACCTTCCGGGAGACGAAGAAAGCATCGTCCCCTTTCTGGAGATGTATATGGGCTGGCGGGCTCCCCGCGGCGTAACTCCCACTGAACATTGGTTATGGAAATACCGCGACAATCCGGTCAATGATGCTGCGGTCTGCGTAGCCGAAGATCAGCAAGAGATCGTCTCCGCCGCGGCTTCTGTACCCTCAGAAATGATTATTCAAGGAAAGCCGATCTTAGCTGCGCAAGGGACGGATTTGTGTACCAGTCCTGAATACCGCGGAAAAGGTCTGATTGGTAAAGTTTCAGACTGCCGGGATCGGCTTAAAGAAGACTTAGGCGTGAAGTTGGATTATGGTTTTCCCAACAAAGCTTCCGCCTATGTCAGCTTAGAAAAAAGAGGCTTCCGTCAGGTACCCTTGAAATTTGTCCAGTACCGTTACGTAATCAATATGGATGAGTTTTTTCAAGGCAAGGTAGGTAAAGCTAAATGGCTGGGTTATGCCGCCATCAAAGCCGTCCGCAAGACTTCTTCAGGTTCGGAAATCGAAGTCCGCGAAGAACAGCGATTTGGTGAAGAGTTTCGAGAACTGTTCGAAAAAACTGCTAAGACTTTTGATCTGCTTGCAGCCAGACGTCCTGCCTATCTCAATTGGCGCTATGCGGATCCACGGGCGGGACAATTCAAAATCTTTTCGGCGAGGAGAAACGGCGAACTCGTCGGCTACATCGTCATCGGTAAACGGGGCAGTGATGCCGCGGTTGCTGATCTGCTAGTCGCACCTCAGGAATCGAAAGCGCTTGATGCCTTGATTAACCGGGCAATAAGCTATGCTAAAGAAATAAAAGCCTGGAGTTTGCTCTGTTTGCTGCCGAAGGAACACCGCTACGGCCGCCGTTTTCCCGCTGCCGGCTTCCTGCTGGAAGAACGATATACCGGGGATGTCAAAATGAGCATGATCTGGAAAGGGCCAGATCTTGATGAGAGCGTCCAGAATCTACTAAAAAACGCTGAGTTAAACTGCCACATTACGCTGGGAGACACTGACTGGATTTAAGAGTTAGAAAAACAACAGTTTAGGAATGGGGCCCGGTCCGAGATTTGAACTCGAGTCTAGGGATCCACAGTCCCACAGGATGCCAGGCTACCCCAACCGGGCCATATTGGAACACTAACATCGATTCGTCATAGATAAATCTATCGATAATGTTGAACACTCTTCAGAGAAGAAAAACAGAGGGGCTCAAATCCCAGTGCACTCAGATCAATAATGCAGAAAATTCTCCAGTTTTAGGTTTTAATATAATATACATTATTTTACAAATAGCAGATGTGCATTAAAGCCTATGCAATCTGGAGTGA
>ULSO01091122.1_pt1 | contig 17749 bp, 19 predicted proteins | sample 1956701 | NCBI WGS metagenome assembly ULSO01 (sample SAMEA4835708, study PRJEB28245) | human gut metagenome | biome: gut microbiome; material: fecal sample | place: Denmark | collected 2008 | reverse complement strand
TAAGCCCCAATCCTAGCCGTTTTTCCCTTATTGCCGTCGAATAATCCATAGCGTGTCGATTCCCGTAAAATTTGTCCTCCAATCAACACAATTTATTCGGAAAAGGCAAATATATATTGCCATGGGCGCTTCGGTTTTTCTATTATTTCGGATAAATATTATGTTGAAGGTTTTCGAGGCATTTGCGGGATACGGCAGCCAGCGCATGGCATTGCGGAATTTGGGAATTCCGCACGAAGTCGTCGGCATCTCCGAAATCGTCGAGGATGCGATACTCGCGTACGCCGCAATCCATACGGACTTGCTTTCAGATTCCGACGGTTGGCCCCCGCAACTTTCCGATTCCGAAATGGTAGGCTACTTGGAGTCCGTAAACGTTCCGCTCGACTACAAAACGTTCGAGAATAGGGCGCGGTTGCTGAAAAAAGACGCCCTCCGGCTTTTATATCGGGCAAACCGCCTTGCCAAAAACTTCGGCGACATAAAAAGAATCGTTCCCGAAACCCTGCCGGATTTCGACCTTTTCACATATTCGTTCCCGTGCCAGGACATTTCGGTTGCGGGATACCAAAGGGGGCTGGACAGCGATTCCGGAACGCGCTCTTCCCTGCTGTGGGAGTGTTGCAAGATAATCGAGACGAAGCGTCCGCGCTATCTAATGATGGAGAACGTCAAAAATCTGGTCGGAACAAACCACCGCCGTAATTTCTCGGAATTCCTCCGCTATCTGGAAAAACTCGGCTATACGAATTGCTGGAATATTCTGAATGCCCGCGACTTCGGGGTTCCGCAAAACCGCGAAAGGGTGTTTTGCATAAGTTCGCTCGATGCCGATTTTGCGTTCAAATTTCCGAATCCCGTAATCCTGAGAAAATCAATGTCCGACATGTTGGAACCGTCGGCGCCGGAACGCCTTTACCTCAAAAACGGAACTCTGGAATCCCCGATAACGCAGAAGGTTTGCTACTGCATAGATTCGAACTATTGGAAGGGATCGACGCTCGAGAACTTTTTGACGAAACGCCGCAGGCAGCTCGTAACCGACGGAAGCAGGGCGGGGAACGGTTCGTTTCGGGTTCGCCGACTCACGACAAAAGAGGCGTGGCGGCTTATGGGATGTTCCGATTCCGATTTCGAAAAGGCCGCCGCCGTCGTAAGCAGTACGGGATTATACAAACTTGCGGGCAACAGCATTGTCGTAGCTGTTCTTGAAGCCGTGTTCCGCAGCCTTTTTCTCGGCGGCACGGCGGAGGATTTTTCGGAGATAAAAAGGCGGCACCAGTTGACGCTGTTCTAGTCGAACGTTTCGGTTATCAGACTGTTCCAGTACCCGTTGTCGGCCCTCCACTGCGAATACGGCCGCTTATTGCCCTGATACATTCCGCTGTCGAAGAAAACGATACCCTTCCCGACGAGTTTTATCCAGTTGTCGAATGTCATCGGTTCTCCGAAACAGATTTTGGAATAGGCTCCAGTTTCGTCGGTTTTGCAGGTAAACCAGCCCCTATCGTTGAATTTGTCCTCGAGCTTTTTCTTCAGGCACTTGCCCCGTTTTCCCTGCGGAGTCGAATTCCCGTACCAACGGGCGAGAACCAATCCGTCCGCGCGGAGCCTTGCCGGAACGACGGAGTCCCTGTCCGGACGCCCGTCCCTGCCGTAGAAATATTCGGCGACGATGTCGTTGTTTTCGACGATGCGCAACCTCTGTCCGAATCTGTTGAATTTACCTATCTTCGGACACGGTTCGCCCGACCACGAACGGCGACCGCCTTTTGCCTCGTTGGCCTTCCCGAAAATATCCAGAAAACGTTCGCGGCGTTCCAGTGTCGTCCGCCCGTCGAAGACGTCGAAGTAGTCGGGGTTGTTGTATATGTATTCGTTCGCCGACCAATCGCCGAAAGTCGTTTTCGAGCCGGTTTCGTTTTTCAATTCGTAGCCGAACAGATCGGCGCTGTTCGATGCGTTGTGCCCGATGGCAAACTGTGTTTCAAGCCAGTGCCCGTATTTGCCGTCGTGCCTTGAATTGGATGCCGAAACATCCGGTTTCCTGCCCTTTATACGTTCCCTGAAAATTCCGACAATGCGTTGTTCAACTTCATTCATTCGAGTATTATAGCAGAGAATGGCAGGGCTTGTATATAAAAATTTTAGCCCGTCGGTATCTTAAAATACTCGAATATGTTGTCGTCTGGCTATTTGTGTTCCGAATTCCGCGATTTGGCTTAAAATAACTCCCTGATTTGGCGGAAAATTATTCCCTAGTTTGGCAATGATTTTGTTTTCAAGGGAGACATCGGGCTGGGCTACAGATTTGAAAATCCGGATTGAATTGTTGTTTCGGGAATTTCTTTGTGTTTTTGCAAATGGTTACTTCAGTGACGTTGTCCAAGTATCCGTAGGTATACTTTACGTCAATTTACCGTTAAGTTTTCCCTTAATCAAGTGTTCTGAAATACGGTAGGCATACTTGCGCAACACTTTCACTTCATTGAAGTTAGTGGATTTATGTTCGGCTTTTAACGATGCATCGGCGCTCCATTCCACTCTTTCTGCCATCGTTTTCGAAATAAACCGCGCTATTTCCCTCCCTGAATAAATATCAATATTAATAATCTATTTTGCCTGTCTGTCGTAGAGGGTTTTGTAGTAGGGGCAGCGGGCGTAGAGTTCGGCGTGTGTGCCGAAGTCGATTATATTCCCCTCTTGGAAGACGATAATCTTTTGCACGTTGCGGATTGTGCTGAATCGGTGGGCGATTATGAACATTGTGCGGTCGTGCATAAGTTTGTCTATCGCCTTTTGGATAAACGCCTCGCTGTTGACATCGAGGGCGGAAGTGGCTTTGTCCAAGACAATCAGCGGCGGGTTTTTCAGGAACACTCGCGCTATTGCAATGCGCTGTTTCTGCCCTCCCGAAAGCCTGTCGCCGCGCTCGCCCACGCGGGTATCGTAGCCGTTTTCAAGCTCAGTTATAAAGTCGTGCGCGAACGCCGCGCGGGCTGCCGCATACACTTCCTCTTCGGTGGCCTCGGGCTTTGCAAGCAGAATGTTGTTGTAGATTGTGTCGTTGAAAAGCACGGGATACTGCGGCACGGAACCCAAATTCTTGTGCAAGTCAAATAGCGACATATCTTTGAGGTCGATTCCGTCAACCGTGATTGAGCCGCTTGTCGGGTCGTAGAAGCGCATAACAAGCTTTGCAAACGTGCTCTTGCCCGCGCCCGATTCGCCCACCAAGGCACAGCTCGTGCCCGCAGGAATTTTTATGTTTGCGTTGTGCAAAACGGGTTTGTCGGAATAGGCGAAATTTACGTTTTTAAATTCAATCTCGCCGCGCAAAACATCGACTTTCACGGGGTTTTCGGCTTCGGGCACTGTGGAAACGTAGTCGAGCACTTCGTTGAGTCGGTCGAAAGAGGGCGTGATTTTGATGAAGTCCGTCCACATTCTCACGATTCGCTTAATCGGGTCGATTGTAAAGTAGAGCGCAAGCCCGATTGCTGCGAACGTCGAAAAGTCAATCTTCGCCTTGTATGCGTAGACGAACGTAATCGAAACCATTGTCGCCGCCAGAACCTCCATCATCGGCTGCTGCAAAAGCTCGTATTGCGTGATTTTAAGCACAAGTTTCTGGAAGCTCACGTTCATATTCCAGAACTTCTTTTTCTGCGGCTCTTGGAGATTGAACACGCGGACTTCATGCGCGGCGGCGAGATTTTCGTTGAAGCACTGCGCTATTGCCCCCAGCGACTCCGCCGACATTTTCGCGCAACGCTTGAGGTTGCGGCGCATCATCTGCACGGGAATTATACAAAACGGAACCGCCGCAATAAAGACCAAGAGGAAGACTACTTCGCCCTTTGTAAGGCACATATACGCCAAAAACGAGAGCGCGCCGATAACCTGCACAGGCTGGCGAATCATTTCGGAGGCGAACGAAAGCAGAATCGTCTGCACCGCCTGAGTGTCGGTTGTAAGACGCACAAAGAGGTCGCCCGTAGTGTGCTTGTCGAAAAACGAAAGCGGATAGTCCTGCACGCGCGAAAACAAGTCCTGCTTGATTCTGCGCAATACGTCGAGCGAAACATAGCTCATCAAATACCCGCTCAAATAACCCGTTATCGCGCGTATTATAAATACCAGCGGAATCAGCATTGCCACGCCGAAGACATACCAGAGGCTATACGCCACGCCGTCTTCGGGCATGAAAATGCGCTTCAAAACCTTGTCGAAAATAACGGGCATACCGAAGCCGCTCGAGGCTCCGAACAGCAGTCCAGCCAACAGCGCCCCAGCCAAATACCAAAGCTTGGGCTTTATGTATGCAATATAGCGCGAATAACGTTTCATTTTATGTAATTACAAAATCGATAAGACATCTTTTAGTACGCCAATCGGATTGGCTTTCAAATGCCCGACAATCGCGTCTTTAATTTTATTTCGGACGTCTTGGCGCTTAATTTTTCTTTTCAAGTCCGCGTCGGAAACAATGTCCAAAAAGTCGTCAACGCTCACCCTTACCAATTCGGAATTAAAAGACGAATCCCATATTTTGCCGACAGTTCTCAATTTGAATTTCAGATACTCCCTCAATAACATATCCGGCAATGAAAATATGATAATTGAATTGTTTCTAGAATCCGTCTTGTACCCCAATTCTTTAATTTTTTCCAAAAAGTGATTGTACATTTCTTCCGTATTAAGCTGGCTTTCGGCGCGAAGCTTGGCATTCAAAATCAGATTCTTCGCCCGAGTCGGTGTTATTTTCAACTTTCTCGAGACATTGTAATAATCGTCGTCTATGTAGCCGCATTTCCCGAGTAATTCAAATACCTTGAGATCGATTTCGCTCTTTGAGCGTGCCCCGAACGCCGGCGTCGTATAGAATTCAAAAAATTCGGTTATCAAATCTTTGAAGTTCGCGTTACTAAGATCGTATTTGTCGCTTGCTGTATTATTCATTGTCATTAATGTTTAAAATAATTACTAATTCTTTTCGCAATAGTTTGGTTGAAATTCAAAGCTTCATTTAACTCTTTTCGAGAAGCTTTTTGGTCGGTTATAAAATGCTGTCGTTTAAAATGTTTAAAACACACGCAATTTTCGTGCGCCAAACAAGGATAAGCCTTGTTTAATACGGGAATTTTTTCCGGTTTGTCTAGAGAACCTAATTTGTACAATTTTTCGTTTTCTTGTTGTGTATAACAACGAAATACATCGCCGTTTGACTCTATATACAAGAATCTACAACCTGCATAACACAAGTTTCCATAGAATTTGGCGTTATCAGTATTTTCGCTTAACACATCCAATCCTTTATCGTTGAAATAATCTTCAATTTCAGGTGAATATAGCTGGTATTTTCCATTGTAGTAAACACGCTGAACTTCAAACGGAATTCCACATTCTTTCATTTTTATATAAAGGCGCTTTACCTTCTCTGCGTTTTCACTAGTTAGAACACATGTGGAAACTATACGAACCTTTATTTGATTGTTCTCTATAAAGTTAATTATGCGGTCTAACTTGTGAAAGAAATCGTCAATGTTTTCCCATTGACTCAAGTGTACGGATACGGAGAGATATTCGAGGAAACCATTCGTTTTTAAGAAAAAATTCTTCAAAGTATCTTCGCTTGCGGAGAAGTTCGTTATTATGCCAAAGTAATGCCCTCTACTAATCAGGGCGTCTGATATTGTATCAAGATACGGGTATATGAACGGCTCTCCGCCTGCCAATGTTACGTAAAACTGTAGTTTAGTTCTGTCCAAATATGTAATCAGCGAGGCTATATGTTCTTTTTTTAACAATCCCGTTTGGCGTTTTCCCCCCGAAACCTGATAGCAATATTCACACTTAAAATTACAAGCATAACCTATTTTAATGTCCAAAAAATTTTTTGAGGGATAACTTATGTCCATCATAATTCTCCTTTAATACGGTATACAAACGCAGTTAAATTGCCTCGGCTATTATGATAATATCCTCGCCTTCAATATTGTTTCTTTCTATATTGAAATCTTCGTTAACGTACTGATAGTATACTTCTATCTTGCTGAAAGAGTTTTGCTTTAAATCTTCCGTTATTTGCTCGGGTGTAAAATGCCGAACGTGAAACGGATGGGTTTCTTTTGTAAACGGAACGACATTTTGATTTGGCACGGAACATATAAGCTTGCCACCAGTTTTTAACATTTTGCGAAATGTTTTGATAACCAATTTATGATTGGGAACGTGTTCTATAGTCTCAAAAGAAACAATGGTGTCAAACCGAGGATATTTTGAATCGTCTAATTCAAGTAAATTTGCAACGTCAAAGGTTAAATTTGCAGCCTTGAATATCTTCTTTGCAAATGCAATACTCGGCGTGCTTATATCGAGTCCGGTTGCTGATTTGCTCTTTGAAGCCAAGAGAAACGTACCGTATCCCACTCCACAGGCTGCATCGAGGATTACATCGCTTGTGAAATATTACTAAGCGCAAATTCATAACGCTTTCTATGGTCTATCGGCGCTTTTTGGGGATCAAAAACAATCATTCTTTCCGGACGACAGTCATCGTCAAATTGTAAACCCGATTGGTATTGAAATATTGATTTTACACACTCATGGATATACCAACTTCTTTGATCCAAAACGTCAAGTTGTCCCCTCAGTATTGACACATCGTTAAGTATATGTGCCCATTTATTAGTCCATTTGATTTTTATACCAAAAATTTTTATAATCTTCGTATATTTCTGCTTCTTTTTTGAATATACATAAGAAAGAAGGCGTTCCATCTTCTTGAAAATTTGAATCTTGAAAAACAAGGCTCTGTAAGGCGTCTCTTTCAAAAATTTACAATATTGTTCTCTATATACATTTGTGCAACCGAAATTCCACGGTTTTTTATGGTGGGTAAAGTGTACAATTTTCCCTTTCCTTAAAATATCCATACATTGGATTTCATATTTTCCGGAATAGACACCCGTTTTATTGAGCACATTATGCATTACATTCCAATAGATTGGCAAATATTCTATTTTATTGCCGAATACTATATTAAGAACGTCTTGGTCTTGGAATTGAATTTCCCTGTCGGGCGATTTCGTATAGTCGAATAGTATTTTTGTTGCCCCTATCTCGCGCAGCTTTTTGTTGTCCATCAACATTACACCCGCATTACAATACAACTGTGTCTTGGGAAAATTCAATCTCTCCTGATGCCACCAAACGTCGGTATCGGGAACCATGCCTATGTATTTATCATCGGACAAGTCGTAGTCGAAAAGCGGAGAAATATCAGCCAATGCAACAATGTCGCAATCCAAATACAAAACTTTGTCTACATTATTTAAAAGCGCGGGAATCTTAAACCTGTAATATGTTTCTTTTGTTATGTATTTTACATAACCCGTAATAGGACATTCGGAAAAATCGTCTTTGTTTACGTCGATAAACGAAATTGAAAAATTGCGAAACTTTTTTAATTCGCAGATTCTTTGCTTGTTCTTTGTCGAAATATTGCTCGTCAACACATATAGGAAAAGTTTTCGCTCCGACGGGAAATGCTCCAAAATGGAGGCTATTGCAGCAGCCATATGCGGTGCATATTTGTCATTGCAGGCAAAACAAAGGTTTACAGGAGTATCTTTCATTTTATTGATATTGTGATAATTTTTTGTATTTAAAATAGAGGCGCTTGAGCCTGTTGAATGTAAACTTCCGCCACGGTTTGTTCGGCCCGACGTAGTGGACAATTTTTGCCAATGGTACTTTTTCGGGAAAGGCCTTTGGGTGGGCGCGTTTAAAGTTATAAACGCAGTCAAGTTCCTTAATTTTGCCGTTGAAGGCAACGTTGATTGCGTCTTGGTCTTGGTATTTGAAATTGTTTTCGGCGGTGAGTTTGAAGAGCTTTTCGGCAATGTCGGTTTTGCGCATTTCGTCGAGATTGAAGAGAATTACCCCAGCGTTTATATACAGCCCGTCAATCCCGAGCGTCTTTTTATAGCCGACGCTTTCTATGTAGATGTCGCTTACGCCCGCGCAGTAGTAGGTTGTCAAGTCGGTATCGAAAAGTTCGGAAATGTCGCCGTTTACGATTGTGTCTCCGTCCAGATACAAAACGTTGTCGATATTCGGCAGAACTTCGGCTATCATATAGCGGAAGTATGTTTCTTTTGTTATGTGTTCGATAGTAAGCCCGAATTTTTCAAAGCGCGAATCGTCTATTTTGTGAAACTGGATTTTCGCATTTTTGTAGCGGCTTTCAAACATCTGCAAGCGCGCTTTTGAGCTTTGCTTAAATCCGAATGTAAAATATGGACAACCACATTGCATGAAGAATTATTTTCCAAAAGTGAGGTTATGGAAACCGCCATATACGGCGCAAAACTTTCATTCGTGGCGTAGCAAATGTTAACGGTATTCATGTTTCGCTCTGCTCTAGTTTTTTTCAATCGCATATGGGGAAACACACCTCAATTTTACTATTCGACGCAAAAAACTTGCCAATCCGTCGCGCAGCAAAAAGTTGCATTAACTCCGCGTTTATGCATAGTTCATTAATTTCAAAGGTATCCATCCCCGTTTGGCTTCCCGCTTTTCAAAAGTGCATAAAAATGTACAAACCTATTTAATTGCGTATAAATACGATAAAAGAACACTGTTGTACGCTTGTACCACGGGAATTTCAGGGACTTTTTCCCGTATGTGCTAATATAGCTATCCTCGTTTTTTACCGTAACGGGAGACGGAAATACGGAATATTGTCTTATATCATATTTCCAAAACTTTAACATTTCGTGATCATACGGAACGAACATAGGCAATAGTTTTGACTTTAGAGATTTTGCCGCTTTTCTGTTTATAATATATGCGGCAGAATATGATTTGGGAAATAACGATGCATACAATTTGTAGTTTTTGTGTATCGTTTCAACGGCGACATTTCCGAATCCGCCATCGCGGGGAGTGTTGAATTTCACAAAATCCCAAGAATTATTAAGCTCGACCAGTCGGTTTAGTATGTCCACGAAATCAGAATTGAAAATGGCATCGTCTTCGAGAATAAGCGCGTATTTTTTGTCCGTTGAAAGAAAATTGTTTATTGCCTTGTAATGGCTCAAATAGCAGCATACTTCTCCTGCACTTGTTTTTCGCCCGACACATTTGCGGTATTTCAATTCGTCATACTCGAGCGGAGTAAAACGGTAAGATTTTCCATCAAATGCACGTATACGCACATAATCTATCCCGAATTTCGACAGCTGTCCTTCCATCTCCGCCAGACGCTTTTCAGCTCTATCGAGATTTATTAGAAGGACCAAAACTTCAGAATTCAACTTTATCATAATTTAGTCCGAAGGATGAAATATGACTCTGCGTATTTAAGTTTATAAACCAAATGAGCTAACGGATAGTGATATTGTTTCTTGCGTGAAATTCCCGAGGGAGTATCGGCAAGTTCGCAACATGGCGGTAGCAGACCTTGCACGTCGAGCTTGGTCTCCCAAGTGTGTTGCAGGTCTACGTCTACCGGACGGAAAAAGCGCGACCGCTTTTCAAGAAATTCCTTTGCGCCGTCTTTTGTGATTGCGTATGCCTGTGTTCCCGCCGGCGGTTTTTTCCACCGAACGAGCTCAAATGCAATCGGAACGGTTATGCTTTTTAAAGATTTTGTTATCTTGGGCGCATTTGGCGGATTCTTCGATGTCCAATTTTCTATATCACAAGTTGCGGGAATTTCAAAAACGACAGGTTTGCTTGAAACTATCTTCTTTCTCTTAAACGGCGCAATCAGTTTGATGTAATTCCAATTCGCGATTGAATCCAGCGCGTTGGGAACAAGAGCGAAAGAGTCCTTTAAAACAACGTCGTCTTCAAGGATAATTGCGTAATCGAGATTTTCGGAGAGGATTCTTTCGCAAACCCTCAAATGGCTGATATAACAGGCTATTTCCGACCTGCTTAAGTCTACATAATATTTGCGCCTGTTGAGTTCCGCCGAGTAATGGCGGCGTAAAACCTCATCGGACATTTCGCGACCGTCAACCGCAGAAAAACGCTCGTAGGGCAACCCCAATCTTTCAAGTTGAACGCGCATAGCCTTCCACCTTGACTCCGACCTTTCGAGATTGATTACGAATATGTTATATTTTGTTTTCGCCATTGGTTTCAGACTGTTTGCGAATAGTAATTTTTACTGAAACAATGAGCGTAGTATTAAGAATACGATACCGGACAAATATTCTTCAACTGCCTAAAATGTAAATTGATGTGTAAATATAAACGAAGATGTTTTACCAGAACCTTGGAAAATTCACCGATTGAAGCCCTCCGTTTCTCTTTTTATTTCAAGTGGTTGAAAAATAAAAATTGACAATCGTATTCTTAATACGATGAACACAGACTACATTTCAGCTAAAAGAATTTTGACGGGGACTGACGTTTCCGTATTGGACGCGGCAAGAATCGCAAAAAATATTTTGGATGCTAAACCGAAAAATTTTGTCTTAACCGACCTCCAATTTTGCGCGAAAGTCATTGAAGTAGGGTTGCGGCATATGCGCACAAAGGAAATGTCCCTCTCCGACGGGTTCGCTCTATATTTAAAGATCAAGCAGCATTTGCGTCCAGATTCGATACGGGACATTCGCTGTATTGGGAACCGTCTTTTGAGGGCAAAGCCCGAACTTGGCGAACGCAATTTTTCCGAACTTAGCGTATCGGAATGTGAGGAATGGCTGAACGCGGCGTTTCATACGGATACTCAATTCAAGCGAAGCGCGAATGAGATTTCGCCGCAGGCGAAAGACCCGAAGGGCGAGACGGCTCACAAAGTGAGCGCGAGTCAATTCAACAAGGCGCGGGCGATGTTGCACGGATTGTTTGAATTCGCGCTCCGCCGCGAGTGGTGCGACAAAAACCCGATAAAGCGAATCGAACGAAAGAAAGTCGTCGAAAAGGAGATCCAGCCTTTGAAACTTGCCGAAACAAAACGGCTAATCAAAACCGCCCAGCGCGAAAGCCCCGTATACGCTATTGTCGCCGCGTTATTGGTTTACACGGGAATCCGCCCGCGCGAAGTTCGCCGCCTCACTTGGCGCGACATCGACACCGAAGAAAAGACAATCACAGTCCGCTCGCAATGCTCCAAGACAGGAGGTGTCCGTCAAGTGGAAATTCCGCCAGTCCTCAACCGACTTTTGATAACACATTCACGCGAATTAAAAGAGGAAAAAATCTGCCCGACAGACTGGCAACGCCGCTGGCGCAAAATTCGCGATAATTCGGGCTTTCGCGGACGTTGGGTTCAGGACGTTCTCCGCCACACTTACGCAAGCTTCCACGCCAAAAACTACGCAGACCTACCGCGCCTACAACTCAATATGGGACACCGCGACTTGTCGCTTCTGCGCTCCCGCTACGTCAATATGCACGGCATTTCCCGCACAGAGGCAAAAAGCTTTTTCAACTGATAATTTTGACAAGCTCGCTTCTTGTATGACTCTTTTTATAGATGTTGAGAACAAGAAGCTTGTCCAGAGTTTGACTTCCGACAGAAGCGTGCCCGCGCCCGTATTTATGCAGGGCGACAACGAGCCGCTCGAAATCTTCCTTTTGCGAAAGGGCGGAGAATCGCTCTACGAAGTAAAGCCGCTTGTAGTCGGCACCGACTTCCTTCGGGTTGCGATTGCGCGTTTTAAGGGCTATCCAAAATCACTCACCTACGCGGCAGGCTATACCTTGAATCCGAACGGCGGTGCGGAAGTGGTATTGCCGCTGAACACCACGGCAATCGAAAACGCCGTTCAGGAGAGCGAATATATCACCGCATTCTTGGAAGTGGAATATTCCGACACGGCGGGCAGAATCGTTACGATTTTGCAAACCGCCTGCCGCGTAAAGAACGACCTCATCGAAAACGCGCCAGCAGTCGAACTTCAAGAGCAGTTCTACGACAAAGTTTATACCGACACCGTGTTCTCGAAAAAATCCGCCAATCTTTCGGACTTGGCGGACAAGTTGGCTTCGCGTACAAACCTCAGCGTATATTCAAAGTCAGAAACCGATGCTAATGACGCATTGGCGTTAAAAAAAGCGTCCAATCTTTCGGACCTTGCTAATAAAGAGACCGCAAGAAGCAATCTTAGCGTGTATTCAAAATCTGAAGTCGATTCAAAGCACGAGCTCGACCTAAAAAAGGCTGAAAACCTTTCCGACTTGGCTGATACAGGACAGGCAAGAGCCAATCTCGACGTCCCGCAAAAGCGCGACTTGTTCAAGTATATGAAGTGCGGAATATGGTCTGACGCCTCATTGTCAGTTCCCTCGGAATACGGCGCAACGCTCGGCGACGACTTCGTGGCGGGAAATTGCTCGACATTCCTTACGGTCTACCTGCCCGAACCTACAAGCTATTATACACAACTCTACGCCATTTCATACGCAGACAGCGGAATGTTCACGCCCGAAATTTCCGCAGACGGCAGGACGCTAAAACTCGGCTACATTTATCAAGAAAGCGAAAGCGGCGGAATTGAAACTGTCGAGAAAACGGCGGCGATTTCAAAGGCAATCGAATACGGCGACAGAATCGCGCTAACCGTCGACGGCAGGAATTTCAAGCTATACAAGGGCATCGAGCTTGTCTCGTCGGGCGTAATTCCCGACGAACTTTCCATCACGGGCGCGTCTTCGTTCTTGGGTTGGAAGGGCTTGAAGCAGGTTATGGCGTATTCGAATTCGCTCCTGTTGCCGCTTACGGCAAGCGAGGGCAAGACCGCGAAAATCAACTACTCGATTGAGGATTTCGCAAACGGCAATTTTCCACCGAAAGGCATTCTGAACTCGCGCTATAATTATTTCAGAAGCACGTTCGCAAGCTCGTTTACGCGCAACAGCTCGCATTCGAAAGGTGTCGGCGGCGCGGAAATCGGCGGCAAAAAGAATGTGCTGAAAATTTCGCTCGTGCCCGACACCTACAACACGTCGCACGAATACGAACTTCCCACAAAGTATTTTAGCGGCAACGGAATGTTGCACAAAATCAGGTTCTCGATTTACCTGCCAACGACAAACCCGAACATCACGAAAGTCCAGTTGAGGCTCGGCAGCGTTGCGCCCTCAAGCGCGGGGACGATAGTTTCAAAGACCGACAACATCGATAAATCGGGCGTGATTCTGCCCAAGGACGAATGGCAGACCGTGGAAATGATACTCACGCTCAAATGGTCGGGCGCGTTCAAGCTCTATTTGTATAAGGGGAGCAACTCCTATTTCAAGCTCGAAGAGGAATCGACCGACGCGGTTTACCTGCATTCGATTACCTGCTCGTGCTTACAGGGCTTCAAGGGCTTTTTCTACGGCGCAGGGAATTCGGGATTTTGGAAGAACTACGGCGCGTCGAGCAGGGACTTGGCATATTACGGATGGTCGCTGCCGTTCGAGGGGAACGGAAGCTATACGAAGCACATTGCGGTTTCGTCGTTTTCGAGCACAACGTATCTTTACGCGGAGGGCTTCCCGTCAGGCTTGGAACTTTCGCAGATTGTCCTGCGCTTCGATTCGGAACTGCCCGACACTTCGAGTGCCGAAGACGAAATCCAGAAGAACGTCTTCCGCCTCAGGACGAACGATGACACGGTTTGCGAGGAACAGCTTCCCGCAATTCCCGCAAACAGGCCTTATTACATATACCCCAAGCGCGGACTTCCCGAACTCTACTATTCGCTGGAAGTCGCGCCGATGTATGCGTGCAACTGCGGCGGCTCGGTCGATTTAATTTTCACAAAGGTTAGTTAATATGGGTAAATATATCACAAAAATCACTCTCGGCGAAGGCGCAAACGACTTCGCACAAATTGTCGGCGTTCTGGGCTTTTGCGGCAACCGCTACATCTGCCAAGCACTCGATTCGGACGGGAACATTATGCATTCGCAGACCTTCTCGCTTCCGAAGAACATCGATGGGCTTCCCGTCGACGATTCCGCATTGAAAGCCGATGTCCTGAAATCCTGGAAGTCGGAGGAACTCAAACGCCGCAAGGCACAAGGGGAGGCGTAGAAATGGGAGCAATATCCGCATTATGGGACAGCGGAGTTCTGGGCGCAATGGCGACAATGGCTGTTACGACACTCGGGCAGCTTTCCGCCTTGAACAATCAGAAGTTTACGACGGTTCTGGAAACTTTGCAAAAACAGCAGTCTTCGGACTCGGCAGTTCACGATTCGGCGTTTGCAAGAAGCAGCGACAAGGGCGTTATAGTCAGGCGCATTATGCTTTTTATGGCATTCTTCGTGCTGGCGGTATGCCCGTTTATCTTCGCATTTTTCGGAGGCATTCCGATAGCCGTCGAAACCGTTCAACAATCTGGAGGTTGGCTCTGGGGGCTTGTCCCAGAGAAAGAGTCGTTTGCCGTCGCCTACATAAACGGGTTCTACTTGGCTGATGTTTGGAAAGAACTTATGGCAAACTTGATTTCCGCTTACATAGGCGCGGGCATAACGAGAAAGGCGTTTACACTCGGCAAATGAACGAAGTATTTGAAAAGGAAATCGAGCATATCGTAAAACGCTTGGAAACCCTCGAACACACAGTCTACGGCAACGGACATAAGGGACTGAAAGCTGAACTAATCGAACTTAAAACCGAAATCGAAACCTTCAAGAAAATCGCCGTCTGGCAAGTGGGTATCCTCCTCGCCATCCTCTGTGCCGTTCTGAAGATTCTGATATAGAACGGGATTACCACTTCCCGATAGGGCATTTTTCGGAAGCGAGTTTAAGTTTTGCGGAGGAACAGCCGCATTTTAGGCATTTGCCGAGTCCCATTCGGGCGGTGGGATACCAGAAGTTGCACTTGTTGCAGATCGATTTTCTTCTGGCAAGTTCGGCTTCGCCGGCAAGTTTGAAGCCCGATTTTGCCCAGTTGTAGGTTGCCTTTGTGAACTTTTGCACAATTTGAAATGTTGTAGGCAAAGTATCCAAAGTTTCCAAAATTGCCGATTTTTCAAACTCCAAATCGGTCCTGGTAAAATTCGTCGTCTCCGCAATGCGCCTGTCTTCAAAGCCGTTTCCGCCGCGTTCGGCGTAAAAGCATCTGCCGTTAAACAACGTAGCCTTATAGGCGGGTTTGCCGTTTACGCAAAGGCTTTGCACCGTCTCCGCAAAGACATTGCAAACGCGCGAAAAAATCCCGCCCGATTTCGTCTGCCCCGAAATCAGCCACTCGCTCGGGTTGTCGGGATTGTATGAAACACGGTAGAGATATTCAACATCGGGGAAAGTCAACTTTTGCATATGTTCGCCGTTTACAACGTAAAGCCCGCCCGAACGCCCGCCGTAGACAATGCGGTTCTTGAAAACAAACCCGACATCGGCGGAAACAACTTTTTCGGGAATGTTGCCGATTCCGTCAATCTTGTAGAGATAAAAACGCCTGTCGCTTTCGTGCCCGCCCGCTATGAACGAAATTCTCCATCTACCGTTCACAAGTTCGGCGGTAGGCGAACATTCCGTAGCGTCTTCGGGAAGCCCTGTGTAAACGCGCTTCCATTGCCCGTTTTCACAATGGTGAAGCTTCCATTTGCCGCCGATTTTAAGACAGCAAAAAGCCTTCGGCGCAAGTTCTGGTGTTTCTACGTGCGCCACAAACGGCATATGCGAATTTATCCCTTTATCGAATTCAAACATAAATTAACTTTTGGGCCATTTGATGCCGACGCTCCATATGTCGTCGAAACAAACATCGGGGCAGCCCTGTTGAAGCTCCATATAGCCGTCGTAGGTGTAGTTGGATTTAAATTGGCTCGGCAATCCCTCAAGTTTACCGTTTTCATTGATGCGCCCGCGATTGTATTCAACACTGCCGCTTAGCTCATACAAACGCCAAAGCGCGTTGGGCTTGCCGACGCCGTCGCCCTGATACGGGGTCAAGTCCCACGTCGGATTATCGCCGTTTGTGGTGTAGCTCGCTATAACGCTCGGTTCGCATTGCGAGCAGTCGTCGCCGCATTTTGATTTTAGCCGAATCATTCGCCGCCTTCCCCCGACTTCACAAGGAAGTATTTTACGGTCGAAGAACCGCCGTCGCAGACTTCGCAGGGTTCGGAATAGAACGCGGCTCCCAGATTGGTTAGCGTGTTCTGGTCGGCAAGAATCGTGATTTCCGCGCTTTCGCCGTTGGGCAAAACAAACTGGATATTTGTCGGTTTCCAACCCGTATCGACCTGCCTTGACCCCGTCGAAAACACCTGAGTTTTGCTCATCATATTCGTGGACGGATCGAAGTAGTAAATGTCTGTCATAATGTTTCCGCCGTCGATGTGTTGCAAAACTTTGAGTGTTGCGAGATTGCCGTTTGCGTCCATCACGGCGACGTTTACGGCGGAATCAATCGTGCGCTTCACATAGTCGACGTTCTGGCGCATACTCGCCATAATCGACTCTGCGGAGGACATTCTGCTTTCGATGTTGCCCATTCGCGATTCGAGAGAGGCGACCGCCGAAGCAAGCGCGGAAGTATCGGCGGAATCTCCCTTGTCGCCTTTCGGCCCCTGAGGTCCCATCGGACCTTGCGCGCCCGTGTCGCCCTTATCACCTTTGTCTCCTTTGTCGCCTTTCGGACCCTGCGGGCCTTGCGTTCCGCCGCCTCCTCCTGCAGGACCTTGCGGCCCCATAGGTCCGGTATCGCCTTTTTCGCCTTTCTCCCCGCGCTCCCCCTGAATTCCCTGAGGACCTTGCGGACCAATCGGGCCTTGGTCTCCTTTCTCGCCCTTGGGAAGATTGTTGATAGCCGCCCACAGCTGCGAAACCTGCGCCTTTATATTTTCGTCGGCATCGGCGAGGGCTTTCAATGATTCCACAATAGCCTTTATTTGCGATTCGATTTCGTCGACGCGTTTTTCGAGTTGCTGGCGTTTGTAGAGTTCGTCGTTTGTAAGGGTATTGAGTTCGGCGATTAGCGCGTTGTGCTCGTCCCAAAGAGTTTTTAGGTTCGCAAGTTGGTTGCGGATTTCGGTATCGTCATACGCACCGCTATCGACAATCTTTTCGACGATTTTATCCCCAGTTTCGCCTTTCTCGCCTTTTTCGCCTTTTTCGCCGCGGTCTCCTTTGTCTCCCTTATCGCCCTTGTCGCCTTTTTCTCCCTTTTCGCCGTCCTTGCCGTCTTTCCCGTCTCTGCCCGCAGGGCCTGCAATGGGCTGGCTCGGCGTTCTGCCCGCAGGCTGTTGCGGGTGTTCGCCGACGTAAAGCGCGTAGAAAGTTTTTGCGTTTTCCTTTTCGCCGACAGAAAACTTTATGCTGTAAAAATCCTTTTCGACCGCGCCGCCGCAGTCCTTCAAAATATTTTCTGAAAAGACAAGATAGCGCAATCCGTCGGTTTCGTTCCAGATGACATCGCCGCTTTTGGGCGTTTTCTGGAAAGTTTTAAATGCGTTTTCAATGTTGGAACGGATTGCCGCCGAGTCGGGAAACTTGATGTCGGGCAATTCTTTGGTATCTTTTGCCGTGTAGACTGCGAGCATCGACTTTTCCATTTCGGAGAATTCGTCGCCGAAGGAGATTCGCCACGCTTTGGAATTTTTCGTTATCAGCGTGTCCAAAATCGTAAGCGTAGTTCCGCCCGCGCTTCTGTTCATTGTATAGCCTACGCCGTTTTGCAGGCGCGAGGCTTCAATCATTGCGCAGATGTCGTTTAGCCTCTCCGCCGTTACCTGTTCAAGTAGCGGCAGTCCCGCGCGGAATCGCGGCAGTTTCTGGT
>ULSO01092433.1_pt1 | contig 17758 bp, 15 predicted proteins | sample 1956701 | NCBI WGS metagenome assembly ULSO01 (sample SAMEA4835708, study PRJEB28245) | human gut metagenome | biome: gut microbiome; material: fecal sample | place: Denmark | collected 2008 | reverse complement strand
CGCGCAGAGAAATCTGCGCGGCGGCGTAAGTTATTTTGCACATTTAAGTTGAAAAAATTTTTTCGGCGGTTATACCTTTTTCAGAGTAAAGTCGTAAACGCGTTCGCCCGTCGCAACGGCTCTCACGTCGTCGGCGAAGAGGGTGCGCCTGTACATTTTTAACGAGATGTCGTCGAGCGACTGAACGTCGCGCTGTTTTACGATTACGGGGAAGCGGGACGAAGAAAGTTCTTTAAACATTTCGTCGCACCTGTCTTCTTTTACGGCGAGCGGCTTTATGTATCCCGCCCCGTCGAGCATTGCCCGCGCGTCGTCGGCGTAAAGAGCGAGCGCGTTGGCGGCAAGAATTCTCTTTATGCGCGACGAGGGATACCTTCTGGACGTCGCTTTGCTTATAATCTCATCGGCGGGCAGAGTGCAAAGACTTTTGAGTTTGTTTTCCAACCCTTCGCCGCAGCCGAAAATTTTTATCAGTTGCTCCGTCGTCGCGCGCGCCAGGGCGTAAGACATAATGTCGTTCCAGCGGTCTACAAAGCTGTCGCTTACGGGCAGGTCCGCCGCGGAATATTCGGGCAGACAGATTTTTGCGCCTTCCTCGCCGAGGTGGGCGCGTATCGCGCTCGCAGAAGAAAATTTTTCATAAATTTCGGTGTCGTTGTAACCGCCGCCCACGCGCTCTACGGGGAAAAGGTGCAGATCGGGTCGGTATCTGAGCGCGGCTTTTGCATATTCTGCGGCTAAAATGTTGTTTGGCGAACCTGAAACATCCTCTCCGCTCACTTCGCAAAAAGCGCGGGAATAGCTCTTTGCATAGCTTTCGCCCTGTGCGAGAAAGTAGTTCAGCCTTTCGCGGAATTTGCCGCTTTCGTCGCTCATTATGCGCGCGGCGCGCATAAAATCTGTCTTTTTCTCGCAGCCGAATGCAATGGCTTTTACGGCGGGAATGGAAGTCAGCAGCTTTATTGCGCCCTCGGCAAATATCTGCGCGGGCGCGACGGCAAAGGGGGCGGGAAGCTCTATGACGCAGTCCGCACCGCCCTTCACTGCGTGGCATGCCCGCGTGAATTTGTCGTTTACGGCAATGTCGCCGCGCTGGGTGAAACTTCCGCTCATTATGCAGAGCACCCCGTCAAACTTTCCTTGGGCTTTTATTTTGTCAATAAGGTAGGCGTGCCCGTTGTGAAAGGGATTAAATTCGCAAATAATCGCACAAATTTCCATTATTATCTTTACAATATAAAAAAAATGTTTTATAATAACAATGTTAAAAAATCGTCGCAATTATTATACACTATGGCGGCGGATAAATAAAGCGTTTTAAGGAGAATTAGATATGTCGTTACTTGACGAAATCAAGGCTAAAGCCGCAAAACTCAACAAAACGATTGTGCTTTGCGAGGGCGAGGACAAGCGAGTTGTTCAGGCAGCCGCTGAAATTACAAAACAGGGAATTGCTAAAATAGTTCTTATAGGCAACGAAGAGGAGTGCAAAAAGGTAGCTCCCGAAGTTGACCTTACGGGCATAACGCTCATCGACCCGCTGACTTCGGAAAAGACGGCAGTCTATGCCGACATTTTATATGAAGCGAGAAAGGCAAAGGGCATGACGCAGGAAGAAGCGTTGAAGCAGGCAAAGGACAGAACTATGTTCGGCGCGCTCATGCTCAAAGCAGGCGACGTTGACGGTTATGTTTCGGGCGCATGCCATTCCACGGCAAACACGCTCCGTCCCGGACTTCAGGTCGTAAAGACCGCGCTCGGCATCAAGACGGTTTCGAGCTGCTTTATAATGATAGCTCCCGAAGGTTCGGCTAACCCTTACAATCCCGACGGAGTTGCAGTTTTTGCAGACTGCGCAATAAACATCGAACCCGACGCACAGCAGCTTGCAGACATTGCGGTATCTTCCGCAAAGACGGCAAAGGCTATCGCAGGTCTCGAACCCAGAGTTGCAATGCTTTCGTTCTCCACGAAGGGCAGCGGCAACGACGATAAATACTTCAAGTCCGTTCCCAAGATGCAGGAAGCAACCGCGCTTGCAAAGCAGATGGCTCCCGACCTCGCGCTCGACGGCGAATTCCAGTTCGACGCGGCAGTCGCTCCCGAAGTAGGACAGCTCAAGGCTCCCGGTTCGGCAGTTGCGGGACACGCAAACGTATTTATCTTCCCCAACATCAACGCAGGCAACATAGGTTACAAGATTGCCCAGCGCTTCGGCGGCTACATGGCAATCGGTCCCGTTTGCCAGGGCTTTGCAAAGCCCCTCAACGATCTCTCCCGCGGCTGCAACGTGGCAGACATCGTAGCAACTGTTGCAGTTACTGCGCTTCAGGCAGAATAATATAAGGGGAATTAAAAAAAGAATGAAAATACTCGTAGTAAACGCAGGCAGCTCGTCTTTAAAATATCAGCTCATCGACATGGAAACCGAAGGCGTTCTCGCAAAAGGTAACGTCGAAAGAATAGGCATAAAGGGTTCCGTGCTCAAAGCAAAGGGCAACGGCAAGGAAAAAGTTTACGAACAGGACATGCCCAGCCACAAAATCGCCATTGAGCTCGTTTTAAAAGCTCTCACCGACGATGAAGTGGGCGTTATTTCCTCCATGAATGAAATCGGCGCAGTTGGACACAGAGTAGTCGCTTCGGGCGAATATTTCAAAAAGCCCACGCTGGTAACTCCCGAAGTCATCAAAACTTTGGAAGAAAAGACTTTCGAGCTCGCTCCTTTACACAACCCCGCAGCGGCAACGGGACTGCGCGCGTGCATGGACGTTATGCCCGGCACGCCCATGGTGCTCGTTTTCGATTCGTCCTTCCATCAGACTATGCCCGAAAAGGCATATATGTTCGGCATAAAGTACGAAGATTACAAGGCTTACGGCGTCCGCAAATACGGCGCTCACGGCACGTCTCATAAATTCGTTTCGCAGGAAGCGGCAAAGTACCTCGGCAAGAAGCCCGAAGAGCTCAAAATCGTTACCTGCCACCTCGGAAACGGCTCGTCCATTTCGGCAGTCGACGGCGGCAAGTGCGTAGATACTTCCATGGGCTTCACCCCCCTCGACGGCGTTCTGATGGGTACGCGTTCGGGCTGCATAGACGCTTCCGCGGTAGAGTTCCTCGCGCGCAAGAAGGGTCTCAATGCCGCAGATATGGTAACATACCTCAATAAAGAGTGCGGCGTTGCGGGCATTTCGGGCGTTTCGAGCGATTTCAGAGACCTCATCGCGGGCGCAGAGCAGGGCAACACCAGGTGCCAGCTCGCCCTCGATATGTTCGCTTATCAGACGAAGAAGTTCGTCGGCTCGTATGCTGCGGCAATGGGCGGACTTGACTGCATAGTTTTCACCGCAGGCATAGGCGAAAATACCCCCACAATCCGCGCAGGCGTATGCGAGGGACTTGAATTCCTCGGCGTAAAGCTCGACAAAAAGGCTAACGAAGGCAAAAATACGGGCGCTATACGCGAAATTTCCGCAAAGGGCAGCAAGGTTAAAGTGCTCGTAATTCCCACAAACGAAGAACTCGTCATCGCAAGGGAAACGCTCGCGCTCATTTAATGCGAATATATAAAAAATAAGTTTTCTTTGCTTTCAAAATGAGTTGACAAAGTTCTGCCCGTATAATATAATTGACTAAGTCGGTTCGGCTATGATTATTGAAGTTAAAAAACTGATAGCCCTCAGAAAATACGTCGGCGACTTCGCTTACGAATGTCCCCCGCCCGAAGGTAAGATTGTTCTTCCGTTTTCGGAAGCGGACGGAAACATAAAGGTGAGCGGAAGTTATGAAATTTACGAAGACGACAGCGTAGGCGTTTCGCTTACGATATCGTACGCGCTCAAAGGTCAGTGTTCCTATTGCCTTGAAGACGCGCGTTGCAATATTTCGTACAGCTATGAAGCGCTGTTTGTAACCGACAAAAACGACGCCGATAATTATTATTACGACGGCACGAAGCTGGATATTCAGCCGGCAGTGGAGGACGCGTTCGTATTCAGTCAGCCAAAGGTGCTGCTGTGCGAAAAGTGTTCGGCGGCGTCCGATTAAATCAAGATAAATTAAGAAGAGGTGGATAAAAATGGCAGTACCCAAGGGAAAACAGTCAAAGAGCAGAACGAACAAGAGATTTGCAAACTACAAGGCAGAGGCTCCTACGCTGGTAGAATGCCCTCATTGTCACGAAAAGATGCAGGCGCACAGAGTATGCGCTAACTGCGGTTATTACGACAAGCAAGAGGTTGTTTCCAAAGCCGAAAGCAAAAACTGATTTAAGTAAAAAAACTACTTACGGGCGGCGCATATTGCACCGCCCGTTTTGTCATACCTGAAATTTCACGCCATTACGGGTTTTAAAATTTACGGCAAAGCCCTTTGTCGCGAAAAATTTTGGCGTTTGTAATTTTGCAACCTTTGTTATCATACAAAATTTTACTGCATATTTTTTTATATAGCCGTTAATTCCTATTGACATTATAGGAATTAACGGCTATAATTAAACCGCAGTTCAGTTTTAAAGGATTATATATGGTAACTACTTATAATATAAGCGGCATGACGTGTTCTGCCTGTTCGTCGGGCATAGAGCGCGCCGTGGGCAAACTTCAGGGCGTAAACTCTGTCGAAGTCAGCCTCATGGGCAAGACTATGAAGATAGACTACGACCAAAGCGTCCTTTCCGAAGAGGAAATTTTTTCCGCCGTCCGTTCGCTTGGCTACGGCATACATTCTGGACAGGAAGTTGTCGTCCGCGAACAGGGCTCGGAGGAGAAAAAACTCTTCATAAGGTTTATAATTTCGGTCTGCCTGCTCGTGCCTTTGATGTACGTTTCCATGGGGCATATGTTCGGCGCGCCCTTGCCGTTTTTCATCGACCCGTCAAAAGGCAATGAAAGGTGGTTCGCGCTGTATCAGCTCATAATTTCCGCCGCGGTTATAGGCGTAAACTATCCGTACTTTTCGCGCGGAGCGGTTGCGCTTTTCAAGCGCGTTCCCAATATGGATACGCTCGTCGCGCTCGGTTCGGGCGTGTCGTTCGCGTATTCCGTCGGGCTTACCGTGCTTATATTCCTCGGCATAGACGCAATGCACAACGCGATGAACCTGCACTTCGAGAGCGCGGCAATGATTTTGGCGCTCGTCGATGTCGGCAAATGGTTGGAGGAGAAGGCAAAGCGCAGAACGGGCGACGAGATAGAAAAACTTTTGTCCCTCGCGCCCGACAACGTAACAATCGAAGTGGACGGGGAGCAGAGGGTGGTCTCTGTTTCAGAGGTCGTTCCCGGCGATACGGTAATCGTAAAGCAGGGCGAATATGTCCCCGTTGACGGCGTGGTGATAAGCGGCAGCGCTTTTATCGATAAATCGGCTATAACGGGCGAAAGTCTGCCCGTCGAAGTTACGGAAGGCGACGACATTACAACGGCGGCTCTCAACAAAAGCGGCGTTATAAAGGTAAGGGCACAGAAGGTCGGCGGCGATACAACGCTTTCCAAGATTGTAAAAATGGTGCGCGAAGCGGGCGCTTCGAAAGCTCCCATTCAGAAACTTGCCGATAAGATTGCGGGCATATTCGTGCCTGCGGTCATAGTCGTCGCAATACTCACATTTGTAATATGGCTGGCGATAGACGGCGCATTCGTGCCCGAACACAGCGTAACTTACGCCCTTTCGGTGCTGGTAATTTCCTGCCCGTGCGCTCTGGGGCTTGCAACTCCCGTCGCAATAATGACGGCGACTGGCAAGGGCGCATCGCTCGGCGTTCTGTATAAAGATGCCGAAACGCTGCAAAAAATGTGCGACGTAAACTGCGTGCTTCTAGATAAAACGGCAACACTGACGGTGGGCAAACCTTCGGTGAGCGACGTCAAAGTATTCGGCGGCGAAGAAAAATATCTTCTTTCCGTCGCGTCGGGCATAGAGAGGCATTCCAACCACCCCATAGCCAAGTGCATAACCGATTATTTCCCCGATGGCGCGCAAGTCGAAAACTTCGAATATATTGTCGGCAAGGGCGCAAAATCCGATTGCAACGGCAAAAAATACAGACTGGGCAACGCGGCTCTGATGAACGGAATAAAAATTCCTTCAAAGGTATCCACCGCGGCGGAAGAGCTGGCTTCGCAGGGCAAAACCGTTTTGTACCTTGCGGAAGACGATAAAATTGCGGCGCTCATCGCCGTTTCCGATACGCTCAAAGAAAATGCCGCCCATACCGTCGAACTGCTCAAAAACAGGGGCATGAGGGTCGCAATGCTTACGGGCGACAACAAAACGTGCGCAGCCTCTGTCGCGGCGAGCGTAGGCATAACCGACTATGTCGCAGAGGTTCTTCCCGAAGACAAACTTCGCTCGGTTACGAATTTGCAGTCTGTGGGCGGATATGTGGCAATGGTCGGCGACGGAATAAACGATTCCCCCGCATTGAAACAGGCGGACGTCGGCATAGCCATAGGCTCGGGCACGGACGTCGCGATAGATTCGGCGGACGTAGTGCTCGTTTCGGACGACATATCCTCGCTCGATACGGCTTTCGATTTGAGTAAAGCCACGGTGCGCAACATAAAGGAAAATCTGTTCTGGGCGTTCATTTATAACGTAATAATGATACCCGTCGCTGCGGGCGCGTTTGCGGCTTTCGGATTTTCTTTCAATCCCATGATAGCCGCGGCGTGCATGTCGCTGTCGTCGCTGTTCGTGGTCTGCAACGCGTTGAGGTTGCTTTTATACAGAAATAAAAATTCTTTAAAGGAAGATAAATATATGAAAAAGATTATTTCAATAGACGGAATGTGCTGCGAGCATTGCGCTTCGCGCGTCGAAAAAGCTCTTTCGGCGGTGTCGAACGTGGTTTCGGCGGAAGTAAAACTCAAGAAGAAGTGCGCAATAATTCGCAGCAGAGAACCTGTCTCCGACGACGAAATTAAAAGCGTCGTGCAGGAAGCGGGCTACACCGTTACGGGCATAGAGGAAAAATAAGACAAAGTAAGATATTTTGCGACTTAACGCCCCAAAATATCATATTGACGCATTGACATATCAGCGTGTATACTATCACTGTAGCGAGGTGATAGTATGCAGGATACGTGCGATATGATGCTTTTGGACAGGAGAACGGCGGAGCTCGTGCGCGAGTATGTACCCGAAGGGGACGTGCTTGACAGCGTGGTGTGTTTTTTCTCGGTTTTTGCCGACCCGACGAGGGTTAGGATGCTCTCCGCGCTCGCCATTTCAGAAATGTGCGTAACCGACCTTTCGCGCGTGCTCGACATAAATCAGACGACGGTTTCCCACCAGCTCAGGCTGCTTAAAAACCTCGGAATTGTCAAGAGCGAACGCCACGGCAAAATTATATTTTATTCTCTCGTCAACGATACGGTAAACGACGTCATGCTTAAAGGCGTCGAGTTCCTCGGTTGCTGAAAACAAAAACGCGCGCGCCGCAAATTTTTGCGGCGCGCGCTTTGTTTTTTATAAAGGCAATGCGCATCTGATTTTTTATGCTTAAAAGCTGTCCGCAAAAAAATTTTATTTAGGCAAAAAAAGACAATTTGTCCTTCTGAATAGTACAAACAGTGTTTTTCATAAGCTATTAAACTGATAAAAAAGGGGAAATAGTTTATGTTTTTTGATGTAATCGGGCTGTTTTTGAGCAAGATTTTTTTCTTCACGGGCGTGGTGCAGGGCAAGGGTGCGTTCCCGAAGCCTCTCCCGCCCGAAGAGGAAAAGCGTTACCTGGCTCTCGCACGCGCGGGCGATAAGGATGCAAAAAATATTCTGGTAAAACACAACATGCGGCTGGTCGCGCACATAGTCAAAAAGTATTCGGGCGCGGCGGATACCGACGATCTGATGTCGGTCGGCTCGATAGGGCTTATAAAGGCTATCAACACCTATCAGGAGGGCAAGGGCACGGCTCTCGCCACATACACCGCAAGGTGCATAGAAAACGAAATATTGATGCTTCTGCGCGCGGGTAAAAAGCATAAAAATCTGCTTTCCCTTTCCGACCCCGTGGGGTTCGACAAGGACGGCAACGAACTCACCATAATGGACGTCGTCGCCGAAAAGGAAAGCGTTTTTGCCAAGGTTGAGCAATCTATCCAGCGCGAAAAATTCGTAAAACTTTTAAAAGATATTTTAAATATGCGCGAATATACGATAATAACTCTGCGCTACGGTCTGGAAGACGGCGTGCCCTTGCCGCAGAGGGAAGTGGCGAAAAAACTGGGCATATCGCGCTCATACATATCGCGCATAGAAAAGCGCGCCATAGAAAAAGCGCGCCAGTCACTCAACGCGCAGGATTTTTTCACCGAATAACTTGACAGTATTTGCCTCCCGTGTTATAATTCGCTTATGATTTTAAGAAATTCTGCAAATTTTGAATACTGCGGCTATTCGTATTATCGCATAGGATAATGCGTTGTTTTGCCGCGGGCATATATCGCAAATAAGGCGGTTTTCCTGCGGGCAAACCGCCTTTATTGTTTGCAGAAAATTTTTTTGACGGGAAAGGATAATTATGGGAATTTACGAGGAACTCCGCGAGCGCGGACTTATTGCGCAGGTAACCGACGAAGAGGAAATAAGGGAGCTTATAAATAACGGCGGAGCTCGTTTTTATATCGGCTTCGACCCCACGGCAGACAGCCTGCACGTAGGGCACTTCATGGCGCTTTGCCTTATGAAAAGATTACAGATGGCGGGCAATAAACCCGTCGTGCTCGTCGGCGGCGGAACGGGGCATATCGGCGACCCTTCGGGCAGAACGGATATGCGCACCATGATGACCGACGAAGTTATAAATCACAACTGCGAATGCTTCAAAAAGCAGATGGAGCGGTTTATCGAATTCGGCGAAGACAAGGCTATTATGGTCAACAACGGCGACTGGCTGTTAAAGCTCAATTATGTCGATGTTCTGAGGGAAGTGGGACCCTGCTTCACCGTCAACAACATGCTCCGCGCCGAGTGCTATAAACAGCGCATGGAAAAGGGGCTTTCCTTCCTCGAATTCAACTATATGATAATGCAGGCGTACGACTTCTGGTATCTCAACACGCACTATGGCTGCAACATGCAGTTCGGCGGCGACGACCAGTGGAGTAACATGCTCGCGGGAACAGAGCTCATACGCAAAAAGAGCGGCAAGGACGCATACGCAATGACCATCACCCTGCTTCTCAACAGCGAGGGCAAAAAGATGGGCAAGACGGCAAAGGGCGCGGTATGGCTCGACGAAAACAAGACTACGCCTTACGATTTCTATCAGTACTGGCGCAACGTTGACGACGCCGACGTCATGAAGTGCATAAAGATGCTCACATTCATTTCGCTTGAAGAAATTGCCGAAATGGAGAAGTGGGGCGCAGAGCGCATAAACGAAAAGAAAGAAATTCTTGCGTTCGAGCTCACCAAGCTCGTTCACGGCGAGGAAAAGGCCGAAAAGGCGCGCGCACAGGCAAAGGCGGCTTTCGGCGGCGACGGCGAAAATCTTCCCGAAAAGCAGGTCAGCGCAGAAAACGCAACCATAATCGGCGTTCTTGTGTCTGCGGGACTGTGCTCATCCAACGGCGAGGCGAGAAGGCTTGTCGCACAAGGCGGCGTTTCGCTCAACGATACAAAGGTTACCGATATCAACGCAAAAGTAAATTCGGGCGACGTGTTGCACAAGGGCAAAAAAGTGCATGTTAAAATCGTGCTCGTTTAAATAAAAACAAAAGCGGCTCAAATGCCGCTTTTTTAAAAATTTATGAAAAATTATCTGTCTGTAAGCGGTCGGCTCGAGACGGAAGTAATAATCGAAAAGTCTCGCTTTATAACCAACTCCGCGCACGTCGAAAGTGAGGAGGAGGCGAAAAATTTCATAGCGGAAATTTCTTCGAAGTTTCGCGACGCAACGCATAATTGCTACGCATATATATGCGATGCAACGGGCAATTTCATGCGGTTTTCCGACGACGGCGAACCGCAGGGAACGGCGGGCATGCCCATGCTCGAAGTCATAAAGGCAAAGTCGCTCGTGCAGACCGCCGTAGTGGTTACCCGCTATTTCGGCGGCATAAAACTTGGAGCGGGCGGACTGGTAAGGGCATATTCGGGCAGCGTTGCAAAAAATCTTTCCGAGGCATACATTGTGTCTTACGAGCTGTGTTGCGAGGGCGGATACACCGTAGATTATTCTCTCGCCGACGTCGCGAGAAAATTTTTCGAAGAAAACGATTGCAACGTCCTTTCGGTAAATTACGACGACCGCGTGCGATTTACGGTGGCGGTGCGCAACGGTATCTCAGCCGACTTCGACGCCCGATTGATAAACCGCCTCAACGGCAGGGTCGCTCTCTCCGAAAAGAAGAGATATTTTCATCCTTTCCCCGTTGCAAACGTTTAATTTTGCTGCGCGGCATAATGCGCTATTATCTTATGAAGTATAAATATAAAAGACTAACGAAAATTTATCGTTAGTCTTAATTTTTACTTAGCAAACATATGACTTGTATTTGAAAATATAATGAGTTGCACTTTTCAAATTAAGTATTGCGCATTCCGCTAAATCTTTAGTATGGCGGCAAAGATTTTTTAGTCTTTAGAATTAATTTCTTGTGTGGTATATGCCGTAATTTTTGTAAAATTAACACTTCTAACATCGTTTATAAGGCTTGCATCAATTCTAATTGGAAACTCTGGAATTTTAGATGGATTGACAAAATTAATTGAGCTATCAAAACTATATATTGAGTTTCCGCTTTTGTCTAATAAACTGCCTGCTATTTCCATTTTGGTTACACTATAATCCGAAGAAAAATTTAAGAATACAGCCTGTTTTCCTTCATCTATCACATTGCCAAATTCGAGATGAGTGTAAGTTATATTGTTTTGAGGGATTGTATTTATTTTTTCAGTACCAGAGGTAAAATCAGTGTTAAAACAAGAAGCAAATGAAAATAATATGACAAAACTAAGTATCAGTAAAATTATTTTATTAAAAGTTTTTTTCATATTTTCACCTTAGCAATGTATACATGACAATGGCGATATTATATGCGACATTGTTGTAACTTCCTTGTTTTGTATTTTTTAGCAAATTTTAGCATTTAGTAGATAATTTGTCAAGTAGTATTTTAAAAACATAAGCAAGCTCAGCCTTTAAAAAGTCGCGTAAAATAGTTATTAAATATAATTTTTTGAAGGGGAAAATAATTACAGTACCTATTTTTGTTTTGTATCTTCGTATGTAAAAAGCGACAGTTGTCTGCGGTTAAATTTCAGCAAATGAACAGCCGCCCGCGCAAAAGCGCGGGCGGCTTAACATTTTTAAATCAGATTAGAATTCAAGGCTCTTTTCGATGTAAGCGGCGAGTTCTGTTATGGGCAGGCGGATTTGCTCCATGCTGTCGCGGTCGCGCACGGTAACGGTGTCGTTTTCGAGCGTGTCGAAGTCAACCGTTATGCAGAAGGGCGTGCCTATTTCGTCCTGACGGCGGTAACGCTTGCCGATAGAACCCGTAACGTCGTAGGTTACGCTGAACTTCTTGGCGAGCGCCTTGTAAATTTCGTCAGCTTTTTCTGCAAGGTTTTTCTGCAAAGGCAGAATTGCCGCCTTGTAAGGCGCAAGGAAGGGGTGCAGGTGAAGAACGGTGCGCACGTCGTTCTTTGCCGCATCGAGTACTTCCTCGTCGTAAGCATCGGTGAGGTAAGCGAGTACCATTCTCTCAACGCCGAGCGAGGGCTCTATTACGTATGGAATATACTTTTCGTTCGTAACGGGGTCGGTGTATTCCATGCTTTCGCCGCTCTCCGTCTGGTGCTGGGTGAGGTCATAGTCCGTTCTGTCGGCAACGCCCCACAGTTCGCCCCAGCCGAAAGCAAAGTTGTATTCGAAGTCGGTAGTCGCCTTGGAATAGAAGCAAAGCTCTTCGGGCGAATGGTCGCGCAGTTTAAGGTTTTCTTCCTTCATGCCGAGCGAGAGGAGGAAGTTTTTGCAGTAGTCCTTCCAGTAGGAGAACCATTCAAGGTCTGTGCCGGGCTTGCAGAAGAATTCAAGTTCCATCTGTTCGAACTCTCTCACGCGGAAAATGAAGTTTCCGGGCGTGATTTCGTTGCGGAAAGACTTACCTATCTGACCTATGCCGAAGGGCACTCTCATTCTCGCCGAGCGCTGAACGTTTTTGAAGTTTACAAAAATGCCCTGCGCCGTTTCGGGGCGGAGGTAAACGGTGTTGACGCTGTCCTCGGTTACGCCCTGGAACGTCTTGAACATAAGGTTGAATTTTCTTATGGGCGTAAAATCGCTCTTGCCGCACACGGGGCAGACGATGTTGTGCTCTTTTATGAACGCTTCGAGGGCGTCGTTGTCCATCGCTTCAACTTTCACGTCGAGGTTGTGCTTCTGCACATATGCTTCGACGAGGTTGTCAGCGCGGTGTCTCGTTTTGCAGTTTTTGCAGTCCATGAGGGGGTCGGAAAATCCGCCGAGGTGTCCCGAAGCCTTCCATGTGCGGGTGTTCATTAAAATTGCGCAGTCAACGCCGCAGTTGAGGGTGTTTTCGGTAACGAATTTTTTCCACCACGCTTTTTTGATGTTGTTTTTGAGTTCAACGCCCAAAGGACCGTAATCCCACGTGTTTGCCAGTCCGCCGTAAATTTCGCTACCCGGGAAGATAAATCCGCGGTTTTTGCACAGCGCAACCAGTTTGTCCTGTGTTACGGCTCTTTTGTTCTGCGACATAAAAAATCTCCTTCCGCGCAATCTCGTAAAAATTTGCGCAATGTCAAATAAAATACAAAAATATTTTATAAAAAACGCCCGTTCAAGTCAAGCGAATAAGGGCTTCATAATTTTATAACGTAATTTTTATAAATTTTTAAAAATTTGCATAAAACTATGTACATTTGGTGTTAATGTGTGATATAATCGTAACGGATTATATTATTTGTACAGAGGTTTCAATGCTCAGCGACATTCAGATTGCGGAAAGTTGCAAATTAAAAGACATACGCGTCATCGCCTCGAAACTCGGTCTCGGCGAAGACGACCTCGAACTTTACGGAAAATACAAGGCAAAAATCAGGTGCGGAAAGTTTAATCCTTCCGCAAAACTCATTTTGGTTACCGCCATAAATCCCACGGCGAGCGGCGAGGGCAAAACCACCGTTTCGATAGGTCTCGCCGACGGTATTGCAAGGCTGGGCAAAAAGGTCTGCCTCGCTTTGAGGGAACCTTCCTTAGGTCCCGTATTCGGCGTCAAGGGCGGCGCGGCTGGCGGCGGATACGCCCAGGTCGTGCCCATGGCTGATATCAACCTGCATTTCACGGGCGATCTTCACGCCATTACGGCAGCAAACAACCTTCTTTGCGCCATGATAGACAACCACATCTTCCGCGGCAACAAGCTGGGGATAAAAAAGGTGCTTTTCCACCGTTGCATGGATATGAACGACCGCGCTCTGCGCGACATAACTTTATCCTGTCAGGCGGGAAAGATGAAGGGCTGTCAAAGCTATGAAAGAAAGGAAAGTTTCGAAATAACCGCCGCAAGCGAGGTAATGGCAATTCTCTGCCTCGCGCGCGACCTTGCCGACCTCAAAAAGAGGCTGGGCAATATCATCATAGGCGTTGACGGGCAGGACAATTACGTTTACGCCCGCCAGATAAAGGCGGAGGGAGCTATGGCGACCCTTCTCAAAGACGCTATAAATCCCAATCTCGTCCAGACGCTCGAGGGCACTCCCGCGATAATCCACGGCGGACCGTTTGCCAATATAGCTCACGGCTGCAACTCGGTGCGCGCTACATACGCCGCAATGACTTATGCCGACTACGCCGTAACTGAGGCTGGCTTCGGCGCGGACCTCGGCGCGGAAAAATTCCTCGACGCAAAGTGCAGGATTGCCGGCATTCAGCCAAACTGCATAGTAGTCGTCGCAACCGTCAAGGCGTTGAAGCTGCACGGCGGCGCGGACAAGAGTAAACTTTCCGAATGCGATATCGAGGCTTTGAAAAAGGGACTTCCCAATCTTTTAAAGCACGTCGAAAATATGAAGGGCGTATATTCCAAACCCGTAATCGTTGCAATGAACAGATTTGCGACCGACACGCCAGAGGAGATAGAAACGGTCGCGAAAGCCTGCGAAGAAGCGGGCGCAAAAGCCGTGTTCACCGACGTGTTCTTGAAGGGCGGCGAAGGCGGCGAGGAACTTGCAAAAGAGGTCATATCCGCTTGCGATAAAGAGAGCAAGCTGACATTTGCGTACGATCTGAACGACGACATAAAAAAGAAGATAGAAGATATCGTTGTCAACGTTTACGGCGGCGACGGCGCGACCTATTCCGAACAGGCGGAAAAGGCGATAGAAACGATAGAGCGCAGCGGAATAAAGGGTCTGCCCGTCATAATAGCAAAGACGCAGTATTCCCTTTCGGACGACGCAAAAAAATTATCCCGTCCGACGGGCTTTAAAGTGCACGTAAGGGATATAATATATAAGGGCGGCGCGGGCTTTATCGTCGCGATAGCGGGCGATATAATGCTCATGCCCGGTCTCGGCTCCGTGCCCTGTGCGGAAAAGATAGACATCGACGAAGACGGAAACATAACGGGATTATCCTGATAACACATAAAAGGCAAAAAGATGCAATTACCCGAAGCAACTAATTTCATTGAACAGATAATAAACGAGGAGCTCGCCGCAGGCAAATTCGAAAGCGTAGGCAATCAGATATGCGTTCGCTTCCCGCCCGAACCCAACGGCTACCTTCACATAGGACACGTCAAGGCGCTGTGCATAAATTTCGGCGTCAAGGAAAGATACCACGGCAAACTCAATTTAAGAATGGACGATACCAACCCCGCCAAGGAAGATTACGAATACGTAAATTCCATTGTGGAGGCGGTCAAGTGGCTGGGCTTCCAATACGACAAACTGGTGTTCGCCTCCGACTATTACGATAAACTCTACGAAATAGCCGAAAAATTCATTATGGACGGCAACGCATATGTATGCGATTTGTCCGCCGAAGAGATTACCGCAACGCGCGGAACGCTCACTTCTCCCGGCACGCCGTCGCCCTACCGCAACAGAACGGTAGAAGAAAACCTCGATCTTTTCCGCCGCATGAAGGCGGGAGAGTTCCCCGACGGGGCAAAGGTTCTGAGGGCAAAGATAGATATGTCGTCGCCCAACATCAATATGCGCGACCCCGTCATTTACAGGATAGCTCACGTTCCGCATTATCGTCAGGGCGACAAGTGGTGCATATATCCCATGTACGACTATGCTCATCCCCTTTCGGACGCGATAGAGGGCATAACGCACTCGCTGTGCTCGCTCGAATTTGAAAATCACCGTCCGCTCTACGATTGGGTTATAGCAAAGGCGGGCTTCAAGCCCCCCGTTCCCAGACAGATAGAGTTTGCAAGGCTCAACATAACCAATATGCTCATGAGCAAGCGCTATCTCAAAAAGCTGGTGGACGAACATTTCGTCCGCGGCTGGGACGACCCCAGAATGCCCACTCTAATGGGTCTTAAAAATCGCGGAGTTCCGCCCGAGGCGCTCAAAAAATTCTGCGCCGACGTGGGCGTTGCAAAAAATTATTCGGTGGTGGGACTTGCCCAGCTCGACGAATGCATACGCGACGAACTCAACTTAACCGCCGAAAGAGCTATGGCGGTAATCAATCCCGTAAAACTTACCATAACCAACTATGAGGGCGAGGAAGAGCTTTCTTTCGATAAAAACCCTCTCGACGGGCAGGGCAGAACGAGGCTTATAAAGTTCAGCGGCACGGTCTATATCGACCGCGACGACTTTGCGCTCGTTCCTCCTCCCAAATATAAAAGGCTTACAAAGGGAGCTTTCGTCCGCCTGAAATCTGCGTATATCGTGCGCTGCGACGACGTTAAGCTCGATAAAGACGGAGAGGTGGAAGAAATTTTCTGCACCTACTTCCCCGAAACGCGTTCGGGCAGCGAAGTAAAGAGCGACATAAAGGCAAAGGGCGTCATTCACTGGGTGGACGCAAAATACGGACGGGACGTTCAGTTCAGGCGTTATCAGCCCCTTCTGAACGATGAACAGTATCCCGACCAGGACTATGCCGAACGCCTCAATAAGGACAGCGAAAAGCTGTTCGAGGGCAAAGCCGAACCTTATATCGCCGAGAGCGAGGAAGACAAACCCTTCCAGCTCATGCGTACAGGCTACTACAAAAAATGTACGGACGGCGGCATAACGGTGCTTTCTGAAATAGTAACATTAAAAGACAATTTTAATAAATAACCGTCAGTGAGGTTAATGTATGGGAATTTACATCTATATTATTATAGGCTTGTCTGTAATAGCTGTGCTTGCGTTCCTTTTCGGTTTCTGGCGCGGCTATGTAAAACTGTCGTGCTGGGGCGGCGTCGTTGCCGGCACGGTGTTCGTCTCTATGCTATTAGACAAGTACGTCGGTCAGTTCGACGGCAGGGGCATGGTGCTGCTCGCGAGCGCCGCTGCAAGCGTAGTTGTGCTTACGGTGCTCTGCCAGCTTGTCAGAAGGTACATAAAGATACAGGTTGCAAAGAGCCAGAAACTTTCCTACTATCGTCAGTATGACGACCGCACCGAAAACGAAGAACGCATCCTCGTTTCGCTCGATAAGGGAGATATAAAGGCATACCGCAGGCAGTCAAAGCGTAAATTCAGAGAAAGTCGCGGCGCCTGGGGCATAGTTGACAGAGTGTTCGGCGGTCTGACGTTTGCAATCAATACATTCGTTGCGCTCGCAGTCATAGTCGCTCTCGCAATGTTCGTAATAGACGCTGCGCAGATAACGGTGGCTTACAACGCTCTCAGCATTCTGTATGACAGCCCCGTATGGACCAATTTCGGTTTCTATTACGGTCTCGACTTAATAATCGCCACGCTTATATGCATGTGCATACGCCTCGGCTACAAGAGCGGCATACTTTCTGCTCTCGCACTTATTCTCATTTTGGGAATGATAGGCGGAGCGGGATACCTCGCTTATCACCTTGCCTTCAACGTTGACGCCTTCGATTCGGCGGCAACTGGGCTTAAAGACGGCGTGCTTTCAACGCTGCTCGCCAATATCGAACCCGCGCTCAAAGCCATAAATATGAGCGGCGAAACGGTGGCGAGAATTGTTGTTGCCGTTGGCTTGTTCATCATACTTCTCATAGTTGTAATATTAATCTCCATCTTCATTCCTCACGCCGTTGATAAACTGCGCAACATAAAATTTGTTGTTGCGATAGACGGAGTAGTGGGCGCGATAGTGCTTACGGCAGTTGTGTTCTTCGTGCTCATGGTTATCGGAACGCTTACATATCAGGTCAACGACCTCGAAGCTCTCGCCCGCTTCAACGAATACATGGACGCATCCTGCCTCGCAAAATCGCTGTATTCGGAAAACATAATGAATACGATAGGCTTCGTTCAGAATTTGCCTTTGCGCGACTGGTTCGGACTTAACAAATAAATACTTATAAAAGTAAAACAGGGTCGGATAAACCGACCCTGTTTTTTTAATCTGCTTTGGTTTAAAGCGGTTTTACTTCTGCATATAGCTCTTGCAGCAGGTGCATTCTTCGCCTTCGCAGGTGCTGCCGACCTGAATTTTGTCAAGAGTGCAGTTGCAGCCGTCGTGATTGTACATGCACTTGTTGACGTTGCATGCTATGCCTAAATTGATGTTTTCCATAAAACCTCCCTTTGTACCGACGCCTTCGGCAGATATTGAAAAACGTAT
>ULSO01097591.1_pt1 | contig 17788 bp, 19 predicted proteins | sample 1956701 | NCBI WGS metagenome assembly ULSO01 (sample SAMEA4835708, study PRJEB28245) | human gut metagenome | biome: gut microbiome; material: fecal sample | place: Denmark | collected 2008 | reverse complement strand
GCGTTCCGCCCGAATTTTAACATATAAAAATTTTATACCCTCGTGGTCGATTTTGTCTTGCAAACGATTTCCGTTTTCAGAACCGTCGACTTAAGCGCGTCGTCTTTCAGTCCCTCGAATTTTCCGTAATGAAATTTGTAAATCGAGTTTTTAATCCCGAACAGGTCGCAGTCGGCAATCTGAAGTTTGCGGTAAAGTTTTTCCAGCGTTTCGGCAATTTTCTTTTCCGTCGCCCTGAGAATCTCCTCGGGCGCTTCCGCCGCAGGGAAGAGTTCGGAAACGGGCAGATCGGCATTCGCGCTCACAACGCGGCATTGCAGTTCGAGTTTGATTTCGTAAATCGGTTTTCCGTTTTCAAATTTAAACGCATATTTCTTATTCGTTTCGTCAATCTCAACCAAGACGGGCGTTTTTTGTCCGTCGATTTCGGCATCATCGAGTTTGATAAATGTGTCTATAGAGTTTTTATTCCGCAAATTAAAGAGAAGCGTTTCCTCGGCGGTCAGCATGCAAACCGCTTCCCCGCGGGAAAAACACAGCGTGGACGACGCGTCGTAAACGTCGCTTTTATCGCCCGTTTGTTCTCCGCCGGATTTGCCCGAGCCTCCGCTTCCTCCCGAGCCGCCGCTCACTTCCGAACCTCCGCCGGATCCACCCGAGCCGCTCTGCGACGCGTTCTGCGAGTCGCCCGATTCGATTGCCTTAACAAACGGCAGATATCCGCCCGACGATTTGGAATAATATCCGTTTGCGAAATTTTTAACGTTTATGTTCGCTATTCTGTTGAGTTTCGCGTAGTCCTGTTCGAGAATTTTCTGCAACGCGAACGACGAAACGGAATCGAGCGGCGTGTTGGAAAGGAGCAGTTTTTTAGCCGTACCTTCACAGGCGCAAAGCGCGGCGGAGTCGGGAATTCTGTCCGTTCTGATAAAGTAATTAATTATTTTCATAACGTTGCCCGAAAGCGCGTTTTCGCCGAGAATTATGAGATTGCAGAACGAGAAGAGCGGATACCAGCCCGTGTTTACGGCGATTTTGTCTAACGCTTCGACGATGGTCCTTCCTTTTGCCGAAATAATCGATTCGCTGTTCGAGGAACTGCTCGTCGAGGCCTGAGGAATTGCGATCTGCGTTGAAATTTCGAAATTCTCGTTCTCGTCCACGTCTATTCCGAACGCGACGATGATAGCGGTGTGGTTTATGTCGATAAGCCCGAAATCGTGCGTGAAGAAAAGCAGCATCGAAAACGCTATCAATATCGGCAGAAAATAAGTTCTTAAAAAGCGCATGATTTCTCCTTTCGTCCCTTATTGTCGTTTCTGAACGGCTTGCCGCTTTTTTTTAATCCGTCGTCAAATCCGTTTTTGTCGTTTTTATTGTTTTTAAAAAAGAAACCGACAAGCGGAACAATCGTGAAAACCGCGAAAACGGGAATGAGATAATTCTGAAAAAAAGGCCTTATCAGAAAGTAGTAATCCTCGGTGAGGACGATAATCGCCGCCATAAACCCGTTGACGATAAGGCAGGGAATTATCCTGTGTTTAAATCGGAACGTGTTTTCAAGGCAGACCGTCGAAAACATAAGCGGCAGGCAGCAACCGAACAGGCAGGAAAAAATTATCGCGCAAACGGCGATATAATCGATTCTGCCGATATTTGAAACCGAAACGCTGTATTTGCCCATTTTTATCGGCGAAAAGAACTGTCTTTCGGTGAGCGCGCCGAACTCGCTTTGAAGTATGGCCATATAAACAAGCGTAATCAAAGCCATTCCGAGATAGGATAAAACTATTTTTTTCGTCTGTTTTTTTTCGGGTTTGAAATGCCCGAGGCACAAAAGCAGATATGGGCTGTCGAAAAACCATATCGACGTGTTCAGGCTGCCTTCCGCGATTTTTCCGAGCGGTACGTCGATTATCGGCAACAGATTCGTCACGTCCGCCGCGGTTATCGAAAGGGCGGCTATGACGATTATTCCCGAAACGGTGAACCATATGGCGATGTCCGCCGTCCGTCCCGCGCCCCGTAAGCCCTTATAAGACATAAAAGCAGAAAAAATGAACACGGGCAGAAAAATCCACAGAGCGGGCGTTGTTTCATAGAGGGCTATTTCGATAAAATTGCGATGTTCGATAAGCGGCAGATAGGCTTTAAAAAGAAAGAAAAGTCCGAATGTTGCCGAAAATATCGTTTTTCCGGCTATTCCGAATTTGTTTTCTACTATTTCAAAAACAGTCTGTCCCTCGAACTTTCTCGCGAGCATACATATTGCGAAAATCATTGCAAGGTCGGGCGCGAAGTTTATCGCCGCCGAAATCCACAAGTCCTCCGCGGCGTATTTTGCCGCTAAGGCGGGCATAGTGATAAGTTTAACCGGCAATGCGAACGCTAAAAATAAAAAGCAGATTTGCCGCGCGTAAAGTTTGTCGTTACTCATAATATTTCTCCGTTTATTTCAGTTTTTGCCGTATTTTGTTCTTCGAGCCGAGCGCTACGGGGCGATTTGTCATTCCGATTACGTTATTCATATAAAGACCGTCCTGAAAATCGTTCAACAGAACGGGAGAATAAGGCGCGAGATAGGGCACGCCGTAATTATCGGCCGAAGAGAGATATAACACGATGAAAGCCGTAAGCGAGATAAGTCCGTAGCCGCCGAGCGAACCGGCAATCAGCAGATAAACGAACCGCAAAACGGACGTCGTTTCCACGATTTCGGGTATGGCGTAAATGCTTATGCCGGAAAGCGCCATTATAAGTATGGCGGGCGTTGAAACGATGCCGGCGTTAACGGCTGTTTCGCCGAGAACCAGCGCGCCTACGACCGCGAGCGCCATACCGACGTATTTCGGCATTCTCACGCTCGTTTCGTTCAACAGTTCGAAAATCAGCAGAACGAAGAACATTTCAAGACTTGGCGAAAAGGGTATTTCCTTTATTCCGTTGACTATCGTCAACAGAAAATTCAGCGGAATAATCTGCAGATGAAAAAGTTGTGACGAAACGAACACGGCAGGCAGAAGAATGGAAAAAAGAATCGCGATCACGCGTAACGCTCTTACGAGATTGGCGCGGTACTGCGAAATGTAATAATCTTCGGCGGCTTGGAAATCTTCGATGAGAAGATAGGGGAGCGTGAGAGCGAACGGCGAGCCGTCCACGATTATGCCTATCCGACCTTCGAGCATCCTTTCGATTAAAACGTCGGGGCGTTCCGTCGAACCGACCTGTTTGAAAAGAGAGGTCTTTCTTTCGCTCAAAAGTTTCGCCACGTAAGAACTGTCGGGGATTCCGTCGATATTTATCGCGTCGATTTTCTCTCTTATTTTTTTCACGATATCGGGTCGCGCGATGCCGTCGATAAATATGAGCGCGACGGACGTTTTCGTGTATTTGCCCTTTTCGTAAGTTTCTATTTTCACGTCGGGCGATTTGAGATACCTTCTCACAAGGCTGAGATTTGATTTTATACTTTCCGTAAAGCCGTTTCGCGGCCCTCTCACGGCAAGTCCCGTCGGCGGCTCGGAAATCGCTCTCACTTCAAATTTTTTAAGATCAACGGTTATGCACTTCTTTTTTCCGTCGATAAAAATCGCGGCGTTTCCGTTGAGGATTTCGTCGGTTGCGTCCGTAATTTTGTCAATCGTTTTAACGTTTGCGAGCGTAATCGTTTTAGAAAGGCTCGTCGCACTCTTTTTCGGATTGCTTGCGGAGAGCGGAGCAATCACTTCCAACCCTAAAAGTTCTTTGTCCGTTATAGAATCGACATACGCGCAAAATGCCGCCGCGCCACTGATTTCAAAGTCGAAAAATATCACGTCGTCGCTGCCGAGAATGGCTTTCACGGCTTTTCTGTTGTAATCGATATCGCTTTTTATATTCATAATTCAAGTATTTCTTTTTCTGCGGTTATTATGTAAAACTTGTAAAAACGTTCGCTTTATTTTTTGCGAACGTTTTTACCATTGACTTTGTTGCGGCGAAGTGATATAAATATGTTGATTCAACGGAGGCGGAAAAATGGAATTCAACGAAATATTGTCGCATTTTAAAATAGAAGGTAAATTTATTTCCTGCGAACCTTACGGAAGCGGGCTTATCAACAGAACTTACGTTGCCGTGTTCGACGAAAACGGTAAAAGAATGAGATATATCGTTCAGAGAATAAATTCCAATCTGTTCACCAACGTGGACGGACTTATGAACAACATTAAACTCGTGACGGAATTCAACAGAGCGGAGATTATCAAACGCGGCGGAAATCCCGACAGAGAGAGTTTAACTCTCGTTTATACGACGGAAGGCAAGCCTTATTTTAAAGCGGCGGAAAACGAATATTACAGGGTTTATATTTTCATCGAAGGTGCGAAGGGTTACGACGTGGTCGAAAAGCCCGAACATTTTTACGAAAGCGCGGTTGCGTTCGGCAAGTTCGCCATGCTTCTCGACAGATTCGACAGTACGCAACTTTTCGAGGTTCTTCCGAACTTCCATAACACCGTGAAGAGATTTGAAAATTTTAAAAAATCTCTTGAAAAGGACGCGTTCGACAGAGCAAAGGACGTTCGTCCCGAAATAGATTTCGCTCTTGCTCACGAGGGGATAACGAACAAAATCGTTGACCTTCTGGATAGCGGCGATATGCCTACGAGAGTAACTCATAACGACACGAAACTCAATAACGTCCTTATCGATACGACGACCGACAAAGCCGTTTGCGTTATCGATCTCGACACGATGATGCCGGGCAGTATTTGTTACGACTTCGGCGATTCCATAAGATTCGGTTGCAATCCCTGCCTCGAAGATACGCCCGAAACCGAAAAGGTTATTTTTAACATGTCGCTTTTCGAAACGTATTCAAAGGGGTATCTCAGCGTGTTCGGCGATACGATAACGGACGTCGAACGCGAAAACCTGCCGCTCGGCGCGATTATGATGACGTATGAATGTGGAATAAGATTTCTGACGGATTATCTCGACGGCGACGTTTATTTCCGCCACACGAGAGAAAAACAGAATATCGACAGAACGAGGACTCAATTCAAACTCGTTTCCGATATGGAAAAGAGAATTGACGAGATGCTTAAAATTGTAAAAAAGTAATTTAGAGGCGAGCCGGAAAGGCTCGCTTTTTTTGATACGATAAGATGTGTTAGTTGGCCTATAAGTCGATAAAACGATATGTTTTGACTTAAACAAGTTGTTTTAACACCCTTTTTGCGGGACTTGCGCGAAATTTGAAAATTTAAAGAAAAATCGCGTAATAAACGTAAAATTCTTGACCGGTAAGCCGTGCGGGTGTAAATATATAATTGTAAATATATAGGTGTAAATATATAATTACGATTATACAGGAATAACAGAAGAGGTAATAATCTTATGTATGAAATTTTAAACGGAATAAACGGACCGGAGGACGTGAAGAAACTTTCGCTCGGCGAACTCGAAACTCTCTCCGCGGAAATCAGAGAAGCGCTTTTCAATCGCCTTACAAAGATCGGCGGGCATTTCGGACCGAACTTCGGCATTGTCGAGGCGGAAATCGCGATGCACTACGTTTTCTCTTCTCCGAAGGATAAATTCGTTTTCGACGTTTCGCACCAGAGTTACACTCATAAAATTCTCACGGGGAGAAAAGCAGGTTATACGACGACGCGAGATTTTCTGAAGATTCGGGTTATACTAATCCCGCCGAAAGCGAACATGATTTGTTTAACGTGGGACATACTTCCACCTCGATTTCCCTTGCCACGGGGCTTTGCAAGGCTCGCGAACTTCAGAACGGAAAGTGGAACGTCATCGCGCTTATCGGCGACGGATCGCTCTCGGGCGGCGAGGCTCTCGAGGGGCTTAACGTTGCGGGATCGGAGATAAAGTCAAATCTGATAATAATCGTCAACGACAATCAGCAGTCTATTTCCGAAACGCACGGCGGACTTTATAAAAACCTCGAAGAACTCAGAAACAGCGACGGAAAATCGGAGCATAATATTTTCAAGGATTTCGGGCTTGACTATATTTACGAAAAGAACGGCAACGATATCGGCTCGCTTATCGAAGTTTTCAAAAAGGTCAAGGATATCGATCGTCCCACGGTCGTGCATATCAACACGCTTAAAGGTAAAGGCTACGAACGCGCGGTCGCGGATAAAGAGACGTGGCACTGGACTGTGCCGTTCAACAGAGAAACGGGCGAAAAACTCGTTGCCGGCGGCAGAAATTACGTTTCGGTCACACGCGAGTATATCTTAAACAAAGCGGAAAAGGACGATAAATTCGTTGTCGTCACGCCTAATATGCCCATGTGTATGGGGCTTTCTCCGGCGGACAGAGCGAAACTCGGCGAGCGGTTTGTCGACGTAGGTATTGCCGAAGAGCAGGCGGTCGCCATGGCGTCGGGAATGGCAAAGGGCGGAGTTAAACCGCTTGTAATAACCAACGCCACGTTTATGCAGAGAGCCTACGACCAGATTTCTCACGACGTTTGCATAAACGGCAATCACGTCACGATTCTTCTCAACAATTCCGCGTTCGACGGGCTTACGGACGTAACCCACCTCGGAATATTCGCTTTGCCAATTTTTACCAACATTCCCGATTTAACGGTGCTTTCGCCGACAACCGAAAAGGAATTTACGGGCATGCTCGACTGGGCTCTGGACGTCCACACCGGCGCGTCGGTTATTCTCATCCCCGGCGGGAAGATTCTTAACAGACCGCGCGCGGACGGCTTCGACGGAGCGATGAAATACGAAATCGAGCAGAGCGGCGAAAAAGTCGCGATAATCGCGCTCGGCGATTTTTATCAAAAAGGCGAAAGCCTTGCCGAGGCCGTCGAGGCGGAACTCGGGTTTAAGCCTACGCTTATCAATCCGCGCGTCGCAACGCTTGTCGACAAGCAAACGCTCGATGACTTAAAGAAAAATCACAAGGTAGTCGTAACTCTCGAGGACGGAGTTTTAAGCGGTGGGTTCGGCGAAAAAATCGCCGCGTATCTCGGCGACAGCGATCTGAAAGTTAAAAACTACGGCTTGAATAAGGTTTTTTACGACAGATATAAGCCTGCCGAACTTTTAAAAGAACTCGGCATTACGAACGAAAGCATAATAAACGACGTCAAAAAATATCTGTAAAAGGTAAAACAAAAGACGGGCTTCGGCTCGTCTTTTTTATGCGTTGCGTTTGTTGTTGATTGTGATTTTATGCGATTAATCGGCTTATAGACGGGTTTATTCTTCGTTTACAAAGAAATTGCCGCTATTTTCGGCAGGGGAAACGTCGTCGGTGTCGGCAATGTATTTATTGCCGTCGCGATAAAAATTCACCTTACCTCCCGGGCGGAAGTTTTCGGGCGAGCCTGTATAAAACTTCGCTGTGAACGTTTCTCCGTTTTCATCCGAGCAAACGATCGTAACCGGCGTTTTGCCGAGAATTCTCGTGTTTGATTTCACGGTCGATTCGTCGATAGTCGTTTCCATTTTTTGTCCGCTTGCTTTCAGTTTTTCAAGTTTCGATTTTTTAATTGCGGTTTTTATCGGAATGATTAAGAAAGCGATCAGAACGCCGCCCGCGATAAAGCATAAAACGCACGGAAGAAACATTGCTTTTCCGTACACGAAATTTTCGGGGTTGCCCGGCATGTATCGTATGGGAACGGTTTGCCCTTCGCGCATGGACGACGTGTAAGCGCCGAGTTCTCCCTCGACGATTTTTCCTTCTGCTTCGAATCTTACGTAAACGTAATGATTAGTCGATTCGTCCGTCGGCGAATAGTCTGTTTCTATCCTTGTAATCACGGCGTAAGTTTTTATGCCGTTCGATTTATAGTCGATATTTCTTACAAGCAGAAATGCGCCTATCATAATAAAAAGTAAGGCGGAGATACTTGCCAGGACGATAATTTTTTTATCGGACGTATTTTTTTTCATATTGCAAGTATACGATTGTTTTGCAAAAAAGTAAACCGATTAACGGGATATAATTTTGTAAATATTAAAGTAACAGGTCACTTTGTTTATATATCGTCGTGTTTCGGGGAATGGTATGTCTTTTTCTGTAAGCGGCGAGCCTTTTTCTTTTTTCCACAGTTTCACGTTTCCTTCGCCCGCGTTGTATGCGGCGAGAATTTCCTCGCGGTTATCGAATTTTTCGGCAAGGTAGGCAAGATAAAAACAACCGAGTTCTATATTGTCCCCGGGATTTGTCAGGTCGAATTTTCTTCCCGAAAAGAACTCTTTACTCACGTATTCCGCTGTTTTTGGCATAATCTGCATAAGCCCGACCGCGCCTTTAGAGGAAACTTTTTCCTTGTCGAAGCCGCTCTCGGCTTTTATCACGGCAAAAACGAGCGATTCGTCGAGATTGTATCGCGCGGCGTTGTTCTTAACGTTTTCCGCGTATTTCAAAGGAAACCGCAATTTTATGCAAGCGCAGGCGGCGAAAACGACTGATATTAAAATCAATAAAATAACGAGAATTTTTTTCATATTCATCGATAAGCCGCGAGCGTTTTAAGGTCCGAAATTATATAAAGTTTGAATTTATATTATATATAAATTAATCGAAAAACAATTTTTCCGGTAATCGTTTGACAGTCGGCGGTCGGACGGGTTATAATATTATAGTTATAAAATGCCTTATTTTTGACGTCACGGAGGAGCAAATGAACACAGAAGGCGAAAAAGGAAACAGAATACCGTCCGGTTGCGCGATAGCCGGTGTGTTTTCCGAAACGGGAGAAAACGTTTCGGGTTCGATTATAACAGACGCAATGCGCACCATGCGCGAGCGTTCCAACGGACTCGGCGGAGGTTTTGCCGGTTACGGAATTTATCCTCAGTATAAAGATTATTATGCTTTTCACGTTTTTTATGCGGATAAGGAAGCGAAAAAGGCGTGCGAGGATTATCTTGACGAAAAATTTGAAATAATCAACCTTTCAAAAATCCCGGTCAGAAAGAATCCGCGCATAACCGACGAACCTCTTATCTGGCGTTATTTCGTCATGCCCGACCATAACCTTCTTCGCGACAGTCAACTCGACGAACGCGAATACGTCGCCCGCCGCGTGATAAAAATCAATAACGAAATAAAGGGCGCTTACGTCTTTTCGAGCGGAAAAAACATGGGCTGTTTCAAAGGCGTAGGTTATCCCGAAGATATAGGCGATTATTACAAACTCGAGGAATATGCCGGTTACGGCTGGACGGCTCACGGAAGATATCCTACGAACACGCCCGGCTGGTGGGGCGGCGCGCATCCGTTTTCTTTGCTCGATCTTACGGTTGTTCACAACGGCGAAATTTCCTCTTACGACGCGAACAGGCGATTTATCGAGATGTTCGGTTATAAATGCACGCTTCTGACGGATACCGAAGTCATAACGTACGCGCTTGATTTTCTCGTCCGCAAAAAGGGGCTTACCATGTCCGAAGCGGCGGCTGTCATTGCCGCGCCGTTCTGGACGACCATCGAGCATATGCCCGAAGAAAGACGCGTCGTGTGCGAATATCTCCGAAAGGAGTTCCCGGGGCTGCTCATGACGGGACCGTTTTCGATTCTCGTCGGATGGAACGGCGGAATGATGGCTTTGAACGACAGGCTGAAACTTCGTTCCATGGTCACCGCAAAAAACGGAAGCAGAACGTATTTCGCGAGCGAGGAGTGCGCCATAAGAAGAATGGACGAAAATGCGGGCGGTTTGTTTGCTCCGCGCGGCGGCGAACCGGTGATCGTTACGCTCAAAGGCGAAAAGTCCGATCCGCCGATAACCAATCTTAATTGTTTTGCGGAGGGTAATATAGATATATGAGTTACGTTTACGCCGATTACGAAGTGAAAAGGGATTTGTCGAGATGTACGCTTTGCGGAGCGTGCGTAAAGCAGTGTTTCAACGGCGTTCATACGCTTGTTGACACGGGAAACGGGAAAAAACTTGTTTCCGACGAGTCAAAATGCGTCAATTGCCACAGATGCGTGAGTTTATGTCCCTCGCGGGCGATAAAAATCGTTAAAAGCGATTTATGTTTCAAAAGGAACGATAACTGGAGCGATGCGGTTATCAAGGAGATATATAAGCAGGCGGAAAGCGGCGGCGTGCTTCTTTCGTCTATGGGCTGCCCCGAGAAATACCCCGTGTATTTCGATAAAATACTCATCAACGCTTCGCAGGTAACCAATCCGTCCATTGATCCGCTCAGAGAGCCTATGGAAACCAAAGTTACGCTCGGCAAGCGTAACCGCGATATTAAACGCGATAAAAACGGCCACATAATCTGCGATTCCTCGCCGCGGCTCGATCTCGAATTGCCGATTATGTTCTCGGCAATGAGTTACGGTTCGATAAGTTACAACGCGCATAAAAGCCTTGCTTTGGCGGCGACGAAACTCGGGACTTGTTACAATACGGGAGAGGGCGGACTTAACAAGGACTTTTTTGAATACGGAAAAAATACGATAGTGCAGGTTGCGTCGGGCAGATTCGGTGTTTATAAAGAATATCTCGAAGCAGGCGCGGCAATAGAAATAAAAATGGGGCAGGGCGCAAAGCCCGGCATCGGCGGACATCTCCCCGGCGCGAAGATAACCGAGGACGTATCGATGACGCGTATGATTCCCGTCGGAACGGACGCGATTTCTCCCGCTCCTCATCACGATATTTATTCGATAGAGGATCTCAAGCAACTCGTTTACGCCCTCAAAGAGGCTACGGAATATAAAAAACCGATAATCGTTAAGGTTGCCGCCGTCCACAACATCGCCGCCATAGCGAGCGGAATCGCGCGGAGCGGCGCGGACATAATCGCTATAGACGGTTTCCGCGGCGGAACGGGCGCCGCGCCTACGAGAATAAGAGATAACGTCGGCATACCCGTCGAACTCGCTCTCGCTGCGGTCGATTCGAGGTTGAGAGAAGAGGGAATAAGAGAAAACGTTTCGCTCGTCGCAGGCGGCTCGATAAGAAGCAGCGCGGACGTTGTTAAGGCGATCGCTCTCGGCGCGGACGCGGTGTATATCGCAACTTCCGCGTTGATCGCGCTCGGTTGTCACCTTTGCAGAAATTGCCAGTCCGGCAAGTGCAACTGGGGTATCGCCACGCAGATTCCCGAACTTGTCGAAAGGCTCGACCCTGAAAAGGGAAGCGAAAGGCTCGTCAATCTTCTGACCGCGTGGGATCACGAAATCAAGGAATTTATGGGCGGAATGGGCATCAATTCCATCGAGGCTCTCAAAGGCAACAGACTTATGCTTCGCGGCGTTGGCTTAAACGAAAGAGAACTCGCGATTTTAGGCATAAAACACGCCGGTGAATAATTTGCGGAGAGCAAGTTAATACAGGGCGAATTATCGGAGAAAATAATGAAAACAATAGATTGTAAAAACCTCGGCTTTGCCGAACTTAATTCGCTTATTCGCGAAGAGAACGAAGTTGAACTCGTCAACTGCGCGGGGCAGAGATTTATCGGCGCGGGAACGGAAAACAAACGCATTGTGATAAAAGGCGTTCCGGGTAACGGACTCGCCTCGTTTATGAGCGGCGGCGAGATAACCGTTTTCGGCAACGTGCAGGATCAGGTTTGCGACACTATGAACGACGGAAAAGTCATCGTTCACGGTTTGGCGGGCGACGCGTCGGGTTACGCCATGCGCGGCGGCGAGATATATATAGAAGGAAAAGCGGGTTACAGAACGGGTATTCATATGAAGGAATACGGAGATAAAAAGCCCGTGATAGTCATAGGCGAAACGTCGGGAAGTTTTCTCGGCGAATATCAGGCGGGCGGACTTATCGTGGTTCTCAATTCCGAAAACAGTTCCAAGCCGGTCGGCTTCTTTTGCGGAACGGGTATGCACGGCGGAAAAATCGTCATAAGAACGGAAACGGAGCCGCAGAACGTTTCGCCGAAAATAAACGTGAAAATTGCGGGAAAAGAAGATCTCGCCGAGATAGAAAAATACGTGAGCGAATTTTGTAAATATTTTTCAAGAAACAAAAAAGAGTATATGAAATCGCGTTTTTACGTTCTCACGCCCGATTCCAAAAACCCGTATAAGGAATTATACGTGCATAATTAATAACTTTTCATAACGCGCGCAACCGATTTGTTTATCGGGTTTATTCCCTGCCGCCGGACTGCCAGCGGCATTTTAAACAATTTGTAAAAAAATCAAAATTAATTTGAAAATTTAGTAAAAAATACTTGACAGATTTTGGAAGTAAGAATATAATTACGATAAATGTTTTAAAAAGTCGTGAAATGCGCCGGTAAAAAGTGTTACGGATTATGTTTTTTGAGCGGCATCGGATTTTATTTCTTTTTTTCAAGCGTTTTTCGGCATAAAGGGGGAAAATAATGAAGGGTGTTTTTATTGAAAGCGATGATTCCACGGACAAACTCGCGGAAAAGTTGAAGTTTTGTTGCGGTATCGATATTTACAAGGCGGTCGCGCCCGACGATTCCGGTATTTGTTCGATAGTCAACGCCGATTACGAATTTATTCTGGTCGGCGAGGAAACGTACAAATCGATATTTTTTGAATTATCCACAAAGCTTTCATGGTTTCATATGAGAACGGGAACGATAAAATACGTCAAAGGCTTTTCCGTTTACAGATTGTATCATATCTGCAAAGGAGATTCGGAAAGTATGTTTCCCATAGGGCTTTACACCCGCGAACTTAACGAAAACGCGATCGTCGATTTTTTCAGGCGTACTCTCGCCGCAAACGACAACGGTTTGCCTGCAAAATTGAGCAGATTTTTCACCAAGATAGGCTTATCGAGGACTTTGAAGGGTTACGAATACCTGATCGAAGCATCGAGGCTTGTTGCTGTCGCGCCGGAACTTCTCGGTAATCTCACGAAAGGGCTTTACCCGCTTATCGGCAACAAATTCGGAGTAAGCGGGAGCGTTGTCGAAAGATGTATAAGAAACGCCGTTGATTCAACGGTGAGCAAAGGAAAATTCTGCGAGGTCGCAAACTCTCTTTACGGAGGAAATTTCGGAAAATACGAAAAGCCGACAAACGGCGAGTTTATTTCTTTCATAAGTCTTATTTGAATTTTTCACGCGGCGGCAAAATACGGAGCGTAATCTTTAAAAAAAATAAAAAAACTAAAACTCACTTCCGGGAAGAGGTTTGTTTTAGGTATGATGTGGTGGGGCGGCAAGAATTTGCTTTGCAAATTGACGCTCGACGGCGCATTTAGTTTAGCGATAGAAATCAGGTTTCGGTTGCGCCGCGTACTCGCACGCAAAGCCCCACCAATAGAAAAAAGCACGCGATTTCGCGTGCTTTTTTCTATTGGTGGGGGCGGTAGGGCTCGAACCTATGACCTCTACCATGTCAAGGTAGCGCTCTAACCAACTGAGCTACGTCCCCGAAACTTGCTTAATTATTTTATCAGATTTTTTCGCGTTTGTAAAGGGTTTTTCGCTACTTTTTTCAAAAAAATAAAGGTCCGTAAAGTTTTACAATGGTATAGAACAGTAAAGGAACTGTTTTATACCGTTTTTTTATTGTTCAAATACGATAACGGCTGTGCTATCGGCTTGACGGGCAAATAAAACAAACGAGGTAATGAAAATGAAAAACGGAACGGAAAAGTACATTGAAACGGTCAACTACCTTGCAAAACTGTATGACTACTGCAACACAAAGTTATTCGGCGGCGAACTTGTGCGCCCCGTCATAACGGTACAGCGCGACGAGCGCAACAAAACAAACGGTTGGTGGTCGGTTAAAAAGGTTTGGAAAGAGAACGACAAGGACGAGGGCGAACACGAACTGAATATGACGGCGCAACAGCTCAACCGTCCTATCAATCAGATAGCGGCAACAATGATACACGAAATGTGCCATCAATACGCAAGCGTTCACAATATGCAAGATACTTCCCGCGCGGGCAACTACCATAACAAACTATTCAAAAAGATAGCCGAAACGCACGGTTTGACGGTTGAGTGTGTACAAACAATGGGTTGGTCGCACACGGAATTAACGGACGAAACGGCGGCATTGATTGACGAATTTGTCAAGGACAACTCCGACAGCGTTATATACCGTTTGCCCGTTATGAAAGGTCAATGCGTTAAGACTTCAAGCACTCGCAAGTATGTATGCCCCGTATGCGGCAATTCGGTACGGGCTACGAAAGAAGTGCGGATAATGTGTGTTGACTGTAACGAGCTTATGCAAGAGGAATAAAGCCCACTCCCGCGCCGTTTGCTCCTTGCGGCGCATACGACAAGCGGGGCAACTTCCACCCCGCTATTATCGGGAAACGCAAGCGCGATAACAGACGGAAAAGTTTGTTAAGGTGGTGCAAATCCGCCGCTCCCCGACCATACCCGCGAGGGTAAATAAAAAATACGCGTGCCGTATGCGACAAGCGGCAAAGGGTAAAACAAAATGGCAAACGAAAAGAACGTAAAGGCAACGGAAAGCACGACCACGGCGGCAGAGGTAACGACGGCAACGCCCGAAAAGCGGCTGATTGTGGAACGCGAAAAATTCACGGCGAAAGACGGGCGCGAAATGTGGGGCTACGCCGTACACGGCAAAGGCGTAAACGGGCGCGAAACAAAGGTTGATTTCAACGCATACGACCAAGGCGGTTACGAAGTGTTGGATATGGTCTTTGACATTAAGTCCACCGCCGAATTGCAAATGCACGACGAAACAATGACGGACAGCGAAACGGGCGAAATTCGTACATACACGGTTTACGAAGTGGCGAATACCGACGAGGACGGCGACGAACTGAAATGCCGTATCAAGCCCGCCCGCGATAGCGATAAATCTATACTCGCATATCTTTTGAAAAAGTTAAACAGAAAAGCGAACGCCGCACAGACGGCATAATTGAAAGTGTACTTTCAAGGGGTGGCAAATACCGCCCCTTTCGGTCTATCCTTTTAGATTGCAGAGGCAAAAGAAAAAGGACGGCAACCGCAACGGAAGTGCGCGGTTTTCGATTGTACAATACGCCGAAACGAAAGCAACCCGAAAAGGTCTATCCTTTTGAGTTGCTTTCGGCAAGGCGAAAGGACAAGCGGAAATGCGGTTTGTCAAGCACACCGTGGAATAAATAGCCGTAGGCGGTTTATGCCGCGAAAGGTGCTTTACAAGCCGCAAGCAAACGACGATAAAACGGTAACGAAACAATAATCGAGGTAACGAAAATGAAAAAATTTATTGAAGTAACGAACTATGACGGCGGTATGAAAGTTTTAGTGCCTATCGGAAAGATAACGGGAATAGTATGCGACGGCGACGGTAGCGTGTTTATCGAAATGGGAACGAACGAAAACGAAACATCGTCGGGTATTCTCGTAACCGAGAGTTACGACGAAATCAAGAAAAAAATTAAAGATAGCGAGGTATAAAACTTGGCAACACTCATTAACACAAAAAACGGTAAAAAGATTGTACTACTCAACCCCGCCGAGCGCGGCAAACGCTATTCCCGCGAATTGGCGAACGGTAGAAAACACGACGGCACACCGCTAACAGAAACCGAGGCGGCGTTTCGTATGGGCGTTTTGAACGAACGCAAAACGCAAGCGAAAATCTATAACAAGAAACACGGCTTGAAAGGTAAATCAAAGAAAAATAAAAAGATAACTTCCATAGAACCGTATATAGACAGAGGTCGTCCGCAAGACGATTTTGCTGGACACGGCGGTTGGTTTTAAGCGAGGTAAAAGAAAATGAAAGCGGTAAAAAATATAATTGCGGTTGTGCTTGCCCTTCTCATTCTTGCGGGCTCGGCTGTCGGTATCGGTCGCGCGGTTACGGGCAGTTGGGATATACGCGAGTGGGGCAAAAAGCCCGACACGGAACAAAATCAGCCCGAAACTTCCGACGATAACGGCGGCGCGGTTATCAATGAAAGCGCAAGCAACGGCATTAAACTTATGAGCGCGAGAATTGCGCCCATGGCATACGCCGCAAACGGCATATCCCCGCAAGCGGATAGCGCATACACGTTGACGGCGACAATTACCCCCGCCGACGCGAACAACAAAGCGGATGATTGGTCTATTGCGTGGGTAAATTCTAACAGCGCGTATGCAAGCGGCAAAACGGTAACGAACTATGTAACGGTAACGCCGACGAGCGACGGCGCATTGACGGCAAACGTCGAATGTAAGCAAGCGTTCGGCGAACAAATAAAGGTAACGGCGACAAGCCGCGATAACCCTGCTATGAAAGCGGAATGTACGGTAGATTACGCGCAAAAGATAACAAATATGTCCCTTGCTTTTGGCAACGTAAATTGCGTACAGAACGATTACACGCCTATTGGTTGGGTTACAGGTGCTAACGCTACGTCGAGTGGCGGCGCGGTCAATTTCAGTTACGACACTTCTATATATACCCGTGCCGAGAATTTTAATATTTCGGTGGACGTCGATTTGCATTATGAACAATTAGGTGTGTCTCCGTTTACCTCTTTGAAATTTAATAATTCTGTTTTTCAAGAGGCTATGAAAAGTGCGATTATTGATAACGGCATTGTAAATGTTTATTTTAACGAAAGTTTCTTTGTAAGTTATCTTGTCGGGACTGCTGCAAATAATATGGTTGTTCAAAACTCTATGTGGACAAACGGTGCTTTGCCTTTTGTTCAACATTTATTTAAGGGCGGCTACGAGGAAAATGAGCGGGACTGCTTTTACTTTACCGTTACCGTTACGTTTGACGGCACGTATTCCGATTACACTTACACCACTAAATTATATGTCGGCAGTTATACCCACGTTTCGGACGTAACGGGTGTATCGGTAAATAAAAGCAACCTTATATTTTAAGGCGGTGGCGAAATGAGCGGTAAGAAAAAGCAGGTTTTAAGTTCGGTAATAACTGTGATAGTTTCGTTGCTTGTAATTGTTCTTGCCGTCGGTCTTATATTCAAATATACAAAGGCGGGCGAGAAAATCGAAGATTTGATCAACCCCGCCTTTCGCGTTGAGTATAACAACTATAAATATAGCGACGGTCTTAATGCTGTTGATTTACCCAACGAGGGCTACGCCCGGTTTAAGGTAAGGGGAACGGAATTTTACAGTATACGGGTAACTTCCTATGTTACGCCCGAAACAGATTTTACATATGAAATCGGCAATACGGTTTATACGTTCGGAAAAACCGATTTTACAAAATTATTTGTAACGGACAGTAGTATTCAGGACGGTTATTTTTTAATAGACTGTTCGCAAGACTTTTCTATTGAAAGTATGCTTTCAAAATTACACGACGGCGCGGAAATTAAGTTAAACGGCAATGCGGAATTTCCGTATATGATTACATTCAGCGGCAAGGGAAAGGCGGTTAAATTCATTTTTGGCGGTAAACGCACTTTTCGCCTATCCGACAGTAACATTATTTTTTAAGGCGGTAAACTTATGACGAAGTTAAATAAAAAAATTACATATTTTATAGCGGCTTTGTTGGCCGTATTGCTTTTCATAATCACCGCTTTTGCGAGCGGTGGTATGGCACCGGTCTATGCCGCCACTTCCGCTAATACGGTTTATACAAACGTATTGGACGATTTGACAAAGGATAACAGTTTTAAGCCGTCTAACTACCCCGAAAAAACAGACGATTATAGTTTACAAATAATACAGCTTGCCGAAAGTTCGGATAAAGATTTGTTCGTTTATGTGTATCAGCCGAGCGGACAAAATAAAAATTTGGCGGCGTGTTCAATCAATATATCCACTACCATAAACGATAATATAAGTTTTATAAATTACAAATTACAAAAACTTAATTC
>ULSO01080855.1_pt1 | contig 17868 bp, 21 predicted proteins | sample 1956701 | NCBI WGS metagenome assembly ULSO01 (sample SAMEA4835708, study PRJEB28245) | human gut metagenome | biome: gut microbiome; material: fecal sample | place: Denmark | collected 2008 | reverse complement strand
AGCCTAAACCTCAGAGTTATAAATATTGATTATTATTTTAAAATTAAATATACTATTTAGCAATCATCGATTGGATTTATTTCAGAACCGTGAAAACAATAATTTTACAAAATAGAAAAAAGTGAAAGGGAAGGGGTTTGTGGTTGTAATTCAAGAAGTTCAGAAGTTCTGAATTTCTTGGTAAACGGATCCATCAGGGTTCCTGACAACAGCTTTAATCGGCATTTTGCCGGGTAAGCTGTGAGTAGCACAGGAGTTGCACGGATCGTAAGCACGGTATGCCATTTCAACCATGTTGAGCAGACCTGGAGATACTTCCCAGTTTTTGATTAAAGCTTTGGCAGCTTGTCTGACTGACAGGTTGATTGGGGCATTGTTGTTGGTGGTACCGACGACAAGGTTAACATCAGTGGTGATGCCTTCTTCATCAGCAACATAATGGTGAATGAGTACACCACGAGGTGCTTCAATGCAACCAATACCCTCTCCGGGTTCGCCTGCTGGGGCTTTAATGTCCTTGCTGGTAATGGATTTGTCCTGAGCAAGGTCACGGAGTAATTCAGCAGCGTGCATCATTTCGATAACCCTAGCCCAGTGGTAGGCCATGGTGTTATGAATTGGTCCAGTGACACCGATATCCTTGAAGGTTCCCAGCATGCCTTCGTAAGCCTGCTGAGCCAGAGGAGTGGTGAAACCGTTGGATGCGTTAATCCTTGCGAGAGGAGCGCATCTGTAGATACCGCTTTCTGGTCCGTCAGTGAAGCCGTTCCAGCCGACCTTCTTCATGAAGCAGAATTTCTCATAGGACCAGGGTTCAACGTGTTCGCCGATGTACTCAAGATAGTCGTTCGGGTGGAATTTGAATTTCTCATTTCCTTTCTGATCGACTACACGGAGGGTACCGTCGTAGAAGTTGATCTTGTTGTCCTTATCAACAAGGCCCATGTAATAGGTCTCGTTGTAGTAGATATCCTTGCTAGCAATGATGTCCAGATATTGCTGGTTCTTGAGGACTAAGTCGTTAAAGAGGTTGAGGGTAAAGGTAGCAAAGTCAACCATGGAGTTTGCCCAGCCCTCGATCTTTACTCTGTCATCCTCTTCCAGAGGCTTGCTCATACCACCGGGGACACCGCACACAGGGTGAGTGGCTTTTCCACCGAGGATTTCCTGAACTTTCTGTGCGTAGGAACGGTGTTTGATTACTTCGCCACCGATCTCGACACCTACTGCATCAACGACACCGAGAATGTTTCTCTGGGCTGCCGGGGCAGCGGGTCCGAGAACGAAGTCAGCGGCGGCGAGAGCGTAGAAGTGAGCGATGTGGCTGTGAACGTAGTGAGCTGCATAGAACAGTTCTCTCAGTTTCTTGCCGGTTTCGGTAGGCTCTACATTGTAGACACCATCGAGAGCTTTGGTAGCAGCCAGGTGGTGAGCACCAGGACAGACACCGCAGAGACGAGGTGTGATTTTGTTTAATTCATCGACTGATCTGCCAATGCAGAATTTTTCGAATCCACGTAATTCAGGAACCTGCCAGTATGCCTGGGCAACGTTTCCTTCATCATTTAAGAAGATCTCGATTTTACCGTGACCTTCTAACCTGGTGATTGGATCGATAGTGATTCTTTTAGAATCTGACTTGTGAGTTTCTTCAAAGACTTTGGGACCGCTCATTGCTTAACCCCCGCGTTTTTTTCTTGTACTTTTCTTTTAATGATTGATACCGGCATGGTGAATGCATAGAACGTTCCGAGAGGATCCTTGATCTGTGTCATCAGTTTCAGAATCTCATCTTCAGAGAGCTGGGTTTCATTGTCAGCAGTTCTGAAGATTGAAGCGAGAGCGCTTAACATTGAACCGCCCTGATCCATCACAGAAGCTGTGGGACCCATGCAGCCACGGCATGGCTGGTTGGCGTCAATACATTTAGCTCCGCATCCTGCCCTAGTTGCAGGTCCGAGACAGATTACTCCCTGCTCTAACATGCATTTTTCAGGATCGATATCGATTTCGTGTGGAAGGTGCACACCATCAATGGTGGTGACTTCCTTCTTCCTCTTGCATTCATCACAGAGTGTTTTCTGAGAAGCAATGACTGTTCCTTTGGGAGGAAGTTCAGCGCCTTCTTTGACGTGTTTTTCAACAACGCTCAGGAAGGTGTTAATCAGTTCAGTGGTTGGTGGACAGCCAGGCATGTAGTAATCTACATCAACCACATCGTCAAGAGTCAGTACTGTATCATATAATACAGGTAACTCTAGTTCTCCTTCTGGAGCTTGGAAATGAGGCTGGGGCCTAATGTTGTCAGGGTTGACGCTGGAGAATGTCTTACCGTAGACATAATCGGTTAAGTCTTTCTGATTGGTAACATTGGCGAGACCAGGAATTCCACCGAAGCATGCGCATGATCCAAAGGAGACCATGATCAGAGACTTCTGTCTGAGCAGTTTTGCCACGTGTTCGTTTTCGCTGTTTCTAATAGCTCCGTTGTAAAGAGTAACGGTGATGCTCTTGTCGGGCATTGCCTCTACGTCTTTGAGCTTGGTGTCGACAGCGATCGGCCAGAACGCGATGTCGGCCATATCTGCTAGACTTAGAATCTTCTCATCAATATCCAGAAGGGCGACGTCACAGCCTCCGCATCCGGCTCCCCAATACTGTGCTATCTTTACTTTTGCCATATTTTACCCTCCTGTTTAGTATCCTGCGGATTCACGGGCTTTGTCTGTTCCCGCATCTCTTAAAGGACTGGGTCCTAGTGATCTCATTTTCTCAGTGAATTCTTTGATTGTTGCCTGGAACCTGGTTCCTTCTGAGGCGGAAACCCACTCGAGGTGGAGACGATCAGGATCTAAACCGTACTGCTCGAGTAACATCTTGAGTAGTGCAATTCTTCTCCTAGTTCTATAGTTTCCCCCGATATAGTGGCAGTCGGCAGGGTGACAGCCTAAAACAAGGACTCCATCGGCACCTTTGGAGAAGGCACGGAGAACGTGTTCGGGGTCAACCCTGGCAGAGCACATAGCTCTGATGACTAAGAAGTTGGTAGGCATTTGCAGCCTAGAAACTCCTGCCAAGTCTGCACCGGCGTATGAGCACCAGTTGCAGCAGAAGGCAATGATCTTGGGTTCGAAGGTATCGTTTGATGTTGTTGCTATTTCTGAAGTAGTCATGTTCACTCACACTCCTCAAGTGCAGCATCGATGGCGGCGATAATCTGTTGGTTTTTGAATCCGCGCTGTTCCATGGCACCAGATGGACATGCTGCTACACAGCAACCGCATCCTTTGCATAGACCTTCATTGACGACTGCTTTCTTTTTCTCGGCATCTCTGGGATCCACGACGATGGAGATGGCTTTGTATTCACAAACTGGTTCGCAGATTGCACAGCCATCGCACATGTCATCGTTAACCGCAGCAATGACACCTTCACTCTTGAGTTCTGGTTTGGAGATGATAGTGATTGCCCGAGCGGCAGCACCGGAAGCCTGAGCCATTGATTCATCAGAGAATTTAGGCCAGTGGGCTAAACCAGCGAGATAGACACCGTTGGTAGCGAAGTCGACTGGACGGAGTTTCATGTGGGCCTCTAAGAAGTATTTGTCTTTGCTGAGAGGTACTTTGAGCATCTTGGCCAGCTCTTCGTTGTCTTCGTGTGGGCGGATACCAGTACTGAGGACAACCATGTCTGGATGGAGAGTTACATCTTCACCGAGGATGGTATCGAAAGCGGTCAGGCTGAGAGCAGAACCGTCTTGGGTAACTACCGGTGGTTTGTCATCAGGTACACGGATGAATTTAACACCAAGAGTACCAGCTTCTTTGTAGAGATCTTCGCGGAAGCCGTAGGTTCTGATGTCCTTGTGGAAGACATAGATGTCTTTGGCAGGGTCAGCTTTCTTGAGGTTGATCGCGTTCTTGATAGCGTTAGCACAGCAGACTCTGCTGCAGTATGGTGCTTCGCTGTTACGAGATCCAACACACTGAATCATAGCGATTCTCTTGGCAGGTACAGCGCCGCTTTCCATCTTAGCTTCGAGTTCCAGCTGGGTGACAACATTGCTGTTCTGACCATAGAGGAATTCTTTGGGCTTGTATTCTTCAGCACCGACGGCAACGACAACGCTACCAGTTTCGATTTCACCCTGGCTGGTCTGGATCTTGAAGTTACCAACGAATCCACCAACATCCTGAATTTCAGTGTTGAGGTGAACGGTGATGTTCTTGTCGGCGTTGACTTTGTCAGCCAGCTCTTTAGCAAAGGCGCTGATTTTCTTGCCGTCTTCTTCGTGGTGAATGTTGTTGGCGTTTCCACCAAGAGCACCAGTTCTTTCCACGATATCGACTTTGAAGCCCTGAGCAGCGATGTCCAGAGCAGCAGTCATACCGGAGATACCGCCGCCGATAACGACTGCAGAGTGGGTAACTGGTAATTTGCTCTCATATAATGGTTCAAGGAGTCTTGATTTAGCAACAGCCATACGAACCAGGTCTTTGGCTTTCTTGGTAGCCTTTTCTGGCTCATTCATGTGAATCCAGGAACACTGGTCTCTGATGTTAGCCATTTCAAAGAGGTAGGGGTTAAGTCCGGCTTCTTTGATGGTGCTCTGGAATAAGGGCTCGTGAGTACGAGGTGTGCAGGAAGCAACGACGAATCTGTTGAGGTTGTGTTCCTTAATCAGATCTTTAATTCTTTCCTGACAGTCAGCAGAGCAGGCGTATTTGCCTTCTTCAGCGTAAACGACGTTCTCGAGTGTCTTGGAATATTCAACGACAGCTGGCACATCAATGGTTCCAGCGATGTTAATACCGCAGTCGCAGATGAGAACACCGATTCTGGGTTCTTTTCCTTCGACATCAATTTCAGTGATTGCGGCTTCTTCCAGAACTCCTCTCTGGTCAGCGATGTAGGCACCGGCTTTAGCAGCAGCACCAGAAGCTTCAGCTACAGAGGTTGGGATATCTTTAGGAGCGGCGAAAGCACCGGTAACAAAGATACCGTCACGGGATGAAGCAAGAGGACTGAAGGTAGATGTTCCTGCAAATCCATAGTTGTTAAGTTCAATGTTGAAGATTTTGCTTAATGAGGTAGCACCGACTGGGGGCTGAAGACCGACAGAAAGGACTACTAAGTCAAATTCTTCTTCAGATACTTCGTTGGTAGCGGGATCTGAATAGCGGAGAATGAGGTTCTTGGTTTCAGGATCTTCAATGATGTTGGCGACCCTTGCTGCACGGTGCATCTTGATACCATATTCATTCTCGGCACGGGCTTTGTAATCTTCAAATTCCTTACCGAAGGCACGGATATCCATGAAGAAGATCGTGGGCTGTAAGCCAGCAGTGTGTTCACCAGCGATGATTGCCTGTTTCATGGCATACATACAGCATACTGAAGAACAGTAGGTGTTGCCGGTTTTCTCATCTCTCGAACCGACGCACTGAATCCAGGCTACTCTCTTAGGAGTCTCATGGTCAGAAGGTCTGACGACGTGGCCGCCGTAAGGTCCGGTGGCGCTTAAGAATCTTTCAAACTCTAAGGAAGTTACGACGTTCTGATAGATACCGTAACCGTATTCTTTCTTCAGCTTAGCGTCGAATACATTGAAACCAGGTGCTAAAATGATAGCTCCGACATCGAGTTCTTCTTCGACTGGTTTGTCATCGTATTTGATGGCGCCGGCTGGACAGTTCTTTTCGCAAAGTCCGCAGCGGTCTTTGTTTAATTTTAAACACTTTGTAGAATCGATAGAATATTTAAGTGGAACAGCCTGAGCGAAGGGAATATAAATTGCTTTACGAATCATTAAACCTGCATCGTACTCATTGGGTACTTTTACAGGACATTTTTCAGCACAAATTCCGCATCCTACACACTTGTCAAAGTCAACATATCTGGGATTGTGCACAACTTTAACTTTGAAGTTAGGGGCTTCTCCCTCGACTGATAAGACTTCCGTGAGAGTCATCAAGCTAATCATTGGATGTCTTGAAGCTTCCACAAGTTTTGGTGACAGGATACACATTGAACAATCGTTCGTAGGGAACGTCTTGTCTAACTGACCCATCACACCGCCAATACTTGGCTTATTTTCTACCAGGTATACTTTGAATCCCGATTCAGCGAGATCCAATGCTGTCTGTACGCCGGAAATACCTCCTCCGACGACTAAAACTGCACCCATTTTGTCTGCCATTTATATGCTCCTCCTCTTAGGATTTAGCTCGTAAAATAATTCAATGTTCAGATTGCGGAAGTATCGTTGGGTATTAGGATATTTGTTGTTAGTAAAACACCCACTTTCTCGCCCGAACATGCTGCCTCCTACCCGGGCGACGTATCAGCTTACTTGCCTAGCTGGGACCTGGCCCGGACGATGTAATCTTGTACACAGATGCTTGCCATAAGGCAGGCAATCATTATAGTACGACTAGTGAATCTGGAAAGAGATTACCGTATATTAACATATCGAACTCAGTTTTATAAATGATCGCGGTGCATTACCGGTCTCCTTCTTAATTCCTCAAGATTATACGATATCCGCATCATTTTCCCACTCACTAATGACTTTTAACGGGCTTGTGAAGGTAGAGAGTTTAGCAAATCCATTTAGGGTGCCAGTAGTGTTTATACTTTCCTCAAGTTAAATGCGGTGTTTAATAGAGATACTATCTAATTACAAGACCAAACTAACAAGCAGCAGTGGCAAAGTTACATATCTCACGATAAAATAGCCTTCTTTAAATGGTAGTGAAATCAAAACGCGGGCGTCGGCGCTATATTGCCTTTGAAACCAAGCAAAAGATGAGCGAAGACGAATTGATCGGCTGTCTCCGCACCCACTTTGCCGGAGCAGAGATGGCGATGCCTAAGATCATTCAATTTAACGGCAACAGAGGAATTGTCAGAGTAAACGGTACAAATGTAGATAAAGCAAGGACTCTGATGAATAACAACGAGCTTAAAACTCTTTTAACTTCCGGTACACTACTCACTATCCGCGAGCGTTACTTCCCAACCCCAGAAAAGCGATATTGAGGGGCCAGGGTCGTGCTTTAAAACTAAGATATATATTAGAGTAGTGCTTTAGTGAAGTTTCGTAGTTAGGAGTGATGTAATGCAAGCAGGACAGATGGCATATGATCGAGCCATAACTGTATTCTCGCCTGATGGAAGATTATTCCAGGTTGAATATGCAAGGGAAGCAGTCAAGAGAGGAACAACAACAGTTGGGCTTAAGTTCAAAGATGGTGCAGTATTAATTGTAGACAAGCGTATTGCGAGCAGACTTATGGAGCCTAAGTCCATTGAAAAGATTTTTCAAATTGATGGCCACATAGGCTGTGCTACTTCCGGACTAGTGGCTGATGCGAGAGTACTCGTAGATCAAGCAAGAGTGACCGCCCAGGTCAACAAAATAACCTACGATGAAGACATCAGTGTCGAAATGCTGGTTAAGAAGATCTGCGATTACAAACAGAATTTTACACAATACGGCGGTGCCCGTCCGTTTGGAACTGCCCTCCTTATCGCCGGTGTCGATGACCAGGGCGTACACTTGTTTGAAACTGATCCTTCCGGAGCTCTTGTCTCCTACAAAGCCGGAGCTATCGGTGCTGGCCGCACGGTAGTGATGGACTTCTTCGAAGAAAAATACGAAGAAGAAATGGAGCAGGATGATGCCGTAGTATTGGGATTGCGCGCTCTGAAGAAAGCCACTGAAGAAGAGAAATTAAACCCCAAATCAGTAGAAATCGGTATTGTCCGCGAAGGGGAAAAATTCAGACGGCTGAATGATACAGAAGTTGAGTCTTTAGTAGAAAGGGCTAACAGCGAATAGGCGCGGATCTAAATGGTCGACATCGATGATGCCATAGTTGCTAAATTAGAGTCTCATGGGGAGTCCTTCGAGATCCTCATCGACCCCAAAGTGGTACGTCAGATTAGAGATGGTAAAGACGTAGATCTCTCCGAGCACATGGTCATCGATGAAATCTTTCGTAATGCCCGTAAAGGCACGAGAGCTGAAGAAAAAAAGATTGTCGAAGTCTTCGGGACCCTCGACCCCGTTGAGGTAGCGAAAACGATTATCCTCAAAGGCGAGGTCCAGCTGACAACCGAGCAAAGAAGAGAGATGCTGGAAGCCAAAAGGAAAAGGATTGTGGCGATTATTGCAATGAACGCCATCAACCCTCAGACTCAGGCTCCACATCCTCCTACGCGCATTGAATTAGCAATGGAAGAAGCCCGTGTGCACATTGATCCTTTTAAATCAGTTGATGCCCAGGTAGAAATGGTTCTCAAAGCGCTTCGTCCGTTGATTCCAATTAAATTTGATAAAGTCAGAATAGCCATCAAATTGTCAGGCGAGAACTACGGGAAATGTTATGATTGCATAACGCAGAGTGGGAAACTGATCAAAGAAGAATGGTCGGCCCACGGTGGATGGATAGGCGTTGTAGAGTTACCCGCCGGCCTCCGTGATGATTTTCTACAAGTACTAGCCGAAAGAACGAAAGGAGACGTAGAAACAAAGATCGTTAAGGCTGGTCTGTAAGGCTATAATTATATAGTATAATAAATACCGTGATATTTTAGGGAGATTAAAAATGAGTGAAGAATTTTCAAAACCACCCCGTCAATTAGTTATGCCGGGAGAACTTCTTGAAGGTGAGAAGTTCAAAGCCGGTTCAGGTACTTATGTTGCTGACGGGAATATTTATTCTGCCATAATGGGCTTCAAAACTTTGAAATCCAATTATGTTAACGTAGTCCCGTTAAACGGCAGATACATCCCCAATGTGGGAGACAGTGTTATTGGGATTGTTGAAGATGTTGGTCCTTCCAACTGGTTGATTAATATAAACTCACCTTATCCAGCACCGTTGCATGTTAATGAAGTGCCCTGGAGAGTAGAATTTGGCGACACTTCAAGATATATGAGAATCGGCGACTCCTTGCTGGTAAAAATCCTCATGGTCGATGAGACAATGAAAGTACAAGTGACCATGAAAGAACAGGGCTTAAGAAAACTTCAGGGCGGAGAGCTTATCGAGATTTCCCCCCATAAAGTCCCCCGCGTCATCGGCAAAAGTGGTTCGATGATTCAGATGATTAAGGGATATACTAACTGTAGAGTTTTCGTGGGACAAAATGGAAGGATCTGGCTCGATGGCGAGACAGAAAATATCGGCTATGCATACAATGCAATAAAGATGATTGATGAAGCAGCACACTCTTCCGGCCTTACTGACAGAGTGAAAGCGTATCTAGAATCTGTAGCCCAACCAATGCAGGAATCGGAGTGAGGTATAACTATGTCTGGAATGACAACTAATATTGAACTAGTTAATAAAGATGGAATAAGAATTGATGGCAGGACTGCAGAAGAGATGCGTCCTCTCAAAATTGAAGCTGGCGTATTGCACAACGCAGATGGATCTGCTTACTTAGAATGGGGAAAGAACAAAGTTCTGGCCGCCGTCTACGGCCCCAGAGAATGCCACCCCCGTCACATGCAGAATCCCACCAAAGCGATCGTTCAGTGCAAATACAACATGCTTTCCTTTTCGGTCTCGGACAGGAAAAGACCTGGTCCCGACCGCCGTTCGATCGAGATTTCTAAAATCATCTCGGAAGCTCTGGAGTATGTAGTTTTCACCGAAAACTATCCCCGTGCCTCGATTGATGTTTACATTGAAGTTCTCCAGGCTAACGCTGGTACCCGTTGTGCCGGTTTGACTGCTGCCTCGGTAGCTCTCGCTGACGCCGGTATCCCCATGAGAGATCTGGTTCCTGCAGTCGCCATCGGTAAAGCTGACGGCCACATCGTGCTGGACCTCAACAAAGAAGAGGATAACTTTGGTAACGCCGACTTACCGATTGCCATGATTCCCCGTACCGGCGAAGTTCTGCTCATGCAGATGGACGGCCATTTAACCATGGAAGAGTTCAACACTGCTTTAGAGTACGGCAAAAAAGCTTGTGAGAAAGTCTATGAAATTCAGAAAGACGCACTCAAACGCAAGTATGAAATTCAATCAGAAGACGTGGAAGAGCCAGAACCAGTTCCGGCTGAAGAAGCAAATGAAGAGAGTGATGAATGATGTCAGAAGGAATATCGGAAATTAAAAGAGAGTACATCAACAAGCTCCTTCAGATGGGACGCCGTGTTGATAACAGAGGTCTGGAAGAATACCGTCAGATCAGCATTGAAACTAACTGTATCGAGAGTGCCCAGGGTTCAGCCAGAGTAAAAATCGGCAACACCGAAGTTCTGGCCGGCATTAAAATGGATGTGGGAACCCCCTTCCCGGATACCCCGGACCGCGGAGTTTTAACAACCAACACCGAACTGATCCCTATGGCTTCTCCCGATTTTGAATCCGGTCCACCGGATGCTGGCGCCATTGAATTAGCGAGAGTCGTTGACCGTGGTATCAGGGAAAGCGAAATGATTGATCTGCAGAAACTATGCATCGCCGAAGGCGAAGAAGTCTGGATCAACTTCCTGGACATCTATGTTCTTGATTACGATGGCAACCTCTTTGATGCTTGTTTCCTCGCTGCCGCAGCTGCCCTTTCAACCACGATTGTCCCGGCTGCCGAACGCGAAAAAGGCGAAGATTATCCTCTGCCGATCAAGCATCTGCCGATTCAGACCACCGCTGTCAAAATAGAAAACTCTATATTGTTTGACCCGACTCTCGACGAGGAAAAGGTCGCCGATGCACGCCTGACCGTCACCACTGATGAGAATGGAGACTTAAGGGCCATGCAGAAAGGTCTTTCTGGTGCATTTACGCTAGAAGAAGTTAAGCAAGTGATCGATTCATCTCTTTGCATTAGCAAAGAACTCAGAAAACTCATTGGGTGAAAATAATGTCGTCCAAGTCCACTGAAAAAGTAGGAAGCTCGGGAAGATTCGGTACCCGCTATGGTGTAGTTGTCAGGAACCGTACCCGTGACATCATGAATGTAAGGCGTGCTAAACACGAATGTCCAGTATGCCACAGAAACAATGTGAAAAGAGTCAGCAGCGGCGTTTGGGAATGCTCCAAATGCTCTGCCAAGTTCACCGCGAGCGCATACTCTCCTTTGTCTAAAAAAGACACAGCCGGAGCTACCATCGCGAGAGCTAGCCAAGTCGACACAGAGAAGAATGGTGAGTGAACATGTACAAATGCGGGAAATGCAACGAACCTATCCGCTCCAATATCAACGCTGTTGGTATTCAGTGCGAAAAGTGCGGCTCTAAAATCTTTTATAAGGAAAGACCGAACGTAAAGAAGGTTGTCAAGGCTAGGTGAAGCGGATTGCCTAAGGCAGTCCTTCAACTAGACACCCCGCATGAAGCAGCGGTTTGGTCTGCCCTCTTTCCCGAGATAGGAAGAGAAGTCCCAAGAACGCACGTAGAGATCTCTCGTAAGGATGGGGGAATAACTCTAAGCATAGATGCGACAGACATCGGTGCGTTGAGGGCAGCACTAAACTCATACATAAGATGGATAGCGGTCTCGGAAGACATCGCAAATATGGCAGGTGACTAATATGGACAGTGTAAGCCCCCAGATTCAGAATCAGATTGCACAATTCCAGCAGCTCCAACAGCAGCTGCAGGCAGTATTAACTCAGAAACTCCAGATGGATGCTCAGGTCAGAGAAATGACCCGTACCGTCGAGGAACTGGGCAAAGCTCCGCAAGATGCTGTAATTTACAAGAGTGCTGGTGCATTACTTATCAAAGCAGAAGGAAAAGAGACAGTTCTCAAAGACCTTGAAGAAAGCAAAGAAACCCTTGAGATCCGCTTAAAAGGCATAGAAAGGCAGGAAAAAGCTTTACGCGAAAAGTACCAGACTATGCAAGAACAGATCAACAAGGCAATTGCAACTGGCCTTCCCTTAGATACTCAGTAAACCCTCTGCTCCCTCGGGAGCTTCTCCTGTTTTTTGTTAATTAACTAATAATATTGGTGCTTCATACCTCTAATGATGATTGATGAAATTGCTGCCAAACTCAACACCGGCAAAAAAATTGTTTTAATGCACGGCAATGCTGACCCCGATGCTTTGGGTTCGGCTTATGCGCTCTCCCGGTGTTTTCCCAATACCGAAATTGCGGCTCCGGGCGGTGTTGACCGCGTCGCCAAAGCCGTTGCTGAAAAGTTATCAATTACTATTCTTGAAAATCCTCAGCTGACAGAGTATGATTATGCCGTTATTGTGGACTGTTCTTCGAAAGACCAAGTATCTGCCGATTTATCAGGAATTGAGTATGTAGCCATCGATCATCATGCCGCCAGTGGTGACTGGGATAATTGTTTATCGCTGTGCGATGAGGAAAGAAAGAGTTGCGCCGAGATTGTGCTGGATATTCTCCGCCACGTCGGACATAAAATTGACAAAACTACAGCAATGGCGCTGGCCGCCGGCATGGTTACTGACAGCGGACATTTCAAATTCGCGGATTCTCGCATGATGAGAAGTTTTGCTGATTTGCTGGATGAAGCGCAGCTGGAAATGAAAGAAGTTATCAGCCTTACTGACCTCAAACAGGATGTTTCTGAACGCGTTTCACAACTGAAAGGTGCCCAGAGCATGAAGTTTGAACGGGTAGGCGAGTATATTGTCGCTGTTGCCCAGCGCAGCTCACACGAAGGTTCGATCTGCAAAGCTCTGCTGAATATTGGAGCGGATGTTGCTTTTGTCGGTTCACAGCGGAAAGATGAATTCCGCATCAGTTCCCGCGCACGACAGGAATTGGTACAGAAAGGATTCCATCTGGGCAAGATCCTTAACGACATTACTGGCGAGACTAATGGGGTCGGCGGCGGTCATGCCGGAGCCGCCGGATTGAGCGGCAAAGGCGATGCTGAGGCTTTTCTGAACATCTGCGTCTCCCGTTCCTTAGACTTTTTCCGTTTTGCCGCTTCTGAAGGCGAATATCAACGTAAAAGATAAGAGTTCGAGTAAGCAATAGAGGGGAGACACATATGGCCGACATTGAAAGCTTCAAATGCAGATTAGTCACCTATGATGAAATTAGCAACTGGTGCGCAGACATCGCGGATAAAGTGAGAAAAATGGACTATCGCCCGGAAGTGGTAATCGGTCTGACCCGCGGTGGTTGGGTACCAGCAAGAATTCTTTGTGATGAATTATTGATCAAAAAATTATACGCGGTTAAAACTGAGCATTGGGGTGTTACCGCCAATCCCGACGGCAATGCTTTACTGACACAGGAATTAATTACTGATGTTTCTAATGAAAAAGTGCTGGTTATCGATGACATTACTGATACCGGCGATTCGTTAAAACTGGCAGTTAATCACGTCAAAGAAAAGAATCCTGCTCAAGTAGTGAGTGCAGCGCTCATTCATATCGGCCATTCAGGTTATGTGCCTGACGTTTATTCACACACTATCTCCAGCGCGGACTGGACCTGGTTTATTTTCCCCTGGAATGTTCACGAAGACATGCGGACGATTTTACCAAAAACACTCTACGAACCTAAAAACAAAAAAGACATTCAGCAGGCTTTCGTCGAGCAGTTTCAGATTGAGCCGTCATCAGAATTACTTGATAAAACGCTTGGTGTCCTCCGCGATCTGGGAAAAATCAAAGAGAACAACGGCCTTTGGCAGGTCTTGTAAGCTTAGAAATCAAAAATACTGCATTGCCCCTTGACCAAGGGGCGAGCTTCGATTCCTAGGCGGCTACGCAGCTCTTTAGCTAGTTCCGTAGAGAAACCATGGTGGGTCAGAACTAAAGAGGGCTTGCAGGCCTCGGCGAAAGCGAGCAACTCATCAAACCCAGCATGATCAGACAAAGGAAAGGCTTCGTTAACGCCGGCCATATATTTGTAGGAAGGATTCATCGCCCAGCCGGAAACTGCAGCCGTCTGCATTTCTGTCCGGCGCCAGGGCGCTTCCGCCCATTTCTTTTTAGAGTAAGGACGGCAGATGAGAACAAAGGGTTCCTTAGGCGCTTCTTCTGGCGAATATTTTCTGAAAGTTAATTCCGGACAGGCAGCGGCAGTTGCCCGCGAGACGGATTCGTCGAGTAAAGGATCTAAGTCGGCCAAAATCCGCAAGAGATCCTGTGATTTGCCGAAAGGGTAAGAATACAAAGCCACAGATCGGCCCTGCGCAAGATTGTCTTCGGCCCAGTCATGGATAATCGCCCCCATCTCATCCTGAGGCGGAAAAACATATTCCGGTTTGCCGAAAGTAGACTCAGTGATGAGAATGTCTGTTTTCTGCGGCCGCGCACCGGTGACCCCAAAACGGTCTTTAGTGGAAAAATCGCCGGTGTAGAGAATCTTTTCACCATCCAGATCTACCCGGAACATACTGGAACCAGCCATATGGCCGGCATTGAACAGCTCAATTTCCGGCTCAATTCTCTGCGAAAGTGAGTGTTTGGTACATTCATTAATGCAGCGTAGAGTAGTTTCCGAGCAGACCGCCTCCCCAGTACTGCTTCGTTTAGGTAAGTGATCCGAATGCGCATGTGAAATGCAGTGGATTCCTTCCGCTTCAAAAAGTTGGGCGTCGAAGAAGTATTTGCGGGTTCCGGAAACTTCGACACCATTGCCCAGGATGATCTGCGATTTTCTACCCATTCCCCGCTTTCATGCACAGGGCGCTATTAATAAAATTTGTCTAAATTCCTTTAGACGATCAGGAAAGTTCCATGATGTAATCATCCATCACGAAACCTTCACCGATATCTGCCTGCTGTTCTTTGACCGCGATAAAACCAATCTTCTTGTACGCCGAAATGGCCCGCTGGTTGCCGCGGTTGACTGTCAAGCGGATCGGCCTGCCCATTTTAGCAATCTCCTGGACCGCATAAGAAGCGATGCCCCGCTCACGAAAATCAGCCAGCACATACAGTTTGCTTAAAAAGAGACAGTCGGGATCCTGGCGGATACCAGCATAGCCGCTGATTTTTCCATCATAAATCAGGAAATAATAGTGGTAGCCGGCTTGAATCTGCTCCGTGAGGGCGGCTGGTGACTGGAATTTATCAAGCATGTATTCGACCTGCTCACGGGGGACAATCCCGGCATAGGATTCCCGCCAGACTTCATAGGCCACCGCCGAAAGTTCTTCCACCTGCGCCAGTGTTACTTCTTGTAAAGAAATTTCACTCACGTTTAGCCGGTATGAGTGTTTTGTTTTAAGTTTATTGCCCGCTGGGCAAGACCTGCAGTTGCTCATTAACCACTTCGACATCAATTAAGGGCTCAATGTTGATACCCAGATCCTGTGAAGTTTTTTCAGCGCCCTGCGCTTTGTTAAAGAGAACGATAACCCCTGCAACTTCCACACCATGTTCCTTGAGCATCGAGATAATAGCCCGCAGCGTACCGCCGGTAGAGATAATGTCGTCGATGATGACTACTCTTTGACCGGCTTGGACGCCGTTGATGTACATCAGGCTCTGAGCATAGCCAGTCTGCTGCTTAATGCAAAGTTCCTGCGGCAGACCATAGGATTTCTTGCGGATAATGCTGAAGGGGAGGCCTGTTTTCAAGGAGACGGCGGTGGCCAGCGGGATACCCATGGCTTCCGGGGTTAAGAGCAGATCACAGGGCGGAAGCCGTTTGACGATTTCATCAGTAACTTCGTTTAAGAGTTCAGCTTCGATCTGAGGAATCCCGTCGGCAAGCGGGTGGATGAAGTAACTGTAGTCCCCTTTTTTGATGATGGGAACCTCGAGTAAGCTTTCCTTCAGTTTTTCTAACATAACTTGGTAATAGTCTTCCGGAAAATTAATGAGTACGCTTAAATCAGAGATTAAGCTATGATGAGCGGCGATAACTATGGAAGACATTGTGGAAGAGATCATTGCGACCCGCGTGGCCCTGCTCAAGAAGCATAATCCTAATTTCATCATCGACAGTGATTCAATGGAGACCGAAGACGGCTGCCGCGGTTTAATCAGAGTCATCAACCCTCAAAATGAAGAGATCATTGCTTTTGAATTCATTGAACCGGAAGAATGCTGGAATGATCCCGAAACGATTGAAGAGTATGGCGAAACAGCAGCAGAATACCAGGTCGTGATCATTGTGCCCGATGAAGAGAAGAAAGATGCTTCCCTGATGATTGAAGCCGCTCTGGGCACCCAGCTGACCGTCCAAGGCTATAATGAAAAAGGCCGTCTGGATTACTCAGCATAAAGTCTCTTTTTGAGAATTGAGCGGGCACAAGCTATCAACAACCATCTCCGACTGAATTGCTGTTGAATGGCCGTGTACTGCTCATCTACCTTACTTCTTTTGTAAGTCCTTTCAGTACCAATGCGGTTCTAGCCTTAGTACCTGATTTAAAGGCTACTTTTGCCGCCAGTGCGCCGCAGATTCTGGCATCCGTAACGACCTACATGGTGCCTTACGCCTTGTTGATGCTGATCAGCGGGGCCATTTCTGATGCTTACGGCCGCCGGCTGATTGCTACTGCCGGTCTGGGCATTTTTGCCGTTGGCAGCGCGGTCATTGTCTTTAGTCCGGATTTGAACTTATTTCTCGCAGGTCGGGCCGTGCAGGGAGCGGGCTTTGCACTAGTACAGCCGATTCTGCAGGCTTTGCTTGGCGATCTGGTACCCCGTGCCGAACTAGGTAAAGCAATGGGTTATTCTAACGGCGCGAGTGCTGCTGGCGTAGCTTCCGGTCCGCTGGTTGCCGGCGCGTTATCGTTGATTGACTGGCGGGGCGTGTTTGTTATTACGGGCGTCTATGCCGTCATCGCCCTCTTTCTCTTCCTCAAACTCTTTGAAGACGACCGGGTCAGCACACGTCCTGAGGAAGGAGTGGCAACAGTCTTGAAAAAAGGAGCCCGGGCGAAAGGTATCGTTCCCTTGTGCATTGCCGGCTTTCTTACGTTCCTCTCCTACATCGGCATGATGTCTTTCGTTTCTGACCTGCTCTCCTTACCGCCGCTGCATCTGGATGAAAGTTACATCGGCGTGGTCTTGGGTATTGCCGGCCTCTCAGGAGTGGCGATCAGCCCCTTCAGCGGCCGCGTCAGCGATAAATTTGGCCGTTTCACCGGTGCTGCCAGTGGTTTTTCCCTGATGATCGTTTCCTTGCTGCTGATTACGGTTTCAACAACGATGATCGAATATATTCTCACCCTTTCATTGCTGAGAATCGGTACCTCCTTCTGCTGGTCTTCCATGCTAGCAACGTCGGTAGAGATCTCTGCCAAATACAAAGGAGCTGTTTCTTCTATCTTCAACACGGTGCGTTACAGCGGCTATGCACTGGCTCCGGTAGCCTTTGCACCTCTGTATAACGCCACGGATGTGAAGGCTATCGGGTATGTCAGTGCCATCGGTGCTGTTGCAGCCTTTATCAGCGTAGCAATTGCCCGCGTGATGATCAATAAAAGGGAGAAAGAAGAAGCTCAGTCGGCAACCTGAAGCAAAAGTTATAACTGTTCAGAATAACATTTCTGGCCAGGGTGTAGAGATGACTTCCACAGTTACGGCAAATATGAGTGTCTGCGACAAAAAGACCAAAGTGACGGCATCTTTGAACGAAACCGGCGAAATTGAGTTATCTTTTGAAACAAATTGTGCAAACGTTAAGAAGTATATCGACGGCTTCGAGAAGATTAGCATCGATGACGTAACGACTCTAACTAACAGCGCAGTTATGGACCCTCAGCGGCGAGAACATTGTTCGGCTACCTGCTTGGTACCTTCGGCGATCATTCATGCGGCCTGGCTGGAGTTGGGTATGCTTTCTAAATCAAGAACGCAGAGTGTTGGTTCGGTCAGCATAACTTTTGAAAAAGATTAATTAGAAAATAATAAAAGATTTGTTGAGGGGGCTTAAGCCTCTTCAACAGAGAA
>ULSO01014533.1_pt1 | contig 17952 bp, 9 predicted proteins | sample 1956701 | NCBI WGS metagenome assembly ULSO01 (sample SAMEA4835708, study PRJEB28245) | human gut metagenome | biome: gut microbiome; material: fecal sample | place: Denmark | collected 2008 | reverse complement strand
TTATCGAAAATAAAAATTTAAAAATAAGTAATATTATCCAAGATAATCGAATAGTTTTTTCTAAAAATGGTGTTGAAGCAGCCTCTGAAACACAAGTGGATAGTTTAACTTCAAGTCATGTAAAAATTGAATTAAATACGATAATTAATCGTCCATTTATGTTTATTATTACTGATTCTCAAAATACACCTCTATTTACTGGTAGTTTATTTGATTTATAATTAATTAAAAAAAGTTTCAACTAAATTAGTAAAGGATTCATCTTTTTCCGGATGCCATTGAAGAGCTAAAAAAAGATTTTTGTAAGTTATTGCTTCAATTACATTATCATGACTATATGCTAAAACATCGAGATCTTTTCCTAAACGTTCAATTGCTTGATGGTGAAAACTATTTACTGATAAAGTTCCTCTTTTATAAATTAAAAAGTTTTTTATGATAGTTACTTGGTGTCTTGTGTTTTGATGATTATCAATGTTTTGGTTTAAACTCCCTTGAAAAAAAACATTAAGAACTTGTAATCCACGGCAAATACCTAAAACTTTAATATTATGTTTTAAACAAATTTTAAGAATTAAAAAATCGTAGTTATCTAAAACATCAATATAATCGCTATTGATGTTTTTTTGTTGGTATAAATTAGGATTAAGATCAATACCACCTATCATTATCACACCAGCGGACTTTTTCAATAAATTTGTTAAATCATTTTCATTTAAGATGAAAGGAAGGGGTAATAGTAAATATTTTTTACTTGAAAAATTATTATAAAAATCGATGCTTAAATGTATTTTTCTATAATCATACCGTGGTGTAAGATAGATAATTTTTTTCATAATATCACCTATATATTTTATGTTGATAAAAATAAAAAATGAAAAAAAACAAAAAAGTTCTTGCTTTAGATAATAGTCTTATTGTATAATATCATAGCGTATGTGTGCACACGCACATATATTTTGCGTCGTGTGGGAGGAGAAATCCATTATTCAACCACGACACGGACAAAAAAGGAGGAAGTCGCGTGAGTAAGAAAGTCGCAAAAGTAGTTAAACTACAAATTCCTGCTGGCCAAGCCAAACCAGGACCAGCTTTAGCATCAGCTGGAATTATGATGCCAAAGTTTTGTCAAGAATTTAATGATAAAACAAGAGATAGAGCAGGAGATGTCGTACCTGTAATTATCACAGCTTATGAAGACAAAAGTTTTACTTTTGTTTTAAAAACGACACCAGCAGCTAATTTATTAAAGAAAGCTGCAAATGTAGCAAAAGGTTCAGCAACACCAAATAAAGTTAAAGTTGGAACTGTCAGTCATGAAGACATTAAAAAGATTGCTGAATACAAAATGCCAGATTTAAATGCTAATGATTTAGATGCTGCATGTAAAATCATTGAAGGTACCGCTCGTGGCATGGGCCTTGAAGTTAAATAAGGGAGGTACTAGTAATGAAAAAAGGTAAAAGATATGTTGATGCATTAAAATTAATTGATAGATCTAAAGCTTATGGTGTTAATGAAGCGTTAGAACTTGTTAAAAAAACATCAAATACAAAATTTGATGCATCTGTAGATGTTGCATTTAGATTAAATGTTGATCCAAAATATGCAGAACAACAAATTCGTGGAGCAATCGTTCTACCACATGGAACTGGTAAAACAAAAAAAGTTTTAGCAGTTACTAACAATATTAAAGCTGCTGAAGAAGCAGGAGCTGATTATGTTGGTGGAAAAGAAATGCTTGATAAAATCGTTCGTGAAAACTGGTTTGATTTTGATGTTATCGTTGCTACTCCAGATATGATGGGTGAACTTGGTAAATTAGGTCGTGTTTTAGGTCCTAAAGGATTAATGCCAAACCCAAAAACTGGTACAGTTAATGTCGATATCGCAAAAGCAATTCATGAAATCAAAGCTGGTAAAGTTACTTATCGTGTTGATAAACAAGGTAATATCAGCGTTGGTATTGGTAGAGTATCATTTGATGTAACAAAACTTGAAGAAAACTTCAAAGTATTAAAAGATGCTATTGTTAAAGCAAAACCTGCAACTGTTAAAGGTAATTATATTAAAAATGTAGCTGTTGCTTCAACAATGGGCCCTGGAATCAAAATCGATTTCTCTCAATTTTAAAATTTAGGTAGTTTCAATACGCCCTAGACAGCAACTGCAGTTAAACTGCTTAATTCGTTGCCGAGGTAAAAAAGAAAAAAGATGTTTCATCCATTATGGATTTTCTTATATAGTGCGCGTATTGTTTAAAAAAATAAACAGGAGGTGCAATATGAACAAGAATATTATTGCTAAAAAAGCAGAAGCAGTAAATTTAATTAGCGAAGAATTAAATAATTCTCAATCATATGTGGTTGTAGAATATCGTGGATTAACAGTTGCTCAAGTAACTCAACTTCGTCGTGATATTGCTAAACAAGGCGGAAAATTGACTGTTTACAAGAATAACTTAGTATCTCGTGCTGCTAAATCTAAAGGTTACGAAATGGATGACATTTTAGTTGGTCCTAATGCATTTGTTAGTGCAACTAATGATCCAGTTAGCGTTCCAAACTTACTTGTTAAGTTCGCTAAGAAAAACAAAAACCTTGTTATTAAAGGTGGAATTGTAGAAAACAAAGTCGTAAATGCTGATGAAATGAAAGCAATTGCTGCTTTACCAACAAAACCAGTACTTATTTCAATGTTACTTGGCTGCTTACAATCACCATTAACAAAATTCGCTTATGTTGCTAAAGAAGTGGCAACTCAAAAAGAAAATGCCTAACAAATAATTTATCTATAGGAGGAACTAAAAATGGCAAAATTAACAAATGAACAAATTATTGAATCTTTAAAAGAAATGACAATTTTAGAAGTAAATGACTTAGTAAAAGCAATCGAAGAAGCTTTTGGTGTTACTGCTGCTGCTCCAGTTGCTGCTGCAGCTGCTGCTGCTCCAGCTGAAGAAGTTAATGAAGGACCAAAAGAAGTATCTGTATACTTAGTAAATGTTGGACAAGCTAAAATTCCTGTAATTAAAGCAGTTCAATCTATTACTGGCGCTGGTCTTTTAGATGCTAAGAAAATGTGTGATGCTTTACCAGCTTTACTAAAAGAAAAAATTACTCCAGAACAAGCTGAAGAAATCAAAAAACAACTTGTTGACTTAGGAGCAGAAGTTGAAGTTAAGTAATTATTTAAACCTTAACTTTAATTATTAAACCTGCTTTTGTAAGGCAGGTTTTTACCATTTAATAAAGGAGCGAAAAAATGAGCCACTACTATCAATTCGATGACTCTGTTGGAACAAAAAAACGTAACTTAGAATTATTTATTTTAGGTGAAAAAATTAATTTTATTTCTGACAATGGAGTGTTTTCAAATAAAGAAATTGATTATGGCTCATTTCTGCTCATTAAAGAATTATTGAATCAACCATTTTGTGAAACTCTTCTAGATGTTGGCTGTGGCTATGGAGTGATTGGTTTAACTTTGAAACATTTTAAAAAAGTTGAATATTTAGAAATGGTTGATATTAATCCTAGAGCTGTTGAATTGGCTCAAATTAATTTAAAATTATTAAATTTAAAAAATGTTAATATTTATCAAAATGACTGTTTGGACAACATCCAGATGAATTTTGATAGAATAGCGATTAATCCGCCGATACGTGCGGGTAAAAAAGTTATTTATAAAATGTTTGAACAAGCTTATGAAAGATTAAACTCTTCTGGAGAACTTTGGATTGTAATCAAAAAAGATCTTGGTGCTCCTAGCGCTTTAAACAAATTAATCTCGTTAAATTTTAAAACGAAAATTATTTTAAAAAATAAAGGATATTGGATTATCCAAGCAAAAAAGTAGTTTTATAATCGATTAAATCGATTTAGATAAAAACGAGGGGTGAAATATAAGTGATTAAAACAACTTTTGAAAAGCAAAAGTATTCTAAAACAAGAGTGAATTACTCAAAAATTAGTGGTTCATTAGCCCTCCCTAATTTAATTGAAATTCAAACCTCTTCATTTGATTGGTTTATTAAACAAGGTATTGATGAAGTTTTTCAAGATATATTTCCAATTTCTGCTTCTAAAGGTGGACTTACATTGGAATATGTTTCTTGTCGTTTTGATGAACCAAAATATAATGAAATAGATTGTAAAAATCGTGATATGACTTATGCACGTCCATTGCGTGCAACTTTAAGATTGAATAACCAATTAACTGGGGAAATTAAAGTTTCTGAGGTTTATATGGGAGATTTCCCAATGATGACAGATACAGGAACTTTCATCATTAATGGTGCGGAAAGAGTAATTGTTTCCCAATTAGTTCGTTCACCAAGTGCTTATTTTAGTAAATCTGTTGACACTAGAAATGGTAAATTAATGTATGAAGGTGACTTAATCCCAGCTCGTGGTACATGGTTGGAATTTCTAACTGATTCTAAAGATCAAATTCAAGTACGTATTGACCGTACAAGAAAAATGCCATCAACTGTTTTACTAAGAGCTCTTGGCTTAGCAAATGATGATGATATTATTGATCTTTTTGGTGAAAATCAATATGTTACAAACACGTTTGAAAAAGATCGTGCTTCTTCAGTGCGTGAAGCTTTAGTTGAAATACACGCTAAATTAAGACCTGGAGAACCAGCTACTGAAGAAGGACCAAAAATTTTACTATTCCAACGTTTCTTTGATAAAAAACGTTATGATCTAGCAACTGCTGGAAGATTTAAATTAAAGAATAAGTTAGGTGTATATAATCGTCTATTAGATTGCTATTTAGCAGAAGATTTAGTTGATTGCAATGGTGAAGTTGTTTATAAAAAAGGAACGCATATGACTAAAGCTTTTGTTAAACATTTACAAGAAATTAAATTCTTCGAAAATGGAGCTCATGAATATACTGTAAAAGTTAATGAAGACTTTGGACCTTGGAACAAAGTTAATATTGTTAAAGTATATCCTGATGAAACAAAATCTAAAGTATGTAAAATTATTGGTACTGATTTAAACCTTACAAATAAGCATATTACTATCCCTGATATTTATGCTACTTATAGTTATTTATTGAATTTAGCAGATAATATCGGAGATGTTGATGATATTGACCATTTAGGAAACCGTCGTATTCGTGCGGTTGGTGAATTGATTCAAAATCAATTTAGAATTGGTCTTGCAAGAATGGAACGTAGTGTCAAAGAAAGAATGTCAATTACTGATACTGAATCAATGACACCAACAAATCTAATTAATATTCGTCCATTAACTGCAGCAATTAAAGAATTTTTCTCTTCTTCTCAACTTTCTCAATTTATGGATCAAACAAATCCAGTAGCGGAACTTACTAATAAACGTCGTTTAAGTGCTTTAGGACCTGGTGGTATTACAAGAGATCGTGCAAGTTTTGAAGTTCGTGACGTTCATTATTCGCACTATGGAAGAATTTGTCCTATTGAAACTCCTGAAGGACCAAACATTGGTTTAATTAACAACTTAGCAAGTCATGCAAAAATTAATCAATATGGTTTTATTGAAACTCCTTTCAGAAGAGTTGTTAAAGAAAATGGAAAATGCATAGTTAAAGATGAACTATGTGATTATTTGTCTGCTGATGAAGAAAATGAATTCATTGTTGCTCAAGCAAACATTCGTTTGGGTAAAGATGGTGAAATCCTTGATGATAAAGTTATTGCTCGTTTCCGTGGTGATGACATTATGGCAGATCGTGAAAGTGTTGATTATGTCGACGTTTCACCAAAGCAAATTATTTCTATTCCAACAGCATTAATTCCATTTATTGAAAACGATGATGCTGCTCGTGCAATGCTTGGTGCTAACATGCAACGTCAAGCTATTCCACTATTACGTCCTGAAGCTCCAATCGTAGGAACAGGAATTGAATATATAAGTGCCCATGACTCTGGGGTTGCTGTTGTTGCAAAAAACGATGGCTATGTTACTTATGTAGATTCTAAAAAAATTGTTGTTGAAGAAAAAGATAAAACACACACTTATCCATTATATAAATTTGCTCGTTCTAATGCTGGAACTTGCTTTAATCAAAATCCATTAGTTAAAGTTGGAGATACAGTTCATACAGGTGATATTTTAGCCGATGGTCCTTCTATGGATAATGGCGAACTTGCCTTAGGACAAAACGTGGTTGTTGCCTTTATGACTTGGCATGGTTATAACTATGAAGATGCTGTAATTATGTCACAAAGAATGGTTAAAGATGATGTGTTTACCTCAATTCATATTGAAGAATATGATATTGAATGTCGTGAAACAAAATTAGGTCCTGAAGAAATTACTAGAGATATTCCAAATGTTTCTGAAGAAGCAAAATCTCAACTTGATGAACTTGGAATTGTTATTCCTGGTAGTGAAGTAAAAGAAGGAGATATTTTAGTTGGTAAAATTACTCCTAAAGGACAAACTGAACCAACACCAGAAGAAAAATTATTAATGTCTATTTTTGGTGATCGTACTAAAGAAGGCAAAGATAATTCTTTACGTGTTCCACATGGCGGTGCTGGTACAGTCTTAGATGTTAAAGTATTTAATAGAAAATCCGGTGGTTATGAACTATCACCAGGTGTAAATCAAATAGTTAGAGTATTTATTGCCCAAAAAAGAAAAATTTCTGAGGGTGATAAAATGGCTGGTAGACATGGTAATAAAGGGGTTATTTCTAAAATAATGCCAGAAGAAGATATGCCATTTTTACCAGATGGAACTCCAGTAGATATTATGTTAAATCCTTTAGGCGTTCCTTCTCGTATGAACATTGGTCAAGTTCTTGAACTTCATTTAGGTATGGCATGTAAAAAACTTAATATGAAAGTTGCAACTTCCCCATTTGATGGTGTTTCAAATGAAGAATTACTTGATTTAATGAAAAAAGCTAATATGTCTGAAGATGGAAAAATAACTCTAATTGATGGTAAAACTGGTGAAAGATATGATGAAAAAATTTCTGTCGGTATTATGTATATGTTAAAACTATCTCACATGGTTGATGATAAATTACATGCTCGTTCGATTGGTCCTTACTCATTAATTACTCAACAACCATTAGGTGGTAAAGCCCAAAATGGTGGTCAAAGATTTGGGGAAATGGAAGTATGGGCTCTTGAAGCATATGGTGCTGCTCATACTTTGCAAGAAATTTTAACAATAAAATCTGATGATGTTGTTGGCCGTGGTAAAGCATACGAAGCAATTATTAAAGGAAATGAAATTCCATCTCCTGGAATTCCTGAATCTTTCCGAGTATTACAAAAAGAATTACAAGCTTTGTCAATTGATGTTAATTTATTAGATGAAGATGGTAATGTTATGGATACAAAAGATATTATGAAAGAAACTGCTAGTAGAGAACGCTATCAAGAACTTTCAGATTTTAGAGATGAAATGACATTTGCCAAGTCAAATAGTTGGACTGATGGAGGTGACTTTTAATGGCTATTGATATTAATAAACTTTCAGCTATTAAAATTGGATTAGCTTCTCCTGAAAAAATCTTAGAATGGTCATATGGAGAAGTTACAAAACCAGAAACTATTAACTATCGTTCACAAAAGCCTGAAACTGATGGATTGTTTTGTGAAAGAATTTTTGGTCCTTCAAAAGATTATGAATGTCATTGTGGTAAATATAAAAAGATTCGTTTTCAAGGTATTAAATGTGAAAAATGTGGTGTTGAAGTAACTACTAAAGCTGTTCGTAGAGAAAGAATGGGACATATTGCTTTAGCAAGTCCTGTTGCACATATTTGGTATTTAAAATCTGTACCTTCAAGAATGGCTCTTATTCTTGATATTTCGCCAAAACAACTTGAAGATGTTATTTATTTTGTATCTAGAATTGTTGTTAATCCTGGAAATTGTAATTTATTATCTAAAGGTGAAGTTTTAAGCGAAAAAGAATGTCGAGTAAAGTTTGTTGCAGTTATTAAAGACATCTTAACTTTATTTACCGAAGACGATCCTGAATATATTAAAGGTATGGACATTATTAATCGTTTAGAAAATTCAAAAGAATTTGATTTTAATGTTTATGCATCATATATTAGCAAACATACAAATGCTGAATTTGGTATGGGTGCTGAAGCAATCAAAACTCTACTTGAACAAGTAGATTTAGATAAAATTGTTGAAGAAATTAAAAATGATTTAAAAGAAACACAAAATCAAAAATTAAAAAGACAAAAATTATTGAAAAGATTAGATGTAGTTGAAGCTTTTCGTCAATCAAATAATAAACCTGAATGGATGATTTTAACTAATTTACCTGTTATTCCACCAGATTTAAGACCAATGCTTCAATTAGATGGTGGAAGATTTGCTGCATCTGATTTAAATGAATTATATCGTCGTGTTATTTCTCGTAACTTACGTTTGAAAAAATTAAAGGATATTAATGCTCCTAATGTTATATTAATTAACGAAAAAAGAATGTTGCAAGAAGCTGTTGATGCTTTAATTGATAATGGACGTAGAAACAAACCTGTTACTGGAGCCGGTGGAAGAGCATTAAAATCTCTTTCAAATAACTTAAAGGGTAAACAAGGCCGTTTCCGTTTGAACTTATTAGGTAAACGTGTTGACTATTCTGGTCGTTCAGTTATTGTTGTAGGACCAGATTTGAAAATGTATGAATGTGGTATTCCTCGTGAAATGGCTGTTCAATTATTTAAACCATTTATTGCGGCTAAAATGATAGAAGAGGGAATTGCAACATCGCATAAGCAAGCAGATAAAATGATCGAACGTCAAGACGAACGTGTTTGGGATGTTTTAGATAAGATTATTAAAGATCATCCTGTTTTATTAAACCGTGCTCCTACACTTCACCGTTTAGGTATTCAAGCATTTGAAACTAAACTTGTAGATGGTCGAGCAATTCGTCTTCATCCATTAGTATGTCCTGCTTTCAATGCTGACTTTGATGGTGACCAAATGGCTGTTCATGTGCCTTTATCAAAAGAAGCAATTAACGAAGCAAGAACATTAATGTTAGGTTCTAATAATATTTTAGCTCCTAAAGATGGAAAGCCTATTGTTACTCCAAGCCATGATATGGTTTTAGGTAATTATTTCATTACTTTGGAATGGACTAAGCAAGATTTTTATAATAAAGCAAAAGAATATCGTGCTGATGGCGATGAAATATTAGCTGAAAAATATGAAACATATGGTGATTGTGAAGGTAAAATATTTGCAAATCCTGATGAAGCAATTTTAGCTTATCAAACTGGAAATTTACATTTACAAACAAGAATTGCTTTGCCTGTAAGAAGTTTGGATAAAGAATGTTTTGATGAAGAACATAAGAAAATGTTAATTGTCACAACTGTGGGTAAAATTATTTTTAACAGCATTTATCCAAAGACAATGGCTTATTTAAACAATCCAAAAGATAGTTTTGATAAAACACCTGAAAAGTATTTCTTAGAATATGGCAGTGATGTACGTAGTTGCGTTGCAAATATGGAATTAAATGGTCCTTTTGTTAAAGGTGACTTAGGTAAATTAATTGATTTTGTCTTTAAGAAATATGGTACTGAAGAAACTTCAATCATGTTAGATAAGATGAAAGATCAAGGCTTTAAATTTGCTACAGTTGCTGGTGTTACCGTATCAATTTCTGATATTAAAGTTGTTGATGGAAAATATGAAATGATTTCTGAAGGTGATAAGGAAGTCGAAAGAATTACTAAATTCTATAACAAAGGCTTGCTTACTGATGATGAAAGACACAAAAAAGTTTGTGATGTTTGGGCAAACGTTAAAAAACGTGTTCAAAAAGCACTTGAAAGTCAATTAAGATTAGATAATCGAAATCCATTCTTTATGATGTCTGATTCTGGAGCCAGAGGTAGTATTTCTAACTTTACTCAACTTGCAGGTATGCGTGGCTTGATGTCCAAACCACATAAACCATCGCAAAAAGATATCCATAAAGATTTAATGAAGAAATTACAACAAACTGGTGGTAAACTAACTAGTGCAGAACTTTCTCAATTAAATCAAATGGCAACTCCTACTGAAAAAGCTATTGAAATTCCTATTAAATCTTCATTCCGTGAAGGATTAACTGTGTCTGAATTTTTTATTTCAACACATGGTTCTCGTAAAGGTATGTCTGATACTGCATTAAAAACAGCAGAATCTGGTTATTTAACTCGTCGTCTTGTTGATGTTGCTCAAGATGTTATTGTTAGAGAAGAAGATTGTCATACTGATGTAGGCTTTGAAGTTAGTGAAATTGTCAATACTAAAAACAATGAAACTATCGTTTCTTTAAAAGAACGTTTGATTGGAAGATACCCACTTTACAATGTATACCATCCTGAAACAAAAGAACTTATAGTTGATAAAGATAGTATTATTACTGAAGATATCGCTAATAAAATTGTTAAAGCAGGTATCAAACGAGTTAAAATTCGTTCATTATTTGGTTGTAGAACAGCCAATGGTGTTTGTAAAAAATGTTATGGTCTAAACTTAGCTACAGGTAAAGAAATTGAAATTGGTGAAGCAGTTGGTATTATGGCTGCTCAATCAATTGGGGAACCAGGTACTCAACTTACAATGAGAACATTCCATACCGGTGGTGTTGCTGGTGATTCAGATATTACTCAAGGTTTACCAAGAGTCGAAGAATTATTCGAAGCTCGTCCTCCAAAAGGAGAAGCTATTATTTCCGAAATTTCTGGTGTTGTAAGTGATATTAGAAAAGAAGGAGATAAAACTTTTGTTGTAGTTAAAAACGACTATGATGTTAAAGAATACCAAATTCCTTTTGGTGCTAGATTTAGAGTCGAAAAAGGTGACGAAATTAAAAATGGCCAAAAAATTACAGATGGACCAATTAACCCAAAAACTTTACTAGAAGTATCTGATACAGTGGAAGTACAAAAATATATTTTAAAAGAAGTTCAAAAGGTTTATCGTATTGCTTCAATTCCTATCAGTGATAAACATATTGAAGTTATGGTTCGTCAAATGCTAAGAAAATTAATTATTCTAGATGGTGGAGACACTAATCTATTACCTGGAACTAAGATAGATACATATGAATTTACTAGATATAATAAAGATATTTTAAATAATAAAGGTCGTCCTGCTGTTGCTAGACCTTTAGTCTTAGGAATTACAAAAGCTTCATTAGAAACTACATCTTTCTTATCTGCTGCTTCGTTCCAAGAAACAACAAGAGTATTAACTGATGCTGCTATTAAAGGAAAAATTGATAATCTTAACGGATTAAAAGAAAATGTAATAGTCGGTAAATTAATTCCTTGTGTAGAAACTTTTCGTAAAAAAGCAGAGATGAGTGAAGAAAATAGCGAGAATTTTACTAAAAATGAGCAAATTGAGCTTGTCCCAACTGAAAATATTTATTAATCTATAAAAAATCAAACAGAGTATTATTACTCTGTTTTTTTTATATAAATAATAATTGGAAAAAATTGTAAACGCTTTCATTTTTTGCTGATTTTCTATTGACTATCTAATTTATTAATATTATAATCAAATTGGATGATAGATCCAAATATTATGAAAGGGGAATTTAGTCAATGAATTCTAAAAAACTTTTAAGAAGTCTTTTGGTTGCCATTGGAGCTTTAAGTATTACACTTGTTGCTTGTAAGAAGAATGATAAGTCTTCAAGTTCTACTTCTTCAACTAGTGATACTACTTCAACTAGTACAGATTCAACTAGCAGTACAGATTCAACTACTAGTACAGATTCAACTAGCTCTGGCGGCGAACAAGTAGACACTCCTGAAACTTATGAACTTGCCTACAATTATAATGACCCAACTGAAATGGCAGTTTGGACACCATTCCCTATTGATGATGGTACATTAGTTTCAGAAGCTCCAACTATTAAAGAAGGAGAAGCTGTTTCTGATAAAGAAGAAGCAGTAGGAAGACACATGGTAGGTATTGATACTACTGATGGCACTAAATCTAATCTTTATAATTTTGTAATTGATGAAGATGGCTATCTAATTCGTGCTACATGGGGTCTTAAAAATTCTGGATATGGTGGACCAGGAGACGGCTGGTATTATAATGTAGCCGCTGCTGATTATGATCCATTTAAACATGAAGCGTTTATTTTACATGAACAATGGGCACCATATGATGCAACTGTTGAAATTGATGGTGTTGTAGTTAATGCTTGGACATTATATGATGAAGTAATTCCTGAAAATGGTTTTACTATTACTACTCCTGCAACTTCACCTCAATTTGCTTTGTTATGGGATCAATTATTTAGTGAATATTATGGTACTCATGGTAATGTAGTAATTAACTCTACTCCATTGAGTAAAACAAATGCTTTATTAGAATCTATAGTTCCAAAGCAAGCATTAAATAAATGGTACTTCTCTTTAGATGCTGATGGTTTATTAAGCGTTCGTTTAAGAACCGCTGATGAAACTAAAGTATATGATAAGGAATTTGGAGATTACTTCCAAGAAGTAGAAACTCCTGCAATTAATTGTCCAAAAGAAGATGCTGTTACAGTATTTGATTCTATTGGTACAGTTATTTCTGAAGCTGATGAAAGTAAAACATACACTGTAAAAGGTGTTGTCACTTCAATTCATGCTGATAAAAATCTTATAATTCAAGACGAAACTGGTGCAATCGATGCTTATGATAGCACAGGTAACTTTATTCCTGCTATTGAATCCACAACATTTAAAGCTGGCGACACTGTAATTGTTAAAGGTACTTATGATAATTATAATGGTAAACATGAAATTGTTGCTACAGAAGCTTTAAAAGTTGTTACTAAAGCTGGAAAATTAGATCCTGCAACTCCAGTAGTTGTTACTTCAGAAAATAGTGATACTGTATTCACTGCAGCTAATGTTAACGCTTTTGTAAGATTACAAAAAGTAACTTTAGGTGAAATTAATAAAGAAGGAACTACAACTGTTACAGGACCTACAGGTATTGAATATGCAGTTTATAAAATTCATTTAGATGAAACTACAGTTAAAGCTGGTGACATTGTTGATATCACTGGTGTAATTGATGTTTATAACGGAAATCCTCAATTACGTACTGATTCAATCGCTGACGTTGCTAAATATTTAAAAGTTACTCTTTCTGCTGGTAGCACAAAAGAAGGAGATACTGAATTTACTACTACATTAACTGGTGCTGATAGTTATACATTTGGATCAAATGTTACTATTAAAGCTGATTTTGTTGATGGTTATGTATTTATTGGTTGGTTTGCTGTTACAACTGATGCTGAAGGCGAAGAAGTTGTAGCTACTGAACCTGTAAGTACTGACAACGAATATAAATTCCAAATTGCCGCTGATGTTCATTATCGTGCAATGTTCGAATCAAATCCAATGGAAGCTGATTCAAACCCAGTATTTGGCGAACTTGCTATAGATACAAATAATGTTGATGCAGGCGTTGATGCTATTTCTGCTTGGGATGAAGGTCAATATATTCGTAAAGTAGAAGATTCTAATGGAACATTAACTGTTAATTGGGCTGCATCTAATGGTTGGAGAACTTATCTTGTAGTGGATGAAAACGGAAAAATCGCTTACTTCGTTGCATCTCCTGATACTGGTTATGGTGGACCAACTGGTGAAAGTTACTATGCTCACCCAGATTATGATGATTATAATACAAACCCAGTTTTCGAAATTCTTCCTGGTTTTGATCCAGTTTATGTAGATGGCGGTACAGCTCACAAGTTATATAATGTTGTTGTCCCTAAAGGTGGTATTGGTATTTCTGCAAATGGTACTGATCTTGATGCATTATTAAGTGCATTAACTAATGGAAAAGTAACTAAATATGATTCTAGTATGCTTGCTACATATAATAGTCGTACTTTTATAGATGAAAGTGTTAGAGTATATTATGATGAGGCAACAAATAAAATTATTGTAAAAGGTTCTATTTATAAAAACTTAGAACTTGTAAATGCTTCAATCGTTACTGTAAATGGTGAAGCTTATACTCCAAGTGAAAATCCTGAAAAAGATATTAAAGTTAACGATGTTGTCGAAATTCAAGCTAATAATTCAGAAACATTCTTAAAATGGCAACTTAATGGTGCTGATATCGGTACTAAGACACATAGTTCTGGTAAACCAATTATTGCAAATGAAAATCTTGTTTTAACTATTACAAACGAAATGACAAAAGTTGAAGCAATTTCAAGATCTGCTGATAATGAAAATCACGAATTTGATGTTGCATTCAATATTGATGGTTATACTTCTGCATTAACTGTTTGGACTGATGAAGAATATATGGGTTCAGTTGCTCCATTAGTTACTGCCCCTGGTAATTCTAATAAATTAACTGGCGAAGAAAGATCTTTCCAAGCTAATTTACCTTCATTAGCCAGATGGTCAATTGCTGTAGATGCTGATGGTTATATTGTGTATATGGGTTGGGGACTAAATAATGGTTTTGCGAGTCCTGCAGATGCATATTATGAATCAGCAATTAAAGATATTGAAGGATCTTATGCTAATCCAATATTTGTTTTAGGCGATGATTATGGCCCATGGGTATCTGGATCAGATGCTTATACAAAATTTGATGCAATTATTCCTGCTGGTGGTTTTGTAATCACTGGTCATGATACTGTTACTGATCTTAAGACTGTCTTAGAATTTTTAAGCGGTAAAACTTTAGAATCAGTACCTATTGAAGGTGCTCAAGATACTTTTGTTAGAGGATTCGCAAAAGGTGCTTTAGATAAATATAATGTCACATTAGATGGACATAAAGTTGTTTTTACTGATCGTAGTTCTGGAACATTTACTATTACAGTAACTGGCGGTACAACTTCTTTACCTGAAGGTACAACAAGTGCAGCTTGGGGTACTGAAGTAACTGTTACTGCTACAGTTGAAGATGGTAAAACATTTGTTAGTTGGAATGATGAAAATGGTGAAGTTGTATCAACTAACAATCCTTATACATTTACATTAACTAAAGATGTTAATTTAACAGCTGTATTTGAAGATTATGTTTATACAGAACCAACACCAACTCCACAACCAACTCAAGCTGAAGTTGCTGTTGCAAGTACAAACAATGATGATACAGTATTAACTGTATGGCCTGAAGAAACAGCTCCTGCTGCTACTTTAGATGCTGAAAGACATACTGCTACTCATACAACTTATCCAAGTTATCCAAACGATACTCGTTTCCCAATTGGTAACTGGAGAACAGAAGTTGTTGTTGATGGCGAAGGTAAAATTGCTTATGCTGCTATTAGTGCAGTAAATGGTGGAGGACAACCTTGGTCAGATACATATTATAGACATCCTGATTATGCTGATTGGAAAACAAGTCCCGCTTTCTTATTTGCAGAAGGATTCGATAAAGAAAAACCAGCTGATGGAAACAATGCTTATGAAAAAGTAATTCCTACTGGTGGTTTCTATATTACTGCTTATGGTGATAATGCTAACCAATTAGTCGCAGCTTTAACTAAAGGTGTTATTACTGAAGCTAGTGATAATACTCGTGGTGATTTTAATAAATTTACTTCAGTTTCAAGTGATGTTAGAGTTACATTTGATGCTGAAAATATGAAACTTGTTGTTACATATGCTGAAAACAATGTAGCTCCAACTTATGGAAACTATACTATTTGGACTGAAGATGCTACAAATGCTGTTGCTTCTTATATCGATCCAACAAGAACTGCAGTTGTAAATGATGCTCGTCCAAATGAAAAATATTATATGAATGGCGATTTAGAATTTAATATGTTATTCGTAGCAATTGATGCTGAAGGTAGAATTGCATATTTAAGTCTTGGACCTGCAAAAGGTCATGGAACAGCTTATGCTGCTTCTTACTATAGAAATTCATATTATGCTTTCGATGCTTCACAAGAAGGTCAAGCTGAAACTGAAGGACGTATTAATCCTGCATTAGTATTTGATCCTGAAGGCGGATTTTCTTATGGCGCTCCTCAAGTATGGCAACTTGTTGTACCTGAAGGTGGATTTGTAATTACTGCTAACCGTGGTAAAGCTATGAAAGATATTATTGATGCTGTATTTGGACCTGAATTTTTACAAGCACATGCATCATATCCAAATGATGTTTATACAGAAACAGGTGGACTTTTAGATGAAATCGCAACAGCTGTTAATCGTGATGAAGAATTAAAAGGTTCAGTTTCTGATGGTATTAGATTCACTTTAAGTGAAGATGGAAAATCATTTACTATTACTGACGAATCTGTTGAACCAACTCCAACAACACATGCTTTAACATTAGATTATGAAGAAACCGAAGTTCAATATGTTGATGTTTATGATACTAGCTTTAATCTTATCGAAGATTTAACTGCTGTTGAAACTGGAACTAATTTATTAATCAAAGTTACTCCAGTTGATGGTTATACTGTATCAAAAGTAACACATAATGGTTCTGAATTAGAATTTTCAATGGGTATGGGATATGCATTTACTATGCCTGCTGAAGCTGCAACTGTTGTAATTGAATGTACTTCAAATGCTACAACTCAAGTTACAGTTACAATTGAAGCTAATCCTGAACATGTTGAATATTTCGGTTTGATGGATATGGATACTGGTATGTATTATGAAACTCCAAGCGTTAATGTTGATGCTGGTAAAACACTAGTTCTTAATTTAGGAACAAAAGCTGGTTTTGTAGTAACTAGCGTAACATTAAATGGCGAAGTTTTAGAATATGATGAATCAGCTTATGGTTATGTAGTTGTTGTCCCTGCTGAAGGTGGAACAATTGTTATAAATACTGAAGCAGAAGCAACAGAACCAACTCCAGAACCTTTAGGTGAAGTTGCTGTTTCTCCAACTCAAAACACTGACGCTGGTGCAGATGCTGTTTCAGTTTGGACAGAAGGAGAATATATTAAAACTTCTGAAAGTGCTTCTTCATGGGTTGGTGGTGGATGGAGACTTTATGTAGTTGTTGATGCTGAAGGAAGAATTGCTTATTTAGTTGTTTTCCCACTAAGCGGTTATGGTTCACCAGTTGAAACATCTTATTATACACATCCTGTATATACAACTGATTATACAACTAACCCTGCATTTGATTTATCTAATGAAAGTCAATATGCGGTTGTTGCTCCTGAAGGTGGATTTGCTCTTGTATCAAATGGTATAGGAACTGATGCTATCTTAAATATTCTTACTGCTGGTGAAATCTCTTCATTTAATGACACATTAAATGCCACTGTAAATTCTCGTACTTTAAATGTTGATGAAAATATTAGATTAAGTTATGATGCTGAAAATAACAAAGTAGTTTTTACTTTAGCTGAAGAAGCGTCAGAACCAACTCCAGAACCTGTTACAGTAACTAAAACTATTGCTGAATTAGCTACTGCTAATGGTTGGAAAACTGGAACACAATATTTAACAGTTAATCTAGATGATGTTGTTACTTTAACTGCAGCTAAAACTACTGGTAATAACAATACTGGAAAATATTATGAAACTAATGAATCTTGGAGATTTTATTCTTCTGAAGGTGCAACTTTAACAATTACTGTTGCTGAAGGATATGAACTTCAAGAAGTTACATTAACTCTTGATGGTGCTGGTACTTTTGCTGATGTTACATCTGAAACACCAGTTACAGCAACTGGAAGTAGTGCTGTATTTACTGCAAACTATGATAAACCAAATCTTACAGCAGTTTCAGTAACTTACGTAAAAGTGGCTTAATCAAAATAATTAATATGGAAGTGTGAAAACACTTCCTTTTTTTGTTTAAAAAAAATTTACTTAACAATAATAAATATAGGAAGAAAAATAAGGGTGGTGATCCATAAAAATATATTTTTTTTGTTAAAAGAAAGGAGAAAAAAATGGATTTAACAACTAAAGAATTATCTGGAATAGAAGATATTTTATCGCATT
>ULSO01014457.1_pt1 | contig 18039 bp, 15 predicted proteins | sample 1956701 | NCBI WGS metagenome assembly ULSO01 (sample SAMEA4835708, study PRJEB28245) | human gut metagenome | biome: gut microbiome; material: fecal sample | place: Denmark | collected 2008 | reverse complement strand
TTTCTTTTTATTGTCCTTTTTATAGAATATTTTAATCAAACATTTATCAATCAGATTTGTTGAGAAAAGATGTCTGCAGATGTTGAAAAATTTGTATTGTTTTCCAATTATATATCTAGGTTTCAAATGACTTTTTTCACAAACTTTGTATATCTTTTTGATGGCATATTCAGGCGACATACGTCTTTTTTCAGTCTTTTCTGTTGGTTTTGTTGAAAGTTCAATGGAATTTCCGTATCTTTCGTTTGTTTCATAAATTTTTACACGATTGTTGGAGAAATTTGTTTTTATGTCACCAGGGCAAATTGATGTGACTTGAATTTTTGTTTGGGAAAGTTCCATTCTCAGACTTTGTGCAAAACTGTCAACTGCTGATTTGCTTGCACAATAATATGCTTTGAAAGGCAATGGGAAAAGAGCGGTTGCAGATGCAATTATGATGATTTTTCCTCTCTTTTTCATCATTGGTATGGCATATTTGCAGGCGTTTGCAGTCCCAAAAAAGTTGACATCAAATTGTTTCTTTGTGTCTTCTTCTTTCAAAAGTTCAATGGCACCACTGATTCCATAGCCAGCACAGGTGATTAACATATCAATTTCGCCGTGGTTGAGGTATATGTCATCAAAAACTTTTTTGAGTTTTTTGTGATCCCCAACATCACATTGATAATCTCTGCCATTAATTGAAACATCAATGACGACATCTCCTTTCTTTTCAAAGATTTCTCTCAAACCTTGTCCAATTCCGCTTGATGCACCAGTGATTACGATTGTTCTTTTTTCTATCCTCATTATTTTCAAACTCCTAAATAACATTTTATAACAAATATGTTTTTTTTCAAAATAATTTGACAATATTTTCACATAATGCTAACATATTTATTATTTTAGACAACATGAAATTATTATGCTTGGACATAAAATTTTATTAAAGAGGGCATAAACTATGTATATGAACAAAACAAAAAGAAATTTGATTATTGCTTCTGCCATCATCAACTTGATTGGTGTCACTATCAGCCTTATTCTTTCAATCATTTTGATGACAAATCCTGCTCTTTTGCAGGATTATGCAGATCTCTATTATCTTTTGAGTTATTCAACAAACATCTATTACACTGTGATTTCTTTTGCAGTGGGAATCGCTGGAAGCATTTTTCTTCTTTATTCAGTTCGTAAGAAAGGAAAATATTTTAGAACATCTCAAGGGCTTTATGTGACAGGTTTTGTTTTGATTATCTTCTTTGGTGGCTGGCTCTCATGGTTGTTACTTTTCATTTCAATGTTCATTCCTGATGTCATCATTATGAATACAAAGAGTGAAGTCAGACAAGAACAAAGAATGGAAGATCAACAAGCCAAGGCAAAAGAACAAGAATATGATGAAAAGAAACGTAAAATTGAAGAACTTAAACAACTCAGAGACAGTGGGGCGATAACAGAAGAGGAATACAAACAAAAGTTGTTTGACTTGCTGTAATCATGGGCTTCTGGGGACTTCGCTTTTGAAATAAGTCTGAAAATTGCAACAAAAAAACATAGGTTTTGGTCTATGTTTTTTATTATTCAATTAAAATAGGTATGATTAGATTGTTCTTTCGCCAGTTACACCTTCTTTGAAACCACAAGGTGAGGTGCAAACATAATCTCCAAATGTGCAACGTGATGATTTTTTTGCATATGGTTTCAGGTCTTCTGCACCTGGATGTCCTGTTTTTTCAAGTTCGTTATAAACTTCCATAATTGTTTCAGTTGTTTGCCCGTTGATTTCAAGTTGGGCGTATGTACATTTTCTTTCTTTTGCCTTGAGAATCAGGTTTTCAAGATTTCCTTGTTCAACAATTTCAACAAGCAGTCCTTGTGGGAAACTGTCTGCAAGAGATTCGCAATCTTTACACCAAGAAAGAGCAAGTGTTTTGTTTTCTTTTATGATTGGTGGAATGAAATATTCTGCTTGTGGAAGCAATCTGAAGTTATATGACAAAGTTCTGTGTCTGTGCGCTTGTGCGAGTTGGGCAAATGATCCTTTGTATGAAACTTGGTAAACATCTCCATATTGTTTGATGATTGGGCGGTTAGTTCTATGGTCAATGAGAGACAAACTTCTGCCTTTGGCATCAAAAAGGTCTTTGTCAAGATATGGAAGTGTTTCAAAAGCATTTGCAAGGTTTTGAAGTTCTTCTGTATATTTCTTGTAGAAAGGATGAGTTTCTTCAGTTTCAATTCTCTTGATTTCTTTCTTAATCAATGAATACAAAATATTGAATTGTCTGTATGAAGTCGTGTATGCCATTGTTGTTGGGGTGAAAACTGAAGTTAAGTATCTTGCATTTTCTTGTGCCAATTTTGTTATTTTTTGGTCTGTGAAATAGTTTGGATAAGCTGATTGATATTTTTTCGCAATTTCTTGTTTGAAAATTTCTAACCATTTGTCGTAAAGCACTTTTTGGTCTTCTGGAACATCGTGCATAACTTTGTAACGTGCAGATTTTTCACTTGTTGTGTACATCTTTTCATTGTTCAATGTCATGGCAATGATTTTTGGAATTCCAATCAATTCCAAAGTGAATTCTCCATGGTCATAAGGACTGTGATGTCCACTTCCTTTTGTCAGACCAATTCTTCTTTCGGTCTTTTCTTCTGGTTCACTGAAAAGTTTTTCTGTTGTGTCAGGTAAATAGCAGATTCCCGCAGTCAATCCGCCAAGTCTGTCAAGTTCTTCTTTTGGTGCTTTGTAGCCGATTTTTGTTGATGCAATTACGTTAACTTTGATTTCCATATCCTTCTCCTTTTCTTTTGCTTAAAATATATAACACGAAAATCTAAAAATCAAGACTTATTTCTGCTTTTTTTGACTCTTCTATTCTTAAAAAATTCTGTCAAAAGCCTTGAACATTCCTTTTCGTTTTCAGTGTCTTGCAAAAATTCAGTTTTGTGGTTAAGGCGGTTGCTGGTCAAAATTTTTTCAAACAAACCATCTTCTGATGTTTTGTCTTTTGCACCGTAGACAACTTTTTCTATGCGAGCGTTGGTTATTGCACCGGCGCACATTGGGCATGGTTCAAGTGTGACATACATTGTGCAGTTTTCAAGACGCCAATCGTGCAATTTTTTGCAAGCCTTTGAAATGGCAATCATCTCTGCGTGCATTAGAGAATTTTTCTTTTTTTCTCTCAAATTATGTCCTTTTGCAATGATTTTTCCGTCTTTGACAATCACTGCTCCAATTGGGACTTCTTCTTTTTTCATGGCAATCTTTGCTTCTTTGATTGCGGTTTCCATAAAATTTTCCATAGTTTGATTTTATCAATAAATTTGTGGTTTGTCTAGCAGATTTATTTGTTTTTTTGTTTTTAGTGTGTTATTATTTGTGATATGGAAAACACGAAAGAACTTAGAAAACAATTTGAAAAAAGAAATTTCTACACCACCAAAGACTCTGGGAAGGTGTTTCTTTATGCGCTTCTTTTGCCATTTGCAATTGCTTTTGTCTTCACCTATGTAAGTTATGCAATCATGGTGGGGACAGGGGTTTCATTCGAAGGGCAAGATATGAGTGAGGTTATGTATGGACAACTTTGGTTTCTCATTTTGTCCATGCTTCTGACTGAGATAGTTTTCATTTGTTTATTTTTCTGCTATAACAAGGCAAATCGAATCAAAAACAGTGCATGCAACATTTCATTTAAGAAGGCAAATGTTTGGACTTGTTTGCTTTCAGCAGTTGTTGGAATTGTCAGCGTCATCGGTTTCATTTGGTTGATTGAAGGTTGTTTTGGTGCAATGTTTACGGCCATGGGAATTGAAACAAGTTCGGTTTCGCTTCCACTTGACAACGTTGGCTGGTATTTTCTCAATCTCTTGATTTTGGCAGTCGTTCCTGCAATTTGTGAAGAGTTGATTTTCAGGGGCATGATCTTCCAGGGACTCAAAGAAAGATTTTCAAAGGTTGGAAGAGTGCTTTTGAGTGCATTGCTCTTTGCTTTGATGCATCAAAACATTGTGCAACTCATCTATCCATTCATTTTGGGTTGTGTCCTTGCTGTTGTTATGGACAGAACAAACAATTTGCTCTATCCGATGATTATTCACTTCTTTAACAATTTCACAACAATCACAATAAGTTTCTTAGCAAACATCAATGCAATTGATTTGTCTTTCAACATAACTTGGTGGTTTGTTTTGCTTGCAATTTTCTTGGCTGGACTTACTTGTGTTGTTTTCTGGCTTTTGGACAAATATTATTTGAGAAAGCACAAGGTTGTGCAAGTGGAAAAAACAGGAGAAGTGACTCAAACACCAGCACTCAGTGTTGGAAAACTTCCTGTGACAATTTTGTGTGGAATTGTTTTTGCAGTCATTGTCATTGTCTTAAATCTAGTGTGATTTTGGTCAGTCATTGAAAATTTTGAAGGTATTTCAATGTTATAAATATAAGGTTTAGAGAGTATATTAATTTTGGAGAAACTATGGTTGAAAACAGGAAAATTGATAAAGTAAATTTTTATACTAATCTAATTTATTTTATTGTCGTTGTAGGGTTTATTGTCATCAGAATTTTGTGTTCTGTTTTTGCTTCTCAAATTGGTGTTTATGGTTCTTACATCATCAGCATCATAACACAAGTTGGCTTGCTTTTTTTGTTGCCATTTTTGTTGTTTAAATGGCTCAACAAGGCAAAGACAAAAGAAACTTTCAAATTTTTCAGTTACAAAAAGATATCTTTCAAATCTGTGCTTGTTGCCGTTGCGCTTGGTGTCATTGTTTTCTTTTTGAATGTGTATGTGTCAAGTTTTTTCAATTCGTTGATTCAACTGTTTGGATATAAACCATCAACATCAACCACTTCTTTGCCGGCGACTTGGTGGGTTTTCCTGTTGAACCTTCTTTGCACTGCAATCTTGCCAGCAATCTGTGAAGAAACTTTGCATCGTGGAATGCTTTTGAAAGGGAATTCTAATCTTGGAATGAAAAAGAGCATTCTCATTTCTGGGTTGCTGTTTGGTCTTTTGCATTTGAACATTGAGCAATTTTTCTATGCAACAATAATTGGCTTGTTTTTGGGTTATATTTGTTGGTGCACAAGTTCAATCTATCCATGCATCATTGTCCATTTCATGAACAACGCAATAAGTGTCTTTCTTTCATTTGCCAGGGCAAAGGGTTGGGCAATTGGCAATCTTTTCTCATACATCTCAGAATTTTTGACTGCAAATTCTGTGCTTGGTTTGGTTATGTTTATCCTTTTCCTCTGTCTGCTCGTTATGCTTGCGATCGAGGCGACAAAATTCTTGATCAAGGATTCGTTCAATTACAATTTTGTTGCAAAACAAAAACAACTTACATCAATGTTCATTCGTCAGGCATACTTCAATGACGTTGAAAACATCAAAAATCAACAGCCAACAAGTTTGAACGATGTGGACTATGAAGGCAGGCATGTTGTCTATATTGATTTGAAAGATTTTATGGATTTTGTCGATAAGAACATGAAAAACATTTTTAAAGAAGTCGATAAAATTGAAACGAAAGAACAAGTGTCACAAGACAAAACAGCAGTCAAAAGCAAAATCTTTCTTTATGGTGCGATTGCTCTGTCTGCCATTGTCACAATCATGACATTCATTTGGGGGTTGTTATGATGACGATTAACATTGTTTGTGTGGGAAACTTGAAAGAAAAGTTTTCCAAAGAACATCAGGAAGAATATTGCAAAAGACTTTCTGCTTTTTGCAAGTTGAATATCATTGAAGTCAAAGAACAGAATCAACTTTCAAACCCTGAGATGATTTTGGAAAAAGAAGGGGAAGAGATTTTGAAAAAACTTAAAGGATATTCCATTCTGTGTGACGTAAACAGCACCGAAATTGGCAGTGAAAAGTTTGCAAAGAAGTTGAAAGAACTTTCTTTGAAAACGTCTACACTCAGCTTTGTGATTGGCGGTTCTTATGGTGTCAGCCAGAGTGTCAGGGACAGGTGTGATGAAAGAATTTCTTTCTCTCCAATGACATTTCCTCACAATCTGTTCAGAATTATGCTTTTGGAACAAATCTATCGTAGTTTCATGATTGAAAGTGGGAAAAGTTACCATAAGTAATACATAATAAAAAGGAGAATTATTGTTTGATTTAAAAATATTTTGCAAAGTAAAGTCAAAATGCTTGCAATTTATTTTTTTTTGTGCTATACTGCCAAAGTCATTGGACAAATTAACACTCAAAGGGCATTTCAAAATCCGTTGCCTGAACGCTTGTGAACAATCGTAATTTTTATTTTTTTTTGAATTCGTTCACTTGCAAAAAAATGTTTTCATTTTTGGGTTGATTTTGGGAGTTAAAACTTTGGGGAAGACAAAAAACAAGGAGGGAAAAATTTATGTCAGTTATTTCAATGAAACAACTTTTGGAAGCTGGTGTTCATTTTGGTCACCAATCCAGAAAGTGGAATCCAAAGATGAAAGAATACATTTTTACCGCTAGAAATGACATTCATATCATCAATTTGGAAGTAACATCAGAACAAGTTGACAAGGCTTACAGTTTTGTTCGTGATGTTGTTGCAAGCGGAAAAAGTGTTCTTTTTGTTGGAACAAAGAAACAAGCTCAAGAAGCAATCAAAGAAGAAGCCGAAAGATGTGGAATGTTCTACATCAACACTCGTTGGCTTGGGGGAACTTTGACAAACTTCAAGACAATCAGAAACAGAATTGAGAGACTTAACAAACTTAATCAAATGGAAAAAGTTGGAGAATTTGAACTTCTTCCAAAGAAAGAAGTTACTCTTCTTAAACAAGAAAGAGACAAACTTGAAAAGAACCTTGGCGGAATCAAGGATATGAGAGAACTTCCTGGAGTTTTGTTTGTTGTTGATCCAACAAATGAAAAAATCTGTGTTCATGAAGCCAACATCTTGAACATTCCTGTTGTAAGTTTGGTTGACACAAACTGTGATCCATCAGGCGTTGATGTTGTTATTCCAGGAAACGACGATGCAATTCGTTCAGTTAAACTCATTGCTGGCGCAATCGCTGATGCTGTTATCGAAGCAAGAGAAGGCGTTTCAATGAAGAAAGACGACGAAGAAAGTGCTGAAGAAGAAGTTGACCTTGAAAGCTTGCTTGAACAAGCAAAACCAAGTGTTGCTGATGCAGAAGCAGGAGAAGAAGTTAAGAAACCTGCAAGAAAACCAAAGAAAAAAGCTCCTGTAAAGAAAGAAAAGACAGAAGAAAAATCAGAAAAAACTGAAACAGAAGCTAAAACTGAAGAAACAGTTTCTGAATAAAATTTATTTTTTGAAAGGAGATTATGATTATGAGTTTTACTGCACAAGATGTTGCTCGTCTTAGAGCACAAACAGGCGTTGGCATGATGGAATGCAAAAAAGCACTTACAGATGCAAATGGAGATTTTGAAAAAGCTATTGTTCTTTTGAGAGAAAGAGGACTTAAGGCTGTTGACAAAAAACAAGGAAGAATTGCTTCTGAAGGTTTGGTTGCTTCTTACATTCACATGGGCGGAAGAATTGGTGTTTTGGTTGAAGTTAACTGTGAAACAGACTTCGTTGCAAAGAGTGACGATTTCCAAACATTGGTTAAAGACATTGCAATGCATATTGCAGCTGCAAATCCTAAGTATGTTGCAGAAGCTGATGTTGATCCAACCGAACTTGAAAAAGAAAAAGAAATTTTGAGAGCACAAGCAAAGAACGAAGGAAAACCTGAAGCAATCATTGAAAAAATGGTTGATGGAAGAGTTAAGAAATTTTATGAAGATGTTTGCCTTTTGAACCAACATTTCGTAAAAAATCCTGACCTTACAATCAAAGACCTTTTGACTGAAGCAACTCTTAAGATTGGAGAAAAAATTTCTATCCGTAGATTTGTTCGTTATGAACTTGGTGAAGGAATGGAAAAGAGAAACGACAACTTGGCTGAAGAAGTTGCAAAACAAATGGCAGGAAAATAATTTTAAAGGCGTCAAAAATTTGGCGTCTTTTTTATTTGCTTTAAAAAGTGTAAATTCGGATTTTTTTGAATATTTGATTATTTATGTCGAATTTTAAAAATTTCCCATATTGACAAAACTGTGCTTCTAAGTTATAATGAAAATGTAGGGGGATATGATGAATATAGAAGAGAACAGAGAAAAATTCTTCGATAATGTCAAAAAATATTTTGCTTTGTCAGAAGTTGAAACTGAGAAGATGATAAGTGATAAATTTAAGAAAACAACTGACAAGAGAAGATTGGTTATCATGTTGGAAACAATTTATCCATATTTAGACAAGTTTCTTGATGAAGCAGATGAAAAATTGAAAAGAAAGGTGGGAAAGGTCTTTTTCTCAAAATTGGACTATTCACAATTCTCTGATAAAGAAAGTTTGGAAGATATGAGAGACAGGCTCAATGTTTTGTTCTATCAAACCTCTTCAAAAGGAATTAATACATACAAGATTCTTTACAACACAGTTTTGACAGATGGAAATTTGAAAAGAGACAGTGAAACCTTGACCAGATACTATGACACAACTCGTGATTTTGATAATATTTATGACAGTTTGGTGACAACTTTGGGTTTGACGGCTCAAGAAGCCAAAGAAATTTTTGAAAAGTGTTCATCTTTGATTGCAAAGGGGTATGCTTACAAGTTTCCACACATTTTCAACAAAATGCAGGAATTGACAGTCTATGACAATTATTCAGGTTATCGTGTTTTTAAAAGACAAGAAATTGTTGACATTTTGAAAATTAATCCGTCTTTGTTTGTTACATCGACTGACAGAATTCAAGATGCTTTTGACTACATTCAAAGGAAAATGGCTCATAGGTTGGACAGAGCATTCAAAAAAGTTTCAGCAGAAAATCCAAACTTGACCTTTTTGGAATACAGAACAATTATGCTCAGAAAATGGCTAAAAAACAATTCAACATTGCTTACTATCAATTCTCAAAATATGTATAAAAAAGAAAAATATTTGATTAATGTTGTTGCCCAATTTACTTCACCAACATATGTTGAACAATTTAGCAACTATTTCCAAGAGCCAATCAATCTTTCTATTTTGAATCAAATTCCTTACAGCAAAATAGAAAGAAATGCCATCAAAAACATTAAAACCTTGGAAGCAAAGAGCAAAAAATCTCAAGCGGATATCAGAAAATATCTTGCATCAAACCCTTATATGATTGGAATGGAATCTTCTCATTTCACACTTCTTTTAAGCGAAATTGAAAGATTGGATGAAGAGTTCCCTGAAGAAAAATATTTCGACAAATTCTTTGAGTTTGGGAAGACCTTGTTTGCAAGCAACATCGACTTTAATGTCAAAGCTATTGTTGACAAGTTGATAAACAACATTGTTATGCAAGATGTTGATGTTGAGGATATGTCCGACAAAGAATGTTTGCATAAATTTGTGGAAATTTTCTTTGATGGAAAGTTTGAAGTTGAGTTTGAAATTGAAGATTTGATAAAAGCAAGAGAGGCAAGAATAAGCAAGGGTGAAAAATCTTTGAGAAGAGCCATAAGAAAGACTGGACAAACGATCAGATTTTTGCCAAAGATTTTGAAAGATGAATATGCTTCCAAAAAAGAAAAAAGAGAATATGTTTTGTCTCTTGCTAGTGACATTCAAGATTTGCACAAGAGCAGATTTTTGGTTGAAGGAAAAGACGAACGTTTCTTTGATGTTACAACTGCGGAAAAAGAAACAAGCAAAAAAATTGAAGATGCATTAAATCTTCTCAGAAATACATATGAACAGAGAAGATTTAAACTTGGAAAGAAATATGCCAATGTTGACCAACTTTTTGAAAAAACAATTGATTATTTGAGTTCTTGCTTTGATGATAAGGAAGCAATTACTGATTTGTTTAGGACAGAGATTGTCAAGGCTTATGACGAAACAATTAGAACAACTTTTGACACCAGACCAAGCAGACAACAACAATTATTCGGGGACAGCATAGTTGTTGAAAATGTTGGCGATTTGGTTTCTCCATTAAGAAAACTTGATGAAGAGGTCAACAAATTAGATTTTGGTGAAAACACAACTTTGTTTACCTTTGAAAGATAAAACGAATTTAAAGATAATTTTTTAGATTGAAAAAATAAAAACACCTTATCAACGAGTGATAGGGTGTTTTTCATTATAAACTGAATTTTCTAAAAATTCATGCAATGAGTCCCTTAAAGTTTTGTTAGAGTCCAAGTAATCTCTTTCAATTTCTTTAAGGCTAGGCAAATAAATTTGTGTTAATGCTTCATTGCTACACAAGAAAAGTGCACCAATTTTTTGAACTTTGGGTAAAGAGATTTGGGATAGTGTTTTGTTGTTACTTAAGAAACAATCGCCAATTATTTGAACATTAGGCAAAGAGATTTGTGTTAATGCTTCGTTGCTACACAAAAATGCGTTGCCAATTTTTTGAACATTAGGTAAATCTGGCTGAGTTAATGCTTCGTTGAATTGCAAGAAATTATTACCAATTTCCAAAACGTTAGGCATAGAGAGTTGCGTTAATGTTTTGTTGTGTTGTAAGAAATTGTTGCCAATTTCAGTTATATTTGGATTTGAATAGCCAACAATTTCATTATGTTTGTTTAGTGAAATTTCAATAATTTCACCTTGGTTAGGCGTGATTTGAATGGTAAGGCCATCTCTGTTTGGAATACGTTTAATTTCTTCGATTTCACCGACATTTTCAGGGAAAAAATCAAGAACATCATTTTTTTGAATGTTGTTGTAATCAATGATTTTTTTATTTTTAATATCCAAAATAAAATAGTCAAAAACAATATATCTGTCCTTATCAAAAGTTTTAACTTCTCCATCTTCGATAATCACATTGTTTGGGCAGTAATAGACGTTGTTTATTTCAAGATTGTATTTATAAAATTTGCCGTCACTTGCTTGAACATAGCCGGGGATTTCTAATGTGTTTGAGTTTTGATTGACAAGATTTATGTGAAATTTATCAACAAATGCTTGAGTTAATCCTTCAATTATGTTGTCTAAGTCATTGCCAAAAGTGGCATCTGGACTGATGATCTTGATTGTGTGATTGTATCTGTTTTTGATTGAGAGTGTGCTTGGATTTGTTTTTGAAAACTGTATGCTTATAACGCTTATGCCATAATCATCTTCACGTCTTGGGTTTTGAAAATCTTCTCTTCTTATTTGGTCAACATTTTTCTTGACTGCAAACCAGACACGACAACTGCGTAATCTTCCGCCATTGAATGTGCAAAGTTCTTCGCCTTTATATAAAACTGGAGTTCCACCATTATACTCAGGAGTAGGTTCTCCACGATAATAGTAGTGTCTAAACTTTTGGATGTCTTCTTCCGTTTGACATTCTGGGTAAAGGATATATCCCGCTTTATCCATGAGTTCTTCAGGAGACAAATCAATTTTCTTTGTCTCTTTGCTTTCATCTATAAGACCATATATATATTTTTTAAAATTAGCAGTAAGGTTTTTCTTGATTAGATCATCATATAGTTCTCGACTTGGTGGGAAATGTTCACTTATCAATTTTTTTAACAGACCTTCAGTTTCAAGTAATGTTGGAAACAAATCTCGGCAAAGATGAGAAAATTTTTCTCCATAATGTTTTTTTATCCACTTCAAATCTGGGTTTTCCATATTAACCATATATCCTTTTTAAAATATATTTTTTGTTTTTTGTGAGAAGTCCAACTAAATCTATTTCTTTTAAATCGTCCTCGTCATCATTAAATATTTCAAATGCATATGGTTGACTGAACCATTCATTTTTATGGTCTAAAAGTCTTTTGTCTATCAGAAGAATATCGTCAACTTTTGGCTTAAACATTCCATAAAATTCTAAGATGAGTTTGAATTCTTCTTTTGTTTTCGTGTCTTGCAAAACATATTGATTAAATTTGTTTATTTTGACTATTTTTAAACCTATATCCATATATACTCCATATCAATTTTATAGTAAATAACCACATATGTCAATACTTTTTAAAAATAATGGTTTGACAAATCATTTGCTCTGTTTCAAATCAACTTAAACTTGCTCAATATTGTTTTTAGATTATATTCTTTTGTAATTAGATAAAATAATTTGCAAAATCTTTTTGTTTAAGTTATAATGCTTGTGTGAAGAAAATGTTTCACATTTTGTTTGCTACGCAATGCTCACTGAAGTTCGCACTTCACACAAGCATTGAAACAATGTCGCACTCACTCTTGCAAGCAAGTTCGTGCTTCTGGTTATAATGGAAGAAAATGTTTCACATTTTGTTTGCTACGCAATGCTCACTGAAGTTCGCACTTCACACAAGCATTGAAACAACGTCGCACTCACTCTTGCAAGCAAGTTTGGGATTCTAGTTATAACAGAAAAATTGTTATTTGTTGTGCAAATGTTTGCGTTTTGCAAAAAATGGAAACAAATTAAAGGAGAATTTATGAACGAAATGGTTGATGAAATTTTTTCAAATTGCAAGGAAGATTTGGAAAAAGCATATTTACACCAACAAAATGAATATCTTGTTATTAGAGCGGGCAGAGCCAATCCACATATTTTGGATAAAGTTATGGTAGAATATTATGGAGTGCCAACTCCAATTGTTCAAATGGGAACTGTTACTGTTTCTGAAGCAAGAATTTTGAATATCAATGTTTGGGACGCTTCTCAAATTAAAAATGTTGAAAAGGCAATTTCTCAGTCAGATATTGGCATCACTCCAACTGATGATGGAAAGACAATTCGTCTTGTTTTCCCTATGCTTACAGAAGAAAGACGTAAAGAAATTGTTAAGAACGTCAAGAAAATTTGTGAAGAGACCAAAGTTGCCATGAGAAATGTTCGTCGTGATGCTCTTGATATGTTGAAAAGCATGAAGAAAGACGGAGAACTTTCAGAAGACGAATATGCATCAAGTGAAAAAGAAGTTCAAAAACTTATTGACAAATATACCGATTTGGCAGACAAACTTGCCGAAGACAAAGAAGAAGAGGTTATGAAAGTTTAAGCAAAAGAACAATACTGAATTTTAAGGGTGGTTATGTTTAAGAAAAAGAAATTGTCTCAGAATATTCCGACACATATTGCTTTCATCATGGACGGGAACAGGCGTTGGGCTGTTAGACGCGGACTGAACAAAATGATGGGACATAAACAGGGCGGTGTTGCACTCAAAAACATCATCAATGCAATTGTTGAAATCAAAGAAATTAAATATGCTTCTTTTTTTGGTTTCTCAACTGAAAATTGGAACAGAGAGAAAAAAGAAATTGATTACATTTTTGAAGTTGCTTACAACCTTGTTGAGGAAAATAAGGACAATTTTGAAGATAAAAACATTAAATTTGTCGCAATGGGCGACCTGTCAAGATTCCCTGAAAAATTGAGAAATATCTTGACTGAAGCTATGGAAAAAACCAAAAACAACACCGGACTTGTTGTTAATCTTGCCATGAATTATGGTGGCAGAGATGACATTGTTCATGCTGTGAACAGTCTTATTGAAAAGGGCGAGAAGAAAATTACTGTTGAAAATTTGAAAGAAAATCTATATTCTGCACCTTCTCCAGACATTGACCTTCTTGTCAGAACAAGCGGTGAAATGAGAGTTTCAAATTTTATGCTGTTTCAAATGGCATACAGCGAACTTTATTTCACAAAAACTTGTTGGCCTGATTTTGGTAAGAAAGAATTATATAAAGCACTTGAAGAATTTTCAAAGAGAAACAGAAGATTTGGAGGAAAGTAATGAAAAAACGAGTTTATACATCAATTGCAATTGTGCTGGTTTTAGTGCTTTTGTTTGTGTTAAAAATTTATGTCAGTGATTATTTCTTTGATGCCTTTTTTGCAATTATTGCCTGCATCGCAAGTTATGAAATGTCAAAACTGTTGAGCAAAACTGGTCTTTATAACTATCAAGTTTTGGCAATATTTTTCCCATCGCTCTTGCTGGCAGCAAATTTGGTTGGGGTTTTCTATGCGGGCGCGACAGAAAACTTTTTCTGGGTTCTTTACACACTTTTGATTGATGTCGGTCTAATGCTTGTTGTGTCACTTCTTGCATTTTTGGTTGGACTTTGCAGAAAGAAAAAACTTCTAAACGAAATGTCTATAAGAAATGTCACAAATATGTCAGTTAGAAAATTTGCATTCAAGAAAGCTCTCAACACACTCATCACTTTTGTTTATCCTGCATTTTTGTTCTTGCTTTTCATTTTCTTGAACCACTTTATGGACATGCCTTTGTCTAGACTTGAAGACATCACTTCAAACGTTTCATTGTTTGTTTTGATTACTGCAATAACAATTCCAATGTTTACAGACACTTTTGCAATGCTCACAGGTTCTGTCATTGGTGGAAAGAAATTGTGTCCAAAAGTAAGCCCGGGAAAGACAGTTTCTGGTGCAGTGGGCGGTGTTTTGTGGACAGTTCTTTTTGGTGCTTGTGTTTACCTTATTTTCGGTTGCGTTGAATCATTTGCTCCATTTATGGAAATCTTCCCAATATGGGCATATTTAATCATTGTGCTTGTTGGCTCTGTTGTTGCACAATGTGGAGATTTGTTTGAATCTGTAATCAAAAGAAGAGCAGGAGTTAAGGACAGTGGAAAAATTTTGCCTGGACAAGGTGGAATTTTGGACAGAATTGACTCTTACATCTTTATGGCACCATATATCTTGATTGCTTTCTGGATTTTTGCTATCTAAACAAAAGACCTACATCGACTTTAATTTAAGGATTTTAAGATGATTTTTTGGTACATTATACTTGCTATTGTGATTTTGCTGTTTATGGTGCTTATCCATGAATTTGGTCACTATGTGGTTGGCAAAATTCTCAAGTTCAAGATAACAGAATTTTCTATTGGATTTGGCTTTCCAATCTTTACCCATACAAGCAAAAAGACTGGCGAAAAATTCTCTTTGCGTATTTTTCCACTTGGGGGATATTGTGCTTTTGATGGAGAAGATGATGAAAAAGAATCAGAATCTCCAACTGCATTCAACAATCAAAAACCTTGGAAAAGAATTTTGGTTTTTCTTGCGGGTGTGACTGCAAACTTTATCACTGCAATCATTTTCTCTTGGGTTTTGCTGTGCACAATAGGTTATGATGTTCCACAAATTGCAAGGTATGACCAAACAACTTATGTCAATCCTTATGAAGAGGGTGATGTCATAAGAAAAATTGATGGCAAAAAGATTGACTTTGCTTTTGGTGAAAATTTTGTCACGCTTGTCAATGAACAAAAGTCTTTGGCACAAGATTATTATGAAGAAAATGGGCTTGATGCTGAAAAATATACTTTCACAATGTCTGTAACCCGTGATGGAGATTGGGTTGATTTGACAATTGTGGTTTATCCTGTTATGGCTCAAGATACAGCAGGAAATGATTACATCAATTGCTTGATTGGTCTTGAATCTTCTGAAGATGAAGAGCCTTGCACAGTTGCTTATGTCTATGATGCTTGGTCGGGATTTTGTCGTTCTTTTGAAATGGCCTTTGGTTTTGCTTGGGTTGTTTTGAAGAGTTTGTGGATGCTTATTACTTTCCAAATTCCAATCACTGAAATGGGCGGGACAATTGCAACAATCTCGACGATTGCGACTTTTGCTTCTCAAAGTTTGTCATATCTTTTGATTTTCATTCCACTTATTGCAGCAAACTTGGCTGTTTTCAACCTGTTGCCGTTCCCAGCGCTTGATGGTTCTCATGTTCTGTTCACGGTGATTGAATGGATAAGGGGAAAACCAATCAATCGCAAGGTGGAAAACATGATACACTTTGTTGGCATATGTATTCTTTTCGCATTTGTCATTATTGTCGACATTCTACATTTTGTTCTTTAAAGTCTGACTCTGTCAGGCTTTTTTCACGCAAGGGAGTTTTTTTGTGCTTGACAAAAATTTGTTTATATTCTAGAATGATTATGTTATGAATTTTCAACAAGAGTTTAACGCTGAATTTGGCGATAAATATGAAAACCTCCAACTGAAAGATGTTGTTGTGAAGAAGCGTGAGGGAATTTGCACGATAACTTTTTTATATCCTTCAACAGAAAAAGAACTTACAGACTCGGACAAGAAGGATGTCACAAATTGGCTTAAACAAAACTTGAATTTTGAAAAAATGCAACTCAAAGTGAAGTTTATGAGAGTCTTTCTTGAAGAAAGATTGATCAGAAAGGCAATTCAAAACTATTTTGAAAGCAAATATAAACTTGTCACAACTTATGTCAATGATGAAAATGTGTCAATCAAAATCACAGAAATTGACGTTCTCGTTGACATTGAATTGAGTTCAAGAATGGTTGAATTTTTTGGGGAACACAAGATAGCTTCCGAACTTGCAAAATTCTTGAAGGATAATTTCTTGGTTGAGTTTGTTATCAATCTGATTGAAAATCCAAATCTTATTGACGAAGTTGACATTGAAAATGTCGAAATGAAGACAAGATACAAAGTGGCACAGAGATATAATGTTGAAATCATCAAAGATGTGATTGGAAGTGGAATCACTCCAAAACCGGAATATCTTTCATTTATTACCTCACCAAAAAATTCTGTGATTGTTGCTGGCTACATCAAAAAAATTGAAAGGAAAGAATTTATCAGAAAGACTGGCAAACATGCTGGCGAACCAAAGGCGTATTACAATTTCCAAATTGCTGACGGCAAAGGAAGAATGGATTGCATTTATTTCTGCTCAAAGAAAAATGAAAAAGACATGGACGCACTTGAAGAGTATATGTATGTCTTGGTTCATGGAGATGTCAAATTCAACCAAATGAACAAACTTTGTCTTTATGTTGACAAGATTGCACTGGCAACTGAGGTTCAAAGGAATGAAGAAATAACAAAAGAAGAATATAAGCATGAAGGACCAGTTGTTCAAATTGAAAAACTTACTGCAATGGAACAAGATACGATGTTTGAACATGTGGACAAATATAACAAAAAGATTATTGGCAGAACGATTGTTGTTTTTGACATTGAAACCACAGGACTTGACCCAGCAACTGACCAAATCATTGAACTTGGTGCGGTTAAGATTGAGAATGGAAACATCATTGAGAAATTTTCTACTTTTGTCAAACCAACAAAAAAACTTTCATATGAGGTTATCAACTTGACGGGGATAACTGACGAAATGTTGGATGATGCTCCACCGATTGATTTGGTTATCAAAGACTTCTATGAGTTTTCAAAGGGTTGTGTGCTTTGCGGACACAACATAATTGGCTTTGACATTAAATTCATTCGCAGAGAGGGTGAGAATGTTGGACTTGTTTTTGACAATGAAATCATCGACACAATGAATGAAGCAAGAGTTTCAAGACTTAAAATTTCAAGGTTTAATCTTGGAACAGTTGTTAAGGCTTTGGGACTTACATTGGAAGGAGCACACAGGGCTTGGAATGATGCTTTTGCAACTGCACAAGTTCTTTTGAAACTTAATGAAGTTTAAACTTGATTTGTTTTTCCGTTTTTTTGATTTAATCGACTTAAAAATTCTTAAATTTATGTAAAATTGTCTTGCATTTTATGTTTTTTTAGGTTATAATATTTATATCTTGACAAGGAGTGGGCAAATTTTTGCTCACTCTTTGTGTTAAGTAGACAATTTTGGAGGTTTAAATGGCAAAAGTTAAACAAATTTGCGAAGAGAAACTCAGACCTGTTATTGAAGAAATGGGTTATGAACTTGTTGAAGTGAGTTACGAAAAAGAAAATGGGGGAATGTCTTTGATTTTCACAATTGACAAAGACGGTGGCGTTACTGTTGATGATTGTGAAATTGTAAACAAAAAAATCGACCCAATTCTTGACGAAATCAATCCAACAGATGACAAACCTTACACTTTGGTTGTGAGTTCACCAGGTCTTGACAGACCACTCAAAACTGACAGAGATTTATCTAGAAACATTGGAAATGAAGTTGATGTGACTTTGTTTGCAAAACTGGACGGGAAGAAATTGTTTACCGGAGTTTTGGAAAGTTTTGATGAAAAATCTGTCACTATCAAAACTGA
>ULSO01018790.1_pt1 | contig 18088 bp, 22 predicted proteins | sample 1956701 | NCBI WGS metagenome assembly ULSO01 (sample SAMEA4835708, study PRJEB28245) | human gut metagenome | biome: gut microbiome; material: fecal sample | place: Denmark | collected 2008 | reverse complement strand
CACGGCTGTAACATGGGTTCGAATCCCGTACGGGTCACCATCCCATAAGACGCTGTGGTTCGCGGCGTCTTATGGGTTCCCAATAGAATATCCGATATGGAGGCTTAGCTCAGCTGGTTAGAGCGCCTGCTTCACACGCAGGAGGTCACTGGTTCGAGTCCAGTAGTCTCCACCAAAAAGAACCTGATTTCCTTTGAAATCAGGTTCTTTTCTTTGTTTTTCGCAACTTTTTTGCGCTTTTCCAGTGCCCCGATTTTTTGCCGTTTTTGATTGACCACAGAAATACCACAGACAGGAAAACTCCCGCATCTGCGGGAGTTTTCTTTTTTCGCTTTTACGGCTGGTTCCCTGCTTTCCGGAGCTGCCTCCGCTCCGCCTGGATCTCCGCTTTCATGGTTTCAATCAGTGCCTTCAGCTTTTCCTCGCACGCTTCCTGGGTGTGGCCGTAGACGTTTCGGGAACGCTGCTTTCCGTCTGGACCTCTGGGGGAATACCGCCCCTCCCAGAGGTGGTCGCCGATCTGATGGACGCAGCCGGTGCCGGGCCTGCGCCGCTTTCCAGGATCCGCTCGAAAGGTGGTCATGGTTGGGTACTTCGCCTCCTGGGCTTCCTCGGTTGGCGCCTCCTGCTTCCCGATCCCCTGGTCGATTTTGGCCGCTGCCTGCCGCTCCATGGCTTTCGTCACATAGGTGTAGACGTTCAGGGTGGTGCTGGAGGACCGGTGCCCCACCACCGCCGAGAGGGTCTTCACGTCCATGCCGTACTCCAGCGCCGTGGTCACGAAGGTGTGCCGCAGATCATGGAACCGGACCTTGGGGCACTGGGCCCGTTTCAGAACCCGGCTCAGCAGCTTCCGGACTGCTGCCGGGTCCCGGGGTGCGTCCTCCTTTTTGGGGGATGGAAAAATCCAGCGGGAATCCACCTGCTTTCGGTAGCGCCGCATCTGCTCCGTCACAGCGGGCGATAAAACGATGGTGCGGACGGCGGCGTCCGTCTTGGGCTGGGACACCATCAGCTTTCCCCGCACCCGGGAAACCTGTCTGCTGATGCGCAGCTCGCCGGTTCCCAGGTCCAGGTCATCCCACTGGAGGGCAAGCAGCTCGCCCCGCCGCAGTCCCGCGGACAACTCCAGAAGAAGCAGTTCGTAGCATCCGTCCTCCTTGGCCTGAATCAAAAGGCGCTGCATCTCCTCACGGGTCAGCACCTGCATCTCCCGTCTTCCCTCCCCCGACAGCTTGCAGCCTTCGGAGGGGTTCATGGGGATCAGCCCCTCCTCCACCGCCTGGGCCAGCGCCGCCCGGCAGGTGATGTGACAGCCCCGGACAGAGCGGTCGGACAGCCCAGGGCCGTAGAGGTCCGTCCTGTTCAGCCGCCCGCCATGCTTGAGCTGGTGGTAAAACTGCTGGAGGTTTGCCTCCGTCAGCTTGTTCAGGGGGATCTCTCCCAGGGCCGGGATGATGTGCCGGTAGATCCGCAGCTCATACTCCTGCTGGGTGCTGGGCCGGAGGGCGGGCATGGAGCAGGTCTGGTACCAGTGGTCCAGCCACGCCCCGAAGGTCATGCCGGATTCGATCTCCTTGGGTTGCTCCGGAGGACGGCATTGCTCCCGCAGGGCTTTCAGCTTCCGCAGGCACTCCCCTTTCGTTTTGGCAAGGCAGTTCTTCGTCCTGGGATAGCCCCGCTGGTCGTAGCCCACCACGCACCGTCCCTCCCAGCGGCCGTCCTTTCTCAGGTGGACGCTGCCGCTGCCGGGCTTTCGCCGCTTTGCCATGGTGCCAGCTTCTTTCCGAAGATGTCTGTCATGAAGTTGTCCATCACCTGGGCCGCCTGCCGCTGCATATCGCCGGTGACGTGGGCGTAGGTATCCAGGGTGAAGCTGGCCTTGGTGTGGCCCAGGATGCCGGAGAGGGTCTTGGCATCCACGCCGCTGGCCAAGGCATGGGTGGCGAAGGTGTGCCGGAGATCGTGGAACCGCAGTTCCGGCAGTCCTGCCCGCTTCAGCAGGGTCTTCATCCGGTTGTAGGCCATGTCCGGCGGCAGGGGCTGCTCCGGCAGAAGCGGGTGGCAGAAGATCCACTGGGAGTAGGAACGCTTTTTCCGCTTTTGCAGCAGCTCCGCCGTGCTGGGCGGCAGGGTGATGACCCGCTTGCCCGCCCCCGTCTTGGTGGCTCCCGCAGTGACGCCTCCGCCCCTTCGGCGGTGGATGGTGCGGCGGACGGAGAGGGTCCCCTGCTTGCTGTCAAAGTCGGACACATGAGGCCGCAGATCTCGCCCTTCCGGAGGCCCGTGGTGAGCTCCGTGTAGAAGAAGTCGTACCAGATGGGGTCCTTCCGGATCTCCTCCATAAACCGCTCCAGCTGGGCATCGTTGAGGATCTTTCTGGGGGCTGTCTCCTTTTTGGGCAACGTGACCCCCTGGGTGGGATTCTGGGGGATGAGCCGCGCCCGCACCGCCGCGTCCATGGCCAGGTGAAACACCCCGTGGAGTCGTCGGATACTGGAGGCGGACAGGGCGTGACCATACTCTGGGTCCTCCCGGATACGGCCATGTCTCTGGACGTCCCGATACAGCTTCCGGACGTCATCCGGTGTGATTTTGCTGATGGGCTTGCTGCCCAGGCGGGGCTTGATGTGGTACTGGATATGATGACGGTAGCCTTCCAGAGTGCTCTCCTGCACGGAGGGTGCCACCAGTTCCTCCAGCCATTGGTCCAGCCACTCCCCCAGGGTCATGCGGCTGTTCTCGGTGAGGTCCACGCCCCGGTAGGCACTCATCTCCCGGTGCAGCTTTTCCGTCAGGGCTTTCTGGCTTCCGGCGGACACGTAGCGGAAGATGGAGTCGCCGTTTTCCTTGTGGCCCACCACGATGCGGCCCTCCCAGCGGCCATCCTCCCGCTTGCGGACCATGCCGTCTCCAGACGGTCTGCGCTTACCCATGGACTACACCTCCTTCCGCTGGCAGACTCGGGCCTCTTCTTCATCCTCGAAGGAGTACAGCCCGTCTGCCTCCAGTTCCTGTGCCAGCCCCCATGCCAGTTTGAACCCGGCCATGAAGCTTGCAAGGGATGTCTCTTCCCGGAGCAGGTTCTGTACATCCACCAGACGCAACAGCTTCCGCCGCTCCGGTTTTTGGAGGGTCTCCCGCAGTTCCTGCCGGAGGTCCTCAATCTCTTCCCGCACGTCCGCACACTCCGGTTCCCGGAAGAACCGCTGGTGCAGTGCCCGCATATAGTCGTTCACGTGTATCGCCTCCTATACGACTCGCTAAGAGCCTCGCTTCGCTCGGTTGCTCGCATGCATGGAGCCTGCGGGCTCCTATCAGCGACACACAATACCGTAAGACGCGGAGAATATCCAGGGATTTTGACCACAGTTCAGAAAGAATTATCATTTGCGTAGTTCGAGAGGCAGGGGCTTACTATTGTTTACTGCGGCGCAAATTTTGCGCTTACAGCCCTGCTATGAACTTCTGATTTCAGTGTGATATGGCGTGTCCAAGTTGAGTAGATAAATAGATCCGGTAGAACCCTCCAGGCCATATTTTCCTTAACAAAAACTTTCGTGAGGGAAAACAGTAAGGATCTCCCCATCATACTGAACTCACCACAACAAATTCGAAAAGTTTTGACATTCCAGAGATATTACACCATTAACAATTTTCAAACAATTCTCAAACAAAAAAGCAATGTAAAAGGGTATCATAATTTTTATTGATTGCAGAGATTGTCCATATGAGAAAACTTATAGTATAATGAGCGCAAATAAATAGGAGGAACCGATATGATTCATATTCTTGTTTTGGAAGACGACGCAAAACTGAATCAGGCGGTCTGTACCTATCTCAATGACAGTGGATTTTCTGCCAAAGGCTGCCTGTCAGCCCATGCGGCGTACGACGAACTATATAACCATTTGTACGATTTGATCGTATCGGATATTATGATGCCGGAAGTAGACGGGTTTGAATTTGCAGAAACGGTGCGGCAAGTCAATAAAACCATCCCGATTCTGTTCATGTCGGCAAAAGACGATCTGCCGTCCAAACAGAAAGGTTTTCTGCTGGGCATCGACGATTACATGGTCAAGCCGATTGAGCTGGACGAGCTGCTGCTAAGGATTCGGGCACTGCTGCGGCGAGCCAACATCGAAATGGAACGCAAACTGACTGTGGGAAATTTGACTCTGGACGCGGATGCAGTTGCTGCGACTGTGGATGGGGAAGATGTTCCGGTGACTACAAGGGAGTTTAATATTCTCTATAAGCTGCTGTCTTACCCTAACAAGACCTTCTCCAGAGCGCAGCTGATGGACGAATTCTGGGGCGTGGAATCGGAAACCAGCCTGCGGGCTGTGGATGTATACATCACCAAGCTGCGGGACAAATTTTCCTGCTGCAGCGGGTTTGAAATCAAAACCGTTCGAGGGCTGGGCTACAAGGCGGTGCTGTTATGAAAGCTGCCGGCAAATATTCCGACAAGCGGGTAAAGAAAGGCCTGTTTCCGCTCTCTACATTTGTATTGTTTTTCTTCATGTTTGCATTTCTGACAACCATACAGATGTTCATGATTGGGCAGGCGATTGATTACAAGAACTTGCAAATAAAAAACGGTATTGCAGTGATTGTTTTTTGGATATTGGGTTCAGTTTGCTCAACACTCATTACCGGGCTGATCATCAAACGGCATTATCAAAAGCCCATTGAAGAATTTTCCGAGGCGGCACGTAAGGTGGCCTCCGGAGATTTTTCCGTCTATCTCCCCCCAAAGCATCCTATGGATCAGACCACCCATCTGGATGTCCTGTTTATGGACTTCAATAAGATGGTGGAAGAGCTGGGCAGTATTGAGACGCTGAAAACAGATTTTTTCTCCAATGTATCCCATGAAATCAAAACCCCACTGGCCGTGATCCAGAATAACGCGGAACTATTGCAGAAAAAGCAGTTGCCGGAAGAACAGCGTCAGGAATGTACTGCAACGATTCTCCAGGCAACCAAACGGCTGTCCAATCTGATTACCAATATGCTCAAGCTCAACAAGCTGGAAAAGCAGGTAATCAAGCCGCTCCCACAGGTATATGATGTCTGCAATCAGCTGTGTATGTGTGCATTGCAATTTGAGGATACATGGGAGAAAAAGCATATTGAATTTGAAGCAGAGATTGAGGATCGTGTCATGATCTGCGCTGACGAGGGATTGTTGGAAATCGTATGGACCAATCTCTTGTCCAATGCACTGAAATTCACCCCGGATGGGGGCCGTGTCAAGCTGGCACAAACTTCAGATTCTAAAGAGATCACAGTTGTTGTATCTGACACCGGCTGCGGCATGGATGAAAATACCATGAAGAAAATCTTTGATAAATTTTATCAGGGGGATACCTCTCATGCTACCGAGGGCAATGGGCTTGGACTTGCCCTGGTACAGAGAATTCTGGAACTGTCCGATGGCACCATCGCCGTGACCAGCGTCCCTGGAAACGGCAGCACCTTCACTGTGAAGCTCCCGGTATCTGTTCCCAATGAGGAGCTGCAATCATGAATCAAGGGCCTGAAAATACATATATTGGTTATGAATATAAGGAAATCTCGGTTGCGAGTAAAGACGCATCTTTGTTTTTAGACTGCTATGAAAACTTCGGTTGGATACCGGACGAAAACCATCCAACGGATCACAGCGGGGGAATCACAACAATTCACCTGAAGCGGAATCGAAAGATCATCAATAAAATGGAACTGACACGCTTGCAGCGGAATTTTGAATCTTGTATGCAGGAGATTCAGCAGATGGAGCGTTCCAAAAAGCAGACTGCAACCGTGTGGGCTATGATTGTAGGTGTTATTGGAACGGTTTTTATGGCGGGTGCTGTTTTTGCGGTCACAAGCGAACCGCCGCACTATGTTCTGATGATTCTGCTGGCCATTCCGGCATTTGCTGGCTGGATCCTTCCTGCGTTTATTTACCGCTGCAAACTTCAGAAGCAAAGCTGCAAGGTACAGCCTTTTATCGAAGCTAAGTATGAAGAAATTTACCAGTTATGTGAAAAAGGACATTCTCTGCTGTGAACTTGAAGCTGGTGGTGTTTTTAGACACCACCAGCTTTTTAATATTTCACAAACAAAATGGAAGCAATCGATAAACAAATTGCCCCTATAATCAAGGCACATTCACAGGAAAGGAGAAAGTTGCGATGAAGAAAGCTGCATTGGCGGTTGGCGGCGTTCTCGGTGTTCTGGCTGGCGGCATCCTGATCTGGACACTGGTACTTCCGTTTATCGGCATGGTATTTCAGAGTATGTGGTCCTGTGTCACATCCTTGCTGTAAGATAAAGTGTCAATATAGTCAATATAGATTCAAATATGGAGGTTATCGTATGAGTGAGTACAAAATGAAGCCCGGGAAAATCGGTGAGAAGGTGATCGGGGCCTATAAGAACATCGAAGGAAAGTTTGTGGACACTTTCCTGGAAGAGGACGGCAGCATGAAAACGGGCGGCATGGCTGAGAAAGTCACCGGTGCCTACAAAAAGGTGGAGGATTCCGTTGTCGGCGGCTACAAGAAGGTGGAAGATGCTTTTGTGGATGCCTTCCTTGAAAAGTCGGATGAAGAAGATCCGGCGGGCACCGAACACACCAAAGAGTAATCAGGTGCAAGATAAAGTGGTTCCCTGCCGGATCAATCCCTACTTCATATCACCATTTCTAAATACAGCGCAGCTGGCGTATAGAGATGCGTCAGCTGCGCTGCTTTTTAATATAACAGGAACAAAACAAACGCAATCGGTAAACATCCCACCCGTACAATACAAGAAATCGTTTAGCAAGGAGCAAGGGATATGAAAGCGATGGAAAAATATATTTGCAGTCAATTAAGTCCGAAAAAGAAACATCACGTTATTCCTGTTCGCTACTACCTTGCTTTTCTTCTGCTTGTGCTGGAAACAGTGATGGTGATCAGCATCGTGTTCCTGCTGGATCATTATGTCCCTTACTTCTCTGTCTTGGTGTGGGCGACACAGATAGGATGCGTCGTACAAATCATTGCGTCCAATGACAACCCAGATTACAAACTGCCTTGGCTGCTTTTGATGTTGGTCGTTCCAGTTGCGGGTTTTATGCTGTATTTCTTATTCTATTCCCGCAAATTAAAAAAGAAGTTTGTCAAACGCATGGCTAGCTTGAAGAAGGACTCCTATCATATGGACGATTCCCCTGCATTTGAACAACTTGCTGCCGAAGACCCTACTGCCCACAATCAGGCTAAATTCCTGTGCAAAATTGCAGAATCTCATTTGTTTACCGATACCAGACAGACTTACTTCCCATTGGGAGAATGTATGCACCAGGCCATGCTGAAGGATTTGCAGCAAGCGGAGCACTTCATCTTTCTGGAATATTTCATCATCGAGGAAGGGGTGTTCTGGGATTCCATTCTGGAAATTTTGAAAGAAAAGGCCGTGCAGGGCCTGGAAGTCAAAGTCGTATATGACGATATTGGCTGCATCAGCACCCTCCCCGGCGATTACTTCCGGACCCTCGGCTCCTATGGAATCAAAGCTATCCCCTTTTCGATCGTAAGAGGAAACGCCGACAGCGAATTCAACAACCGAAGCCACCGAAAAATCATGGTCATCGACGGGAAGATCGGTTATACGGGCGGTGTGAATCTGGCGGACGAATATATCAACCAGGTCGTAAAGTTCGGGCATTGGAAGGACATTGGTATCCGGCTGGAGGGAGAAGCCGTCAAAGAGCTGACCAAGTTGTTTTTAATTGACTATGGGATGAATTCCCGAAAAGCACCGGAAATTTCAAGTAAACACTTCCCGAAAAGCCCAACTTTTGGAGAAGCCGGATACATGGTTCCCTTTGGTGACGGCCCCAGCCCGATCTATCGGCATCGAGTTGGAAAATGCGTGATTCAAAATATGATTTCTCAGGCTGTTCGCTATGTGAATATCATGACACCCTATCTGATTATTGATAACGAGCTGTGTCAAACCATTGAAAATGCAGCTCTCCGAGGTGTCATTGTCAAAATCATCGTGCCCTATGTTCCTGACAAAAAAATTATATTCGAGATGACAAAGAGCTATTTTCAACGGCTTCTTGATGCCGGAGTTGAAATCTATGAGTACACCCCAGGGTTTGTTCACGCAAAATTCTATTTAGCCGATGATGCGATAGCCATGATCGGAACCATCAATCTGGATTATCGAAGCCTCGTCCATCATTTTGAGAATGGTGTCTGGATGTATCACTGCGGCTGTATCTCGGAAATGAAAAAAGACTTTGATGCTACACTTCCAAAATGTCTGAAAATTGATAACCAGATGCTCCATTCCTCACTTCCGCAGCGCGCACTTTGCTCCGTGATCAAAATTATATCCCCGCTGCTATAAATCCGGTGCCCAAAAGGCTCATATAAAAGTGGAATTAATATTTTGCAAACACATCTGAAGTAATAGCAAAACAAACAAAGATTAAGATGTTTCCAGAAATACACCAACCAAGCAATTTTATGGAGGTCAATCATGAGTGATTATAAAGTAACGGAGCAAGACCAAAAACAAGCGGAGCAGATCCGCCGTCAGTATATTCCGCATGAAGAGAACAAAATGGAGCAGCTTCAGGAGTTGGACCGCCGGGTAAAGTTTCCCGGCAAGATGATTGCAGGCGGTTTGGGCCTGGTGGGTTCTCTGGTTATGGGAGCCGGTATGGCGAAAATCATGGTCCATGACAGTTTTGCCGTCGGAAGCGATGTGAAAAAGGGCCTTGCCATGAGTATTCCCGGTATGATGCTTGCTCTTTTGTCCTATCCGGCTTACAAGATCATTACCGAAAGGCGCAAAAAACAATATGCTGCCGAAGTCCTGCATCTGTCCGGTGAATTGACCGAGCAATAAGGAGGAGGCCCATTGTGGAGCAAGTCAAAAAACCGTTCGTTGGGTATGAATACCTGGATGTGACGGTAAAGCGAAATATGGCACACCTGTATGCGGACAGCTATGAAAATTTCGGCTGGGAGCTGGAAGGAACCGGTGAGCAGATCGGGAAAGTGGATTCTATCGTGATGAAGTTCCGGCGGGATCGAAAAATTCTCAACAAAGTAGAATTGACCCGGCTCCAGCGGAACTTTGATGCGTGTGTTTCCGAGATCACATCTCTGGAGGCGCAGAAATATATCATGGCAGCCGCCGTTGCCTATGCAATCGGCGTGATCGGTACCGCATTTATGGCTGGATCGGTATTTGCGGTCACATCCGGCCTGATTATAGTGTGTGTCCTTCTGGCAATTCCGGCCTTCCTCGGTTGGATTGCTCCCTACTTTCTGTACCGTTCCATTGTGAGAGCCAGGACCAAGGAAATCACACCGTTGATCGATCAGAAGTATGAGGAGATCTACACTGTCTGCGAAAAGGCAAATGCCCTGTTGAATCACGCAGGGGCTTAACTTTATTCAAGTATCAGCCATTTGGATGATCATATTCAGATTACAAAACAACAAGGAGTCAAACAATGAAAGCACTGATTTATTATGGTATCAAGGATGTCCGTGTTGAGGACCGTGAAATTCCCGTATGTGGCCCTAATGATGCAATCGTCCGCGTTGTTCGGGCGGGCATCTGCGGCTCCGATACCACCGCTTATTTACATGGTAGGGAAAATATGTATATCTTTTCCGGTCGGGAATTTGGTCATGAAATGACTGGATATATTTATCAGCTCGGTGAAAATGTGACGGGGATGCAGGAGGGTGACCGCGTCTTCGTCGAACCCTCCAAGGCAGTTCTTGACCCATATGAGGCCAACATGGCCGGTGCCTTTTCCCAGTATGTGCTGGTACACAATGCATGTTGCGGCAACAACATTTTCCGGCTGCCGGATTGTATTTCATATAATGAGGCAGTTTTGATTGAACCCCTGAGTGTCAGTACGCACGCAAAAAACAGAGCGCAGGTGAAAGCGGGCGAAAAAGTCTTGGTGTGCGGCTGTGGCCCCATTGGCCTGGGTGTGATTGCAGCCCTTAAGGCCCAGGGAAACGAAAAGGTTGCTGTGGTTGACCGTGATGCACATCGGCTGAAATATGCGGAAAAAATGGGGGCACATCCCATTTTAAGCAACAGCAACAATTTGGAAGACCTTGAAGATCAGTTGAGGGCATATTTTGGCACTATGCAAAACATCAACCATCGCGTCCAATTTGGCACAGAGGGTGTGAAAATTCAAGAAAATCGCGTTTTGGATGCAGATGTTGTTTTTGACTGTGCGGGTATGCCTGGCTTTGTGGATGAGTTTCTTTTGCACGCCAAGCAATGCGCCCGATTTTGTGACATTGCCGTGCACCGCGCACCAGTCAGTATTCGTTTCCATGAGATCATGAGCACCCAGTGTGCTCTCATGGGCTCCAGAGGATACGAACGGGAGGATATTTTGGAAGTAATCGACTTCCTTGAGCGAGGCCAGACGAAAGCCGGAATGATGGTCTCCCACTGCATTCCCCTGGAACAAGCATCACGAGCCTTTGAAATGGCTGCCAATCCTGCTTCTTGTACCAAAGTTGTAATCAATATGGAATAACAGAGCTTTTTGCTCGAAGCAGCAAAAAATTTGGGCTGAATCTCTGGAGGCATCATTTCATTCAGAAATCAACCATTTGTGTTGATCATATTACATTCCTGTATGAGGAGGTGAAAAAAGTATGCAGTACGAGGTAAAAAACCTGAAAAAGGTTGGCGTGAACGCCTATGAGAACGATCTGAACAGTCTGATGAAAGCCAAGGCGGACGATGGCTGGACGGTTCAGCAGCTTCTCGGCAACCCTGACCAGGGCATTGTGGTTCTGTTTGTCAAGGAAAAGTGAATGCTGCAAAGCCTGCCTGCAAAAATTGTGGACAGGCTTTGCTTTTGTAAATTAACAACTCAAAAACATAACCCAAGCGATTTGCAAACAGAGCATTGCTATTCTATGGACATAAAATCAGAAAGGACTGATCTTATGGATGCAATACAGACAATCGGTCTGTGTAAGCGGTATGGCAACAAAAACGCCGTCAACAATCTGAGTATCCAGGTGCCAAAAGGTTCCGTATATGGCTTTATTGGAAGAAACGGAGCCGGAAAATCTACAACGCAGCGCATGATTTGCGGCTTGGCCAGCCCTTCCGCAGGTGAAATCAAACTTTTTGAACACCCCGTTACTGATCCCACAGTGCGGCGTAAAATTGGAACGCTCATCGAGCAGCCGGGAATCTATCCTGAAATGTCGGCTTTAGAAAACGTGATCCTTCAAGGATACAGCATCGGTCTGGAGAATCCGAAAAAGAGTGCGCTGGAAGCACTGGATGCAGTTGGACTTTCAAAGGCCGTGAAGAAAAAGGCAAAGCACCTGTCTCTGGGAATGAAACAGCGCCTGGGGCTTGCCATTGCGATGCTGGGAAATCCGGAATTGCTCATTCTGGACGAACCGATCAACGGCCTTGATCCAGAAGGTATCGTGCAGCTGCGCGAGGTAATCGCCAATCTCCATCGAGATCGTGGCGTCACTATTTTTATCAGCTCCCATATTTTGGGTGAGCTTTCCAAGATCGCCACCCATTACGGCATGATCAAAGACGGAGAATTGATTGAGCAGACCAGTGCAGAGGAACTTGCCAACAAGCGAAAAGACTATCTGGCCGTAAAGGTTCAAGATGCCGAGAAGGCAGCACATTTGCTCTCCAAAGAGCTTCATATCCCGGCTATGGAAGTAGTATCGTCTCGTGAAATCCATCTTCCCGGCTTTCAGGATACTGCCGCAGTCAACCGGATTCTTTACAGCAACAACTACAATGTGGAAGAAGTGTTCCTGCATCAGCAAGATCTGGAAGAATACTTTATTGAGTTGATGGGAGGAACAGACCATGAATAACATTTTCAAGATGGATATGCACCGGCTTCTTCACTCCAAGGTTCTCTATGTTTCGATTGCATTTCTACTGGCTATGGCTATTGGCCAGATTATAGGCGGCATGAGTACCACTATGGATTCCCTGATGGGCGTAGCAGTGACAGGCGATGCCGGTACGGATTTTATGAGTTCGGCTATGGGAGCCGGTGTTATCTACATCCTGATCAGTATCATCATCGCAATCTTTGTGTGTGGAGACTATGCTGGCGGATTTGCAAAGAATCTTTTTGCAGTCCACGCCGATCCCAAAGATTATGTGGGAGGCAAGATGCTGTCGATGGCAGTTGTCAGCGCTTTCATGCTGGCCCTCTATACAATTATCTGTCTGATTGCCCTGCCTATTTTGGGTTATGGGGTATCCTTATCCAGCGGCGTTTTGGGGTTGGTTGTATTTCTGCTGGAAAAATGGATGGTAGGCTGTGCCTTGAGTGCGGTGGTGCTGCTGGTATCATTCTTTACGCGCAATATGGCCTGGACCATGTTCGTTGGCTTCCTCATTGCAACTGGTGGGCTCACGATGGGAATTTCGCTCTTTGCACAAGCCTTTGGGCTGGAGTGGATTGAAACTGTTTTTTCCGTCCTGATTTCCGGTGCGGCTAAACTTTGCTCCATGCAGTTTGATTCGATTATCCTTTTGCGGGTATTGATCACCTGCGGAGCTTGGACCATTGCTGCGTATGTGTGCGGGAAAAAGGTGCTTTTGAAAAAGGACATTTGATGACTTGATAGGTCCATAGAAATGAGCAGTCTTGCAGGCTACGGCTTGTGGGGCTGCTTTTTTCATTTCTATGAAAAGAGTCTTTTATACTGCGTTTTTTCTTCTTTGCTAAAAAGGTGTTTTTTTCAGATTAATATTACAAAAACACGTTTGAATTACTTTTACAACAAACCTCATGTAATATACAGCCATTCTGATGGAAGCAAACTGTTTCATCCGAAAGGAGGGATGCAGAATGATCGTCAAAGTTGTTATTGTTGCTGTTGCAGCTGTTGTTGTGATTGCCGGTGGCGCTATCGTGCGGAAGAAGCAAAAGTAAACCGCACTGCTCTTACATATGAAAACCATGGAAAGGAGGAGCCCAAATGGAACCCGTTATTGTTGTGGTGGTAGTTGCGGTTGTCGTGGTGGTTGCGATCGCTGCTTTTGTCAAAAGTCGAAAAAACAAGAGATGAGTTTCATATAAGCAAAAGGACGGTGCTTTCACAGCTCCGCCCTTTTGTCCATGTGGATCACTTGATATCTGTTTCTTCCAGCCATATTTCCCTGGCTAAAGCTACAACGTCCCAAGCGTAACGCTTTTGGGAGAAGTTCAGGAATCTTCCATAGAGCAACGGATTGATTCCCATAAGGATAAACCCCAAAAGCCAGCATACTGCCCACCAGTCTGTTCCCGATCTCAGATACATTCCCATTGCCGTAAGTGCCAGAGCGGCTATCCCTATCACAAATGAGACGGTTCTTGGGAACTGCTTTGCCTTCCTATCTAATTTCTTTAACGCAATTGCTTTTCTCGACGCTGTTTGCACATATTCACTTGCAACAGCAGCAGCGATCAATTTGTCTGTGTTCATGCAGTTCGCTCCTTTCTGGTACTGCTTAAAGCATAACAGTTCAGTCTGGGACATGGAACAACATAAACCTCCGGCTGTGTCGAGTTCAGAAAACTTGAAATTAATACTTCACAAATATTCTTCAAGCACTTTTCAAACAAAGCTCTTGTAAACTTGCAATCGTTGGTACAGAGTACCGGCATGGCTTTTTCAATGATTGATAGAAGAAGCAGGCAGGCGTAAGACGATTACATGAGATGGCATTATGAAAGGCGGTTTGCTCAAATGAAAAAAAGAAATATTGCTTTAGCAGCGCTTCTTGCACTTGGCAGTGCAGTGCTGGCGGCATCTATGGTGCTGGTTGTGGTCCCGCAGATGAAATCTGGTACGGCCGCGGATGTGTCAGAGAATACCCAGGTCATCCAGGAGGAAATTCGGCAGCGGATTGAGGAATACACGATTGACACTGTGGTTCAGGACTCCATCGTAAAGGAAAGTTTGGAGCGGACACAGGAGATCGTGGATGAAGCCCAGGAAATCGCTGGTCTGAAATGATGGTAAGTGTTTAACATTTCAGAAACAAAACTCAAATCATTTTCAAATGTGCACACGATAAAATTTCCACGTCAAAAATCAATGGAAGTATAGGAGGTATTTATCCATGAAAAAGAAAGATTTCGTTACCCTGATTATGAGTACGATCGGCGGTATCCTGTTCGCACTGGGAATGTGCATGGCACTTTTGCCGGAGTGGGGTGTGCTGAATCAGGGCATTGGCATCGGTGTGGTTGGCGCGGTCATCCTGCTGGCGATGCTGCTTGTTCGGCGTAAGATGGACGGTAAGCCCGCCATCGTTTTCAACGCAAGGGCCATTGGCATTACCTTATTGGGTGTGATTGGGGCCATTGTTTTGGGTGTGGGTATGTGCATGACCATGATCTGGAATATGATGGTTCCCGGCATCATCGTGGGTATCGTGGGCATCGTGCTGCTGCTGTGCCTGATCCCTGTGGTCAAGGGTCTGGAGTAAAACATAACACGCAGGCGGCCAGATGCGGTTTCGTCTGCGCGTTACTTTATTATGTCAATGGAGAAGATCGTGAGACGGGAAAGTAGATAGAGTGTTTTCTTCACTCTATTTCCAATGATAAGAATGATCCTGCGATGCAGCAGCCATAACAACAGACTCCCAGAGATTTCTTCAAATTTCAGAGAACAGGACAAGAAGCATATGCGTCATAAGAACAAGCAAACGCCAGAAGAAAAAGAGAATACCACATGGCGGAAAATATGCCGGTTTAGGCCGCCGCTCTTTTTGTCCTGCCTTGGCGCAGCCGTCTTCTGTACAGGTTCTTTGATAGCCGTTTCTGCACAGTGGAAAAAAACAATTCCCGCACCCATTTTATATAGCACCTATGCCTTGGCCGCCATATTTTTATTTGCGGCGGTCTGGGCACTCTTGTTGTTGTTGTTTAAGTCTGCATCGCCTTTTCAGGCTGCCTCCGGCATAGCACACCGGCATACGCTTCTCTCTAAGTTGTTAGACGATGATGCCTTTCGAATCATTTCTGTGGGATATGGTTCTTTGGTGTTCAATAGTTTATTGGCTATATCCAAAATTGTGGCCGGATGGTGGTTTTCTTCCAAGTGGCTTATGGTATTGGCCGGATACTATCTGGTCCTATGTGTGACAAAATTCCTGATTCTGCGCAATACGCGCGCTGAAACGGCACAATCACATGGCCAATCACAGATCGTAAAAGAATGGAAAGCATATAGACTATGTGGATGCCTACTTGTTGCATTATCCTTTGCTTTGCAGGGCGTAGCAATCATGATTGTCAAAGAAGGAAACGGTTTTCGCTATCATGGTTATCTGATTTTTGTCGTGGCCCTTTATGATTTTTATTGTCTCATCACATCGGTCGTCTATTTAGTGAAAAAAAGAAAAGTCCATTCCCCGGCAATTATGGCCATTAAGTATATCAGTCTTGCGACATCTCTTGTATCCATGCTCTCTCTTCAAACCGCAATGTTTGCTTCATTTGGCCAGGAAATGACACTGGAAAACCAGCAGTTGATGAATCTCTTGACCGGCACAGCGGTTTGTGGCATTCTGGCAGTTTTAGGGGTTGCTATGGTAATGGTGGCCAACAAAAGGCTAAAACAATTCTCAATCCATCATTACAGTAAATAGAAAATTCTGTACTTTGAATTTCTGGAGTTTACTCCCTTAGCAGTCTTTCCAATTTCAAACATATTCCATCCAACCATTCCCGTTTGATATCTTTGTTTACTTGGGCGTAGGAGTTGCGCTTACCATCCTTTCATGGTCATGCCGCCCCAGGTCTGTGTTTGTGTCTGCTCTTCCTCATGATCGTCGGGCTGATGGCCCAGGGCAATCCGCAGTTCCTGGAGTTCCTGCATCCGCTTGCGGTCTATGTGCAGCCTCGGCTGTGCAGGCGCGGTGGGTGCGTTGTCCCGGAAGATGTTGCTCATGTGGTAGAGCAGGCGAGACACTGTCAGCAGCAGTTCTGGACGCTGCCACTGCTCCTGCCGTTCCAGAACATACCGAGCATAGGGATGACCATACGCATCCGCCATCCGGAAGCAGTTCCAGGCCGCCTCTTCGTCTTTGGGAACGCCGTTACCAGTGAGGTACAGCTTCCCCAACAGGTAGTTGGCCCAAGGGTGATTCTGATCGGCTGCATAGCGGAGATACTCCGCCGCTTTGACTGCGTCCTTTCGCACAGACTTGCCCGTCAGGTATTCCTTGCCCAGACGATAGGTGGCGTTTGTGTTCCCATTTCGTGTTGCTCGCTCCAACCATTGGATTCCTTCATCAGCGTCATGCACCTCCGGATCATCAGAGAGATATGATTTCCCCAGCGCGTATTGCGCTACCGGCAGATTTCGCTTTGCCGCCAGTTCCAGCCAGTAGGCGGCTTGTTTCGCGCCCGGCAGCAGCAAGCCGCCATCCCGGTACAGCAATCCCAGAAAGTATTGGGCGTGGACGTCACCGTACTCCGCCATCCGCTCCAGATCTTCCACTGCCTCATCCCGCTGATCCAGCGGCAGCTTGTTGTCTTCGATCCTGGCGCGCAGCCGCAGGCACTCGTAAGAGACTTCCCAGTTGTTCACCCACTCACCTCGCTCTTCCATCTTCTCATCCTCGAAGGTGATCTTGCCCAGGCGGATGTTCTCCGCCTCCCGGATAACCGCGTTCCGGATGGCCCGGAACTCTTTCTGCTTTGACAGCGGAGGACGCTGCTGTTTCTTTCCCGAGTAGAACGCGTTCACCTGACACTGGAGCTCCCACCACTTCTGATAGCACTCGTTGACAATGGGGATTTGCTCCAGCTGATCCACGATCTCATCCACTTGCCGCTTCATGTGCCTCGGGAGATAGCCGTAGGACTTCTTGCCTTTGACCTCACCCAGCTGCTGGGACAGCTTCCAGATCATCTGCTCGGCCCGGGTGTGCTCGCAGACCGTCTCCCGCATCTGCCGGGACAGCTCCAGCATGACTTTCCGAGTTTTACGAACCAGTTCATCCCGGGAGACGGACTTCTGTTCGCAGACATGGAGCAGCTCCTGTTGGAAGATGTCATTGGTGAGTTGAGACTTCATCTGGCGAAAGCCATCCCTGCCCAAGTACGCCTGTTCCTGTTTCACCGACCAGGCCATCATGAGGACATGGGGATGGTAACCCTCGTCGTGGAACGCTGCATACCACCGGAAATCTTGAGGCGGAATGTGCATGGCTGCCGCAATGTCGTTGCGGTGAGCACGGATTAGTGCCCGCCATGCCTGTGCGTTGTTGTAGCCGAGACGCTCCGCATCCTCCCGGCGCAGGGAGAGAATGTGCGTCCAGACGTTGCCGGTGTAGTGCTCTAGTTCGGACATGGCGGCACCCAGATCCACATGATCCGCGTCACCGAACAGGCCATGGTCACCCAGCCGCTCCGCACGAGGACGTGTTGCGATGTACTTCATGTAGCCATCCGTCTGCTGCACCTGCTTCCAGTGCTCCTCCAGCGCCAGCGTGATCAGCGACGACGCATGAGCCTTTGTCGGATGTGCTTTGTAATCCTCGTACTCCAGCAGCTTCTTCACATCCGGGAAGTCTTTCGTCAGCTTTGTGATGAGCTGCTCCTGCTTGCGGGTGGGCGGACGGTCATCCGGGATGATCTCCACCCGCTCCCGTGTCGCAATGTACCTCATGTAACCGTCTGCACCCTGACTACCTCCGCACTTAATATACGGGCTCTTGACAATCAGTCTTGCCATCCATCATCACCGTCCCGCTGCTCCTGTGCGCGCTTAACGATCTGCTCCAGACGCAGTCGTCCATTGAACTTCTTCACGCTGGCCACACTCTCCGCACGTTTTTTCCGCAGGTACGCTTCGTCCAGATTGACGCAGTCCGCAAGAACGCTTATGCCCATGTCCATTTCCACCGCTTGTTTGAAGAGCAGCGACTTGAGCTGCTCTTTGAACTCCTGCAGCTGACCGTCGATAGCGGACTGGATCGCTGGCGAGAGCAGAACCCCGCTATCGTCTGATGCCAGGTAGTCCGCGTAGAAGTT
>ULSO01095368.1_pt1 | contig 18223 bp, 17 predicted proteins | sample 1956701 | NCBI WGS metagenome assembly ULSO01 (sample SAMEA4835708, study PRJEB28245) | human gut metagenome | biome: gut microbiome; material: fecal sample | place: Denmark | collected 2008 | reverse complement strand
GAGATGCAGTGGGAATGGACGATGAAAATGCACTACTACATACCCAACTACCGTTACTACAACTATCCTTATGTCTTTGCCCAGTTGTTTGTCTTCGCGCTTTACCGTTTATATCTGGAAGAAGGCGAAGCTTTCGTGCCCAAGCTGAAGAAACTGCTCGCGGCCGGCTCTTCACAGTCCCCGGCAGAACTGGCGCAGGATCTGGGCTTTGATATCCACACTGTGGACTTCTGGAAAAAAGGCATTGCCCAGGCCGAATCATTTTTAGCGGAGTTGGAGAAAACCCTGTGATGCCGCGGCATCACTTTCTTTTTTTGAACTGCTGATTTGTTGGAGTTTGCTTTTATTTCAATATATAAATCTTATGCTGATTTGTAAGTTTGAATAACTATAGTTTATACTGCCTTTCGCTCATTTTTTCATGCTTATTGATGCTGGCAGAGCTTAGCGATCAAATTGATTATTCTTCTAAGCTAAATTGAAAGCTTTAAGTTATATATTGTTGAAGTTCTTTTGCTCTGAAACCTTTCAATTATTTTATCTCCGCAAGGAACGGCTTTTAACCATTCAAAAAGGTCTGTTTAACTCGCCTGGCTATGGGTAATTCTCTTCCAATCCTGAGGAAAAGAGCAGTATTTTTGGCGATGATTGCGAAACGTTGAGCCTTTAGCTCGAATTTTTACCGTACTTTTTTGTTATCTATATCGTGTTAAATGTCAATTTATTCTCATAATCTCGATAGAGATGCTACATCTAACCGTAGTCATTTAAATATATGACGCAGATAAATGGCACGAATACTTTTGGGTTCCATTAGTATTTAATATGAATCAGAATACGAAGTGCTTCTAACTTCCCCCTGCACTTCTGGTCTGGTGTATTAGGAGGAGAATAGATGTCAGAAGAAACAACTGTAAAGTTTAATTTGGCTTTCGCCGAGCCTTTGGGATGTTATACTGTCTCAGTAGTAGCATTTCTGGTTGCAATGATCGGATTGGGTGCAATGACCCTCGATCAGGGAGCTGGAATATTTACTGCCGTGGCAATTATCTTTTTGTTGGGTGCTTTCATTTCATATCTGAACAGCAACCTTCTTTGTACAATGGTCTTTGGAACACTGGCCGTATACTTCTTAGGTCTTAATTATGGCGTATCTGGCGAAGGAATTGCATATCTTACCATTTGGGCAGGTCTGCTGTTCTTAGTTGAGGGATTAATCGCTTACAAAGTACAGCCTATCCGCGTACTGCCGATCTTATTATTCTTCACCGCTGCCGGTTTCTTCGTCCTCGGTGCGACATTCTTACCGGATGTAGCCTCTGACGCCTTGAACACCGCATATGGAGTACTGTTCATGATCGTTACCCTGATCGCTCTGTATCTGGGCAGCGCAGTTTCCCTCTTCCTTTCAGAAGGGAAAGAAGTACTTCCACTGTTGATGAAAAAATAAGCCAAACCTGAGGCAGTCCGCTGCCTCTTTTCCTAATTTTTCTGAAAGCTTAAAATACCAACTCCCGCATTGCACATCGATGCCAGTAGTAACTTTTGGCTGTGATGACCTCCACACGTTGCTGGGACACAAAGTCGATTTGGAAACATTGTTAGACCGAGTTCCGCAGCTGGGAGCTGATATTCATTCTTATGACGAAAAGACTGACTCTTTATCAATTGAATTTTTCCCGGACCGCCCCGATCTTTATTGTGTCGAAGGGGCGGCTACGGCTTTACGTGCCTTTTTAGGCTTTGCCGAAGGTTTGCAACAGTACCCTGTCGGTGATTCAAAAATAGTTTTACGGCGGGAAGAGAGTGTCAATGAAGTCCGTCCTCATATCGTGGCGGGAGTTGTTCTCGGCGTTTCGCTTAATGATTCCGCGATCAAATCCCTGATGGAACTGCAGGAAAAGCTGCACATCACCATGGGCCGCAAGCGATCTAAAGTAGCGATCGGCATTCACGATCTGGATAAGATCACTCCGCCTTTTACCTACAAAGCCGTTGATCCCGATTCCGTTTCATTTGTTCCGCTGGCAAAAACCGAGTGCATGAGCATGCGGGAAATCCTGACCAAACATGAAAAAGGAAAGGCTTATGCGCATTTATTGGAGAACAAACCGCTCTTCCCCCTAATTGTGGATGCTGAAGAGCAGGTAATCTCGTTCCCGCCGATTATCAACGGGGCGCTCACTACCGTTACCGTGGAGACGAAAAACATCTTCATTGATGTAACGGGAACTGACTTCAACGCCGTAAACGGGGCTTTGAATATTGTGGCCGCGGCGCTTGCAGAACGGGGTGGAGCAATTCAGACCGTTACTGTTGAAGGAACTTCTACTTTCAAAACACCAGATCTGCAGCCCCGTTCACGGGAAATCGCTGTTGCTCAGGTCAACTCACTCTTAGGCTGTCAGCTGGATGCCGCGGGAGTTTGTGCCGCCTTGAAGAAAATGGGTTACGGTTGTGAAAGTCTGGGTGACAAAGTGTGTGTGCAGATCCCTGCTACACGCTTGGACATTCTTCATGATGTCGATGTGATTGAAGATGTGGCTAAAGGCTACGGCTATGAAAACTTCGGCAACGTTCTGCCGTCGTTCCAGACTTTCGGCTCAGAACTCAACGAGACAAAAGCAGCCAACATCCTGCGCCAATTGCTGATCGGTTACGGTTATCTGGAAACAACCACCCTTACTTTGACTTCCGAAGACGCTCAGTTTACGAAGATGAAACTGCCTGAAACTGAAGTCGTTGCGGTCTTGAATCCTATTAGTGAAGATCATACCTGCCTGCGGGTTTCCTTGATTCCCAGTCAGATGGCTTTACTGCGTAAAAACAAACACCGGGATCTGCCGCAGCGGTTGTTTGAAATTGGTGATGTAGTCATTGATGCGGTCCGCCACAAGCATCTGGCCGCTGTCAGCATTTCGGTAAAATCCTCATTTACGGAAATAAAATCACTGGTTGAGAGCGTTTTACGCGATCTTTCCGTCACTTATGAAATTCAACCCTCGTCTTTAGGCATGTTCATTCCTGGCCGCGGTGCAGAAATAATCTCGGCTGGAAAATCAATCGGTGTCTTTGGTGAGATCCATCCGGAAGTCATTACTAACTTCGAATTACGTTATCCAGTAGTGGCTTTTGAACTCGATGCAGAGGCCCTCACCGATGGTAAATTGGAACGGGTGGCTTAAGCCAAAGATTTAAATCTAGTGACACATTCAGACCTATATTCGAGCCGAGGTAGCTAAGTCCGGCCTACGGCGCCAGTCTTGAAAACTGGTGGTGTCTCACCACGGGAGTTCAAATCTCCCCCTCGGCGCCATATTTATTTTATTCCTAAAAATAATGAGGATTTAAAAATCCTCAGGTTTTGCAGCGGCCGATTAAAGTAACATTCAAACCAAAGCGTTCATCGTGTGAGACCTCCGAATCAATTTTAAAGATTTCACGAAAATTGTTGGAAGATGCTACTTCTGCTGTTTTGCCAATATGATTGATGCGGCCATTCTCGATCAAAATCATCTTATCACAATATCTGGACGCTAAAATGATGTCATGCGTAACAATCAAGATAAGCAGATTTTGTTCCTTGGCTAGTTTGTTGACAAGTTCCATCAAATCGAACTGGTGATTAATATCCAAATGCAGAGTCGGTTCATCAAGCAGGAGAATTTCTGGCTCCTGGGTAAGGGCCCGAGCGATAAGCCCTCGCCGCCGTTCCCCACCGCTTAATTCATTGACGCTGCGATCGGCAAACTGCAGAGTGCCAGTGTCTTTCATAGCCTTATACACAATGTCAATATCACTTTCAGATTCTTTGTCAACGGCACCGATCCGAGGATACCGTCCCATCATTACAGTTTCATAGACGGAAAAAGGAAAAGTAATGCTCGTACTCTGGGTAACAAAAGCCATCTTTCTAGCAATTTCTTTTTTAGATAGATTTATTATATTTTCTCCATCTAATGTAACGATCCCTTCATTGGGCATCAGTGAGGCGTTGATACATTTAAGGAGTGTAGTTTTGCCGCATCCGTTTTGACCCAGAATGCCAATTACCTCACCTCTATTCGCTTCAAAAGAAATCCCTTTTAAAATTTCTTTTTTGGAATAGGAAAATCGAATATTTTTCACTTGTAGAGTCATATCTTACTCACTCCCAAATCTCTTTTTTTCTGGTTCTCATCACGTATATGAAAAACGGCGCTCCCAGCAGGGAAGTCAGAATACCTACGGGCAGGATTACATTAAATCCTGCTTTGGAGATGGTATCGACAATAATCATAAACGCCCCGCCACCAACTATACACAAAGGCATCAGCAGCTGATGATTGGGTCCAGCAATCATTCTGAAGATGTGCGGAACAATTAATCCCACAAAACCAATTACTCCCGAAATTGCTACTGCGCCCCCTACCGCGAGAGAGGTGGCGATGATCAGCATAATTCTTACTTGTCTAATATTTACACCCATGTTGGATGCTTGCTCTTCACCCGCAGAAATGAGATTAAGTTCTTTTACATAACAAATCATGATGAATATTCCGATAGATATGGGAATCAAACCCATCGCAAAGGCGTTCCATCCGCAGTTATTGAGGCTGCCCATGGTCCAGTAGACAATATTCTGCAAAGTATCCTCATCGGCAATATATTGCAGCAATGAGACTAATCCATTAAAGAATGCCCCAACTGCCACTCCGGCTAGAAGCAAAGTTGTTGTTGCGATACCATATTTTGTTCTGGCAAGCAGATATACAACAACCATTGTAATAAAACAAAAGAGAAATGCCATGCCGGGAATCATATAACGGCCAAGAAAGCCGCCGATGCCGAAGGAAATGGCCAATGAAGCCCCGAAGGCTGCCCCGGAGGAAATTCCTAGAACTGATGGTGACGCCATGGGGTTTTTGAAGAGGCTTTGCATGGTCAAGCCAGCAGTGGATAAGGCCGCGCCAATGAGGATACAGCATAATAGTCGAGGTATACGTGTTTCATAAAGTACATAACTCGTTTCTGTATCAGCAATGCCCAACAAACCATAGATTACTTCCGAGACTGACAATTCATAATTGCCAACGAATAATGCAAGGAAAAAAGTAGCAAATAAACAGACTGAGGTGGAGAGAATTATGAGAAATGATTTTCGGCTGACTTTTTGATGATGATTTTTCAAATCTTCTAAAGTTTGCATGTCATCCATGTGTTTTCACCGATAAAAATAAAAAAGGGATTGCTCCCTGTTTAGGCAGTTATTCTCATCTTTTCAGCATCTGTGCGAGCATCGTTGGTGTAGAAAATCAGGTATACTGGTTTATCCTGCAGCAGCGATTCAAGATCGTGTTCGGCACCATCTAAGAGTTTAGCATCAAAACCCAGATATTCTACAATGATTTCACCCATTGATGAACTGATGGCTTTACCGGTGCCACTCTCCCAGTAGGCATAGCCTGCCGATTGCCCGTTTGTTTTTTCTTGCACAGAGTAATAAATCTTGTAAAGTCTGAGCTGGATGTTTTCAATAAGCTCTTGGATAGTCTGATCATCGAAACCGGTGAGATAACCAATACATTCTATCGAAGAGAATACCTCGGAAATAGTAGTGGGGCCAAAGAATGCATAATAATTGTTAGTTTGTTTACAAGGTTCAACATTATTCTCATAATAGCCGCTGGCGATTCTTGTTCCCGATGCCAAATAAATTACTTTTTTGGAGACTTTTTCATTAGCATCTTTAAGACCCTGCATGAGTTTTTCTTTTTCGATAGCTTGAACGCTAGTAACCCCCAGGTCGATATATGATGACTTATCGATGTAATTCAGCATGTATTTGATGTCGTTCTTTTCATAATACTTGTAGTCCATTCCACCTGCAATGTGGGTTTGTAAGTAATTCTTCACATCAGGGTTGTTCAGACCTTCTTCACTATAGGGCTCAACACCATACTGCATACAGGCAAGAAAATACATTGTTTCAGTGTACATAGTACCTAAGGAGACGACGGCACCAATTTCACCTTTAGTGATCGTCACCATCTCTTCTCCCTTATCTTTCGTTACACTTTTTACTGTGTAAGTGTCACCATTGTCGGTAATTATCGACTCCCACTGGCCATATTGATCCCAAAAAGCAGTGTCCTTTTTAGCGTCTTCAATGGTCAACGCATCGTTTACTAATTCTCCATAATAGTCTGCATACATCTGTTCAAGCGTGATGATTACTCCGGGAGTGGCTGAACACTGTCCCATATTCACTTCACTAACTGTTGCATCTAGGCGATAGAGGCCTTTCTTCTCAGCCCCACCTCCTTCTGATTGGGTGTAGACTACCACCCCGGCAGCAGCAATCACTAGAACAAGAACTGCTACCACTGCCATGATTTTTTTCTGAACCAATTTAATCACCCTCTTTAGTTATTTTACTTCTATACTGTACGATATCTCAACTGAGTATTTTGGATATATTATTCCTCATATTTGTAGATTAGGATAATACGTATTACTATATCTATAATTGGATGATATATCTTTTACAAGCATGTTTTCCTGCTGCCAGTCTTTTAAAATTACCAACTGATGCAAGAATGTGGATTATATGATGGTCAAAAAGAAAGGAATTTTTTTGCAACGCAGTGATACTTATTGATAAATGATTATTTTAATTATCTCGTATATCTAATGGACTATTTCGTAAAGTTGTGACCAAATTATCTGTTTTCCCTTAGGTTATTTTTGAAATTAGAGATCTTGGTAGCAAAATACTAAATATTGAGCTGATTGCAAGTTTTGTGAGAATCAGAGATCTTCTCGGAAATAATCCGCTGGTACTGACTGTGGCTTTAATCATTGCCTTAGTCTGCGGCGGCTTTCCAGAAACAGAACATATTACTAACAAAGACATCGCCATGGTTTCTCTTTGCGTAATGATGTGTTTTTCACTATGCAATATGAAACTTGCAGGTCTGAATCCTAAGCACTATTCTAAAGACATCACCAAGGCTTTTTTCTGCTGTATGGTTCTGGGTCTGGGCGTTACTGTACTGATCTCCTTTTTCTTTGAAGGCGATATCCGTCACGGCTGGATCCTGGAAGCGGCGGTACCTTCGGCAGTGTCGGTAATTCCCTTTACTGCCCTTCTGTTAGGTAACATGAAATCGGCAATTGTGTCCTCTACAGTCATTTACTTCGCAGCTTTACTGGTCACACCTTTGGTCACGCTGATCTTTCTCGGGGAAGCCATTGATCCTATGACTTTGCTGGAGTACATCGCTCTGTTGATCATTATACCACTGATTGTCTCAAGATTCATGCGGCGCTTAAGTATCCCGCCGGCAGCAGGAACCATTGTCATTAATCTCTCCTTTGCAGTATTGGTCGTTGCCATCGCTGGCTCTAACAATTATGTTTTCTTTGGAGAACCGGTATTGCTCGTATCTCTGCTGATCGCGGCAGTCCTCAGAACCTTTGGTGTAGGCATCTGCCTCAATGCTTTGCTTAAAAAGAAGGGTGAAGCACGGGAAGACCGGGTGCCGGAAATTCTCTTTGCCACTCACAAAAATACCGGAATGGCCGGTGCGCTGGCAGTGGCGTTAATTGGTGATGCCGCGGCTATACCAGCGGCTGTCTGTATGACCGTAGATATTGTCTGGTTAATCTACATCAGCAAATTCATGTTTCCCGCACCTAAATTAAAAGAAGAACAGCCAGCATCGTCAGCGGCTTAAATTTCGGGAAACATTTCTCTTTTGATTCTTGGTACCAGAGCGGCAATCACTGCTTGTTCAGAGAGCTGCGTTCTGGTAACTACTCCTTTGGTGAGGCAGCCGATTGCCCCTTCACCTAGACCCTTTCTCTCCCATTCGTACATGGAATTGAAAGCATCACCGACGGTCCAGCCGGCTGCGACTTTTTCTTTGACAGCATCCGGATAACGGAAACCCGGTCCATGGCCAATGGTCATTTTGCCAGCTTTATCAATAATCGTACAATACTGGACGTCATACAAACCATCGATGGTTTCAAACACACCGGCTTCCAACCCTACGCCATAATCAGCAGTACCGAGGCAGCGCTGAGCACGGTTGATGGAGCCTTGGCGGGTTTCATCTTCTTTAGGCTGTTCCGGTACACCTGATGACACATCTACACCAAAGACCTCGATATTTTGATAAAATTTAGAAAAGGCCTGACGTGTTGCGTCAATTTTTATCTTATTTAGTGAACCTACCGCAATCCGCAAGGGACGTTGCATTTTGCCATTTTCATCAATTTCACCAGCTAAGATTCTGCTGGATGAAATGGGCAATCCGTCTTCCGCCAGAACATGGGGAACGGTAATAATCTGCAGCGGTTTGAGTTTATTTTGTGCTCTTAAAGAATTAATCCACTCCGCCGCCGGCTGCGTTTCTGGTGAGACCACGATCATCTCTAATGCGGGATCGTAAGGTGCACTGCCGGCAGCTTGGTCAATTACACTCAGAGAATAATGGCAGTTGCGGGCACGGAGGTAATCCTCAACTCGTTTAATTCTTTCATTTAATGGAACAAAATAGGCCTTATTCTGAGCACTGAATTCATCAGAAGTAACGGCTACGCAGACCTCACCACCACTGGCTATTGCTGTTTCCAGCAGTTTCTGGTGCCCGCGGTGAAGAACGTTAAATGTTCCGCCTAAGCCGACTTTCAAATAACCAGGCCAGCTACAACCGCAACAATCATGATCACCATCAGCACGGCAAACAGAGCATAGAGCTCTTTTTTCTTTTTCTTGACCTCTGTTTTGTTTTTCGAGGCACAAGCGTCTGAACAATACCGTTCAGTGCCGATGAATGCTTTTCCGCAACTGCGGCAGTGGTTATGCTGGGGGATTTGTATTTTCTCTGACATTACTGAATCTCCGTGCTTTTCTATTGAAGGGGCCGCAGGCTTAAACTCCACGGCGGTCTAGTTCATTATTGATGAGGATTATACAATGATCTGCATGATATGAGTAAGGACCTAACGAGCAGATCGAAGGATTAAGTGAGCATAAAGTATCATCTTCTTGGTTAGTCAGATCCTGATTGTCCGAAAGGACGAAAGTCACTTCTTCGGCAAATTCGGCAGTTCTGACATCAACCCCATCTTCGCGAAGATAAACGATGCGAGATTTAGCTGAAAGACGATTGATCACTTCATAAAATGAGTCACGTGAAACATAAATTCCTGGTGATGAACGCATTTCCCGGTCATCAACATCGACCATCAGTGCATTCCTGATAAGTGCTCCCGTAGATCTTTCATCAGGGTTGAGATATTTGACTTCTGAACCAACAATGCGGATAGTCTTAGGTGCATCTTCTCCTCCGAGGACAACCAGATAGATTTCTACGTCCTTGCGGATGGAATGAGATAAGAAAAATGCGGAGTTAATGCATCTTAAAAGAATGTCTAAGCGACCAGCTCCACCGGCCATATCTTCCAGTTTAAAATCTCCCGAGGAAGCTGCTTTATGTCCCACTACTACGAAGCGTCTCATTCTTGATCAACTCCACCTGATGAGAGCTGTTTCATAAGTTGTTTTCGGAGCTTACGGTTGCCCATGAAGCCTTTGACGGCTTTTTTAGAGGTATTATATTGGCGGATCAGTTCGCGCACATCTCGGGCGTCGACCCCGGCACCTTTAGCAATACGGGCTACTCGGGAAGCTTTAATGATCTTAGGATCTTCCATTTCGGCTTGCGTCATCGAATCCATGATGTAGCGGTAGCGCCGCAGTTTTTCTTGTGATTCTTCGACATTCACTTTGTCTTCCAGATTGCCCATGCCGGGGATCATGTTCATGATCTTCTGCAGAGGTCCCATGTTGTTCAGCATTTCCATCTGGTTGTACATTTCCACCAATGTGAATTTGCCGGACATCATTTTCCGCATGGTCTCTTCAGCCTGTTCTTCCGAAATGCTCTCTTTGGCAGTTTCTAACAAGCTCTGAATATCGCCCATGCCCAGCAGTCGTGAGACAAAGCGTGCTGATTCGAATGGTTCCAAGTCAACCAGATGTTCGCCGGTTCCGATAAAAGAAATCGGAGCATTAGTTTGGGCGACTGCAGAAAGTGCACCACCACCTTTCGCGGTACCATCCATTTTAGTGATAATTACGCTGGTGATGTTAACAGCATCATGGAAGGCTTTAGCCTGTGGACCAGCTTGTTGTCCTACCGCCGCATCAAGAACTAAAACGCGTTCATCCGGTTTTGCTACTTCTGCTACCTCTTTGATCTCTTGAATCAAATCATCTTCCAGCGCGTGACGTCCGGAAGTATCGATAATCACAACATCCATGTTAGCAAACTGTTCCAATCCTCTTTTGACGATCGCCGGCGCGTCTTTTACGCCATTTTCTCCATAAAAGGAGACGTTGACCTTTTCGGCCACTTGTTTTAATTGATCAAAAGCGGCTGGACGATGAACATCCGCAGCGATGACACCAGTTTTCAAACCTTTTTTAGTAAAATAGCGACCCAGCTTACCGGTGGTAGTAGTTTTACCTTGACCATAGAGACCAACCATCATGATTACTTGTTTTTTGATGGGTAGTGGCCGTGGCTCGCCGAGAATTTTAGTAAGCTCATCATTGATGATGCGGATAACATATTCTTTGGCGCTCATGCCTGGTGGCGGGCTTTCCCGCAGAGCTTTGTTCTCCAGCTCCTTGGTCAGCTCCAAAACAAGTTTCACGTTGACATCGGCGTGAAGCAGCGCTCGCTGAATATCTTTGGAAATCTCTTTAATGAGTTCTTCATCAATATGGTTCGCTTTAGTTATCTTAGAAATAGCGTTCCTTAGAGATTGTCCAAGTCCTTCAAGCACCATGTGTTATACCAGAGCAGTTGAGAGCGAAGGTTGGTTATTAACTTTGCTAAAAAAATCATGCATAGGAAGCGGACGGCTAGCTCTGTCAGAAGGGATGGGATGCACTCTGTAGACTAGCTCGTCCTTCCCAACCTAATATTCTCTAAACACTATTTATACTTTCCTTTTATCGTATGCTATTATCTGGGTTATTATATAATTGTCTAATGCTTGTTGCCTACTGAATACAAATGGATAAGCAAATCAAGTTTTATTCGATCTTAGTTAATCTTCTAAAAAAATCTAGAGTATGCGTAGACAAAAGTCTACGCATGTGGAAGGTGTTTAAAGGTAACCTGATTTCTGTAACGCCATCAAGTCATCAGTGCTGAGCTTCTCTCCGGCTTTAAAGCGGTCAAAGATTTTCTCCGCTTCTTCTTTGGCGGAAGCTTCGTCATCCTTTTTCTTGGCTTTACGAGCTTTCTGCCTCATTCCGGCTAAGATCTTATCGTAGTCGTGCACTTGGCGTATGTTTTCGATATACTTCTTGTGCTCCTCATCGGAGTTGACTTTGTTAGTGATAAATGCTTCTTGAGCGGCATCGGCTTCCTTTCTCAAGGCATCAGCCTGTTCGTACAAAGCGATCATGGCATCGTGTTCAGCCTGGGCGCTTTCAGCGTACTCTGAGACTTTGCGGTGATGGACTTCCGCCTGTTCTTTGGCGTCGCGCAGCTCTTTCAAAGCATCTTTAATGTCATCATTCTGATCGTAGGCTTTTTCACGCTCTTTAATCTCAGCCTGCAGTTTAGCCATCTGATCAATAAGTTCCTGCTCTTTTCCTTTTGAGAGAACAGAGGTCATTTGCTTAAATTCGAGTGATTTCAATTCTTTCTTAAGTTTTTGAACTGAAGGACCATTGTTCTTCGGTAAGTTGTCTTTTTTAATCTTAGTAACCTTTTCATTCAAGTCATTGACAACTTTGTTCCAAACATCACGCTGTTCTTTGGCTTCCCGAACTTTGACGTTTAGTTCGTCTCTTGACTCGCGATGTTTAGCCGCCTGGTCGACAAGTCCCCTAACTTGAGCATTAAGGGAATCTCTCTTCTCAACCCATTCTTTCGTCTTATCATTCAGTTCATCACGTATTCTGCGGTGCTTTTCCGCTTCAACGTTATGTAATTGACGCTTTTGTTCAAGTTCCTCCAAAAGTTCAGTCATACGTTCCACGCTCGATTTCAAGCAAATAAATAGCTTGGCAACGAAGGGGATACTGACACTTGTTTATATTACTTTCTCATAGTGCCTTTGCCCTTTCACTAGCTGCCAGATATGAATAGTGCTCCTGTTATTTAATCTGCCTGCCCGGCGGCAGTAATTTAACTTACATTGCTGTTTTGAGATTAATCTCATGCCAACCGCTTCCAAAACGGTCGGCACCACCGGTTTTGAGGCTGAATTTAACACGCATATGTCCGTTGTCATAAAGCATCTCAGCACTTCGCAGCATGGAGCTGTAGATCGAAACTCTTTTCCCACGCTGATTGAGGATTCTGCCGCTTTTAACAATGAGGCCAGCTTTTTCAAGATCTTTTATCCGGCGGTAGCAGGCAGCAATGGGTATTTTGTATTCTTCCGACACCTCTTGCGCGCCTTTCGATTTAAATGAAACCGCGGCTAAGATGCGCAATGCGTAACCATCGGTAAGTAATCTTCCGGCTTCAAGAACATCCATCTTGATACTTTCTAGACCTCTAACTCTATTAATCTTCGCGTATACGAGATTTATATAAGAGGTGTGTTACTATCGTGCCTTGGAACGTGATGCCATGTTAATCTGTCCTTTGGACTACAGGTATGGAAGAGAAGAAATGAAGTCTGTTTTCTCTGAAGAGAGCAGACTCAACAGTCAGCTTTTGGTAGAAGCAGCTCTGGCAAGAGCGCACGCAGCCGTGGGAAACATTCCCTCCGAAGCAGCCGAGATAATCACCGCTAAGGCTAACTTAGAATGTGTATCGATGGAGCGTGTAAAAGCGATCGAAGCTGAGACCAAACATGACATCATGGCTATGGTTAAAGCCCTTTCCGATCAATGCGGGGATGCTGGCCGCTATGTACACTTAGGTGCTACATCTAACGATATTGTTGACACCGCTGCGGCTTTGGAAATAAAAGCTGCTTTGGAAATAATTGAACGCGACCTCGACACTTTTATTTGTACGCTGGTAAAATTGTCCCGCAAACACCGCAATACGGTGGAAATCGGCCGTACTCATGGACAGTTTGCTATTCCCACAACTTTTGGTTTCAAAATTGCTGGCTATGTCTCAGAGATGATGAGACATTATGAGCGTCTGCAGGAAATCAAGAAGCGTGCTTGTGTAGGCAAGATGTCCGGTGCTATTGGTACTGGAGCAGGCTTTGCCGATCAGTTTTTTAAGATTCAGGAAAACGTAATGAAAGATCTCGGTTTAGGTATCGAGGAGGCAGCCACACAGATTGTCTGCCGTGACCGCTATGCCGAATTAGTTTTCTTAGTGAGTTTAATCACTACCTCCTGCGAGCGTTATGCCACAGAAGTACGTAATCTCCAGCGCTCGGAAATCGCTGAAGTTGCCGAAGCTTTTGATGCTAAAAAGCAGGTTGGTTCTTCCACCATGGCCCAGAAAAGAAATCCCATGCTTTCCGAGAATGTATGTGGTTTAGCAAGGATCGTAAGATCATATATCGCTCCCCAAATGGAATCAATGATTCTCTGGCATGAACGGGATCTCACTAACTCTTCAGCTGAGCGTTTCATTCTCACGCATTCTATGGCCTTGACGGACGATATTCTTGCCAAGATCAATAATGTGTTCTCCAACTTGGACGTCCACAGTGAAAATATGCAGCGCAACATCAACGCCTCGAACGGCTTTATTATGGCTGAATCTGTTCTGTTAACTCTTTCTGCCAAAGGCATTGGCCGTCAGAATGCTCATGAGTTGGTAAGGCAAATCAGCCTCAAGGCGGAAACTGAAGGTAAAGGTCTTCGTGAAGCCCTGCTTGAAAATGCAGAAGTTATGAAACTAGTTAATGAAGCAGAGCTAGATGCCGCTCTGGACCCCAACAGCTATGTGGGCTCCGCGCCGCAGATGGTTGATAAAGTGACCGCTGAAGCAGAAAAACTTCTGGGAAAAAGGATTGTGTGAACATGAAAGCACTAGTTGTAGTCGACAGCGTTTATGGCTGTACTAAGAGTGTAGGCGAGGCCATTGCTGATGAACTGCAGAAAGAAGGTCATGAAGTGGTGACCTTTGTTCTTAAGGAAGCCAAACCGTCTGCTTTGGACGGCGATTATCTCTTTTTGGGCTGCCCAACCAGATTTGGCAAGCCTACTAGAAAAATGAGAAAATTCATTGACGCTCAAGACTGGCGCAGTTTTACGGGCGTGGCGGTCGTCTTTGACACAATCATGCAGCTGCCTGCCGGCGATCCCAAACGTGCAAAATATGTCGATAACGGTTCGGCGCCGACCATTAAGAATGAATTGATGCAGAAAGGCGTCAGAGTTTACAATGAAGTCTTTCGTGCAGAAGTTGCTGGTTTAAAAGGCCCGCTTGTCGATACCGCTTTGGAAGATGCCCGGCAGTTTGTCCATGAATTGCTCTAATTTAGGCAGTCTTGGTTAAGCAGGCAAGGAAAGAGCTATAAACAAAACGATCTTACAGGGTTCCAAAGGGCAGATAGATCAGGGGTAGATCGCGACATTCGCAATGTCGAGGTCGCGGGTTCAAATCCCGCTCTGTCCACTTTATCAATATTTCTAGTAATTTAGTAAGGATTTATTTAATGAAGTTCGCTCAGCAACTTCTTTTTAATACTGTTTTTACTCATGAACGCCCCACTCTTCTTCTGCAGGGTGTTGCAGATGTATTTCTAATAGCTGTTTTACTCGTTTTATTCAATTATGGCTTGATCTCGTTTGTATGGTTTTTCCAGCAATATTGCAAAAGGCATGAGGCAATTTTTTTAAATGTTGAACTCATGCGTGTAATCGTGTCTAGGAAGCTTCCGGTCCTGATTATTTCATGTTTGCTCGCTTTGCTCATCCTACCTTCAGTAGCAGGAGAGCCGGCGATATACCCCCCTGATGGGAACCAGGAAGTAGACATAACCGCTGGACAATCTTTGAACAATCTTCAGTGGGTAATTTACAATCCTGACGATACAATGTATCTGATTGAAGTTGATGCTCGTCTGAGCGACCCTTCAGTTGGGACATTAGTCTATGAAAAAAATTACAAACTGCCGCCTAATTCTGATAATGCACCAGTTGAGATTCCTGTTAACGTTCACATTCGCGAAGGAGCGGAGACCAGCTCAGTAAAATTGATTGTAACTTTCTCATTCCAAGATCTTTCGAACATCGAAACAGAACCAACTATCCAGACTAAGGAAGTAACACTCAATATCACATCTCTGTTTTCTTCCGTAGGAAATACTATCTTTGGCTGGGAAAACACGCTGCCAGCACCCTTTAACAGTTTAATCTGGACCTTTATCATTACTATGGCGATTTGGCTTTTGATCGGAGCCATTGTTTATTTCATTATAGATCCTCTGGTTGAACGTTTCACCCTCAAAACCAAAAACAAGTATGATAATGCCATTTATGATATTACCAGAATACCTATTTTTCTGACCATTGTTCTCTATGGATTTATAAGCTCAGTGAACATTCTCAGCATCTCCAACGACGAGCATCTGTTCATGCGCAAGCTCGTCACCATCGTCTTTATTGTGCTCTACACAGTAGTGGCTTATCGTATCTTCGACAGGGTGTTGATTAGCCTGCTGAGAAACTGGTCTAATCGGGTAGGTTCCAGCTTAGGTTCAGCAATCGTACCAATTCTTCATTTTCTGGGAATGATCCTCATTCCTTTCGGTGGCATCACCGTCCTGCTCAATTCTTTAGGAATTGATATTGCGCTATTATTGGCTGGAGTAGGTGTCGGTGCCACGATTGTCACATTGGCTGCTAAAGATGTCTTCAGCAGTTTCTTTGCCGGCGTGCAGGTGATGCTTGATCGGCCGTTTAAGATGGGCGACAGAGTAATGCTAGACAGTGGAGAAATCTGCGAAGTGAAGAAGATTGGCGTCCGTTCTACCCAGCTGTATAACCTGATCGATCATGAGATCATTATCATTCCCAACACGATGATTGCTGCTAACAAGATTACCAATTATTCTGAACCTGATAATCATCGGTGTCTGTCCACTTCCATCGGTGTCGCCTATGGTACTGACGTTAAAAAGGTAGAAGCAATTCTTTTGGAAATTGCCAATAACCATCCGGATGTTGTGCACAATGACAGGTCTCAGGCACCCTTCATCCGCTTCAGTAATTTTGGCAACAGCTCGCTAGATTTTACTCTTTGGTATTATGTAAATGATATCAAAAAGATGTGGAGAGTAAATTCGGAGATTAAGGTGCAAATCAACAATCGCTTCAATGAAGAAGGTATTGAAATCCCCTTCCCGCAGAATGTCGTTACATTCAACAATCAAATACCTGGAGAACGGTCTGATTAAGCATCATCCATGCTGCCTGACCGATATCCTTCCAGATCTAGACAAATATAATTAAATCCTATTCTTTTGAATTCAGGAATAATGCTGTTTCTGCTTTCCAGTACACTATCAAGCAGAGCAGGCGGAACTTCAATCCGTGCTAGATTTTGATGAGCTCTCACACGGCAGTTTTTAATTCCCAAGGTAAACAATATTTCCTCAGCATCTTCGATTCTTTTTAGTTTCTCCTCACTTATTTCTTCGCCATAGGGGATTCTAGTAATCAGGCATGTTCCAGAAATCTGCTCAGCAGTGGTCAAGCCTGCCTTTTTTGAAAGTTCTCTGATTTCTTGTTTGGTGAGGCCAACATCACGCAGGGGTGACTTTACCGCAAGTTCTTCTAAGGCAACCATGCCCGGTCGGGATTGAGGATCATCATCGGCGATTGTGCCGTCAATCACCTGCTCAATTTGGAGCTCCGCTGCTTTTTTCTTAATCTCTGCCAACATTGCTTTTTTGCAAAGGTAGCAACGATCCCGAGGATTCAAACGCAGCTGCGGACTCATGACGGAGATCTCAATAACTGACAAGCCTGCGGCTTGGGCGGCGGCTCTTGCGGAGTTTACTGCACGAGAACTAACAGCTGGAAAAACATTCATGATGCCAATAGCGTCATGACCGAGGACTTTCTGCGCTTCATATAGCAGGAAGGTACTATCAACGCCACCAGAATAGGCAACAGCAACTTTGCCCATTTTTTTGAGATCTGCCTCCAGCTGTTCTAACTTTTTTTGCATTTATTAAGCAGATGTTCATCCACGATTTTAAAATATTGATTTGCTTTTTATCATCCGATGGATGCAAGGTCGGTTCTGAATGCATATCGGGATGGAAAAATCTCACTTGCCGAAGCGGAGCAGCAATTACAGCTTGATTATCTGCAGAAGATTGGTGACCATACTCTCTTTGATAATCATCGCCGCGACCGCAAAGGAGTTCCCGAAATCATTTTTGGTGAGGGCAAGACGCCGGCAAGAACTGCAGAGATTGCCAGCACCGTGGAAACCGATCTGTTGTTAATCTCCCGGGCCTCGACTGAGCACTATGCAGCGGTACACAGTAAACTTCCCCAGGCTACTTATGTGGAAAGTGCGGAAATGATTATTGTTGGAGAGCTGCCGCCTGCTGCTGGTCTGATCGGCATTCTTGCCGCGGGAACATCAGACATTCAGATCGCCGAGGAAGCACGAATCACCGCGGCAGCCATGGGTGTTGACGCCCTCACCGCCTATGATGTTGGCATCGCGGCCTTTCACCGCCTCCTCGATCCGCTTCAGCAGATGCTGGAAAAAGGTGTTGATGCGATTATTGTCGCTGCTGGTATGGAAGGTGCATTAGCTTCCGTCGTCTCTTCTTTATCACAGGTACCGGTTATTGGTTTACCTACGCCCGTCGGTTACGGCTTCGGCGGTGCCGGAGAAACGGCCTTAAGGTCTATGCTGCAATCCTGTTCACCAGGCATGGCAGTGGTGAACATCGGCAATGGCGTAGGAGCAGGTGCTTTTGCAGCAATGATCAGCCTGCGGTGCAGAAGGCGCGAAAATGAACTCTGAGAACTGTGCAATCTCCGACTGTTTTAAAGATCTAGCTATTGCCATGGAAATCCAGGGTGAGCAATGGCGTTCAAGTTCCTATCTGAAAGCTGCTGAAGAACTGCTTAATCTCAATGAGAATATTTCCCGCATTTATCACAGCGGGAGGATTCGCGACATTAAAGGCGTTGGACCCTCGATTGCTGCAAAAATTGAGGAATATTTTGTAACAGGCACTATCCAGAATTTAGAGGATG
>ULSO01024791.1_pt1 | contig 18306 bp, 8 predicted proteins | sample 1956701 | NCBI WGS metagenome assembly ULSO01 (sample SAMEA4835708, study PRJEB28245) | human gut metagenome | biome: gut microbiome; material: fecal sample | place: Denmark | collected 2008 | reverse complement strand
TAAAGGGAATATTGCTGATATGGATACAAATCAAGATGTTAAAAATGAAAATGTTGAAGATTTTGAAAAAGAAGAAAAAGAAAAACTTTCCAAAAGTGTGAAATATGACGCCAGCGAAATTCAAGTCTTGGAAGGACTTGAACCTGTTCGTAAACGTCCTGGAATGTATATTGGCTCAACAGACAGCCACGGACTCCACCACCTTGTTCAAGAGGTTGTGGACAACTCTATTGATGAGGCTTTGGCTGGCTACTGCACCCAAATCGATGTCACAATCAATGAAGACGGCTCTTGCTCCGTTGCTGATAATGGTCGTGGTATTCCAACAGGAATAATTCCAAAAGAAGGCAAGAGCGCTGTTGAAGTTGTTTTGACAAAACTTCATGCCGGCGGAAAATTTGGTGGAGAAGGCTACAAAATCTCTGGTGGTCTTCACGGCGTCGGTGTGTCCTGCGTTAATGCCCTTTCAAAAAAATTGACAGTTGATGTTTATCAAAACGGAAAACACCATTTCATGGAATTTACACGTGGTCGTGCCCTTGCTCCTTTGAAAGTCATTGGAAGCACTGACAAAACCGGAACAACCGTAACTTTCTGGCCAGATGAAGAAATTTTTGAAACTGTCGAATTTAACTATGACAATCTCAAAAACCGCTTCCGTGAAATTGCTTTTTTGAACAAAGGTCTTGTCATCACTTTGCAAGATAAGAGAGAAGGACAGGAAAGAAGCGACAAATTCGAGTTTAAAGGCGGAATTGTTGAGTTTGTGAATTATCTCAATGCCAACAAGCAAACCTTGCTTTCTTACCCTGTTTATTTCAATAAATTCAATCATAATGAAAAAGGCGAAGTTGTCAATGAAGTTGAAGTTTGTTTCCAATACAATGACTCATACAACGAAATCATCAACACATATGCAAACAACATCAACACCGAAGAAGGCGGAACTCACCTTGATGGTTTCAAAAACGCCCTTACAAAAGTCATCAATGACTACGCTGTTAAAAACAAAATAATCAAAGAAAACGAAAAGTTGTCTGGTGAAGATTGCAGAGAAGGTATCACCGCAGTGATCTCTGTCAAACTCAGAGAACCACAATTTGAAGGACAGACAAAGACCAAACTTGGCAACAGCGAAATGAGAACAATCGTGTATAAGGCAATGCAAGAAGCATTTGGGGATTATTTGGAAGAACACCCTGCTGAAGCAAGAGAACTTATCATGAAAAGCATAACCGCTCAGCGTGCAAGAGATGCTGCGAGACTGGCAAGGGAATCAACAAGAAGAAAGAGTGTCCTTGAAAACACCACCCTCCCAGGAAAGCTTGCCGACTGCTCCGAAAAAGACAGCAGTCTGTGCGAAATTTACATCGTCGAAGGAGATTCCGCTGGTGGTTCTGCAAAACAAGGCAGAGACAGAAGATTTCAAGCAATTTTGCCACTTCGTGGTAAGATTTTGAATGTTGAGAAGGCAAGACTTAACAGAATTTTGGAAAATGCAGAAATTCGTGCAATGATAACTGCGTTTGGTGCTGGAACAGGAAATGATTTTGATGAAAGCAAACTCAGATACAACAAAATCATTTGTATGTCCGATGCCGATGTCGATGGTTCACACATCAGAATTTTGCTTTTGACATTCTTCTTCAGATTTATGCGTCCTTTGATTGAAAATGGACATGTCTATGCCGCACAGCCACCTCTTTACAAGGTTGCAAGAGGAAAGGAAGAATTCTATTTCTATTCTGACGAAGAATTAAACAAATGGTTTGACGAAAACGGCAGAAAAGGCACAACCCTTCAAAGATATAAAGGTCTTGGTGAAATGAACCCAGAACAACTTTGGGAAACAACCATGAACCCAGAACACAGAATACTTTTGAAAATAACAATGGAAGACGCAATCGAGGCAGACAAATTGTTCAGTCAATTGATGGGAGAAGACCCAGAACTTAGACGTCAATTCATTGAAGAAAATGCCACACTTGTGACAGATCTTGACGTTTAGGAGTCAGCGATGAGAGAAGAGCATTATTACAAAGACTTTTTGGACGCATTTGGTGCTGATGCACAATTGAATTTTGCCATTGAAGAGATGAGCGAACTTACAAAAGCCATCTGCAAATATAAACGCAAAATCAATTCTTGCTCCAAAGAAGAAGAGAAAAAATTGATGAAGGACATGATTGAAGAAATCGCCGATGTCAAGATTTGCATTGAAGAATTGATATATATGTTTGACTGCTTAAATGAAGTCACAAAAGTTGAAGATTTTAAATTTGCTCGCGGAAAAGAAAGAGTGAAAGCACATAATTTAAATTTGCAAGTTGAGGAAAGAAATGAATAAGAAAGAAGAAGAAAACAAGAAAAAAGACCTGAGGGAAATGTTTGAAAATGAAAAAATTCAACCAATCGAAGTTGTCGGAGAGTTGAAAAAGTCTTTCATTTCCTATGCAATGGCTGTCAATGTTTCAAGAGCCATTCCTGATGTTAGAGATGGTTTGAAGCCTGTTCATAGAAGAATTTTGTTCAGTATGGGCGAATTAAACAACTTCTATGACAAGCCTCACAAGAAAAGTGCCAGAATTGTCGGTGAAGTTATGGGTAAATATCACCCACACGGCGACAGTTCAATCTATGACGCCCTTGTCAGACTTGCTCAGGACTTTTCAATCAGATATCCTCTTGTTGATGGACATGGAAACTTCGGTTCAGTCGATGGTGACCCACCTGCTGCACAGCGTTACACAGAAGCAAGACTTTCAAAAATTGCTTCTTTGATGCTTAAAGACATCGACAAAGAAACGGTTGACTTCTATCCAAACTTTGACGACACTTTGATGCAACCTTCCGTTTTACCTGCAAGATTTCCAAATCTTCTGGTTAACGGTGCAGATGGTATTGCTGTCGGAATGGCAACAAACATTCCACCTCACAACTTGACAGAAGTCATCAATGGTCTTCAAGCATTGATCGACGACCCAGACATCGACATTGATGAACTTATCAAGATTATCCCTGCTCCTGACTATCCAACAGGCGGAATAATCATGGGAAGAACTGCGGTTAAACACGCATACAAAACCGGTCGTGGCGGAATTTTGGTCAGAGGTCGTGCAGAAATTGAAGAAACATCTTCTGGCAGACAAAGAATCGTCATCACAGAACTTCCATATCAAGTCAACAAAGCACGTTTCATAACTCAAATGGCTGATATGGTTAAAAACAAAAAAATTGAAGGTATCAGCGACCTGAGAGATGAAAGTGACAGAGATGGACTCAGAGTCGTTGTTGACATAAAAAAAGACGCAAACGCACAAGTTGTTTTGAACTTGCTTTACAAACACACAATGCTTCAACAAAGCAGTGGAATCATTATGCTTGCTTTGGTGAATGGAGTTCCAAAGGTTTTGAACCTTAAGGAAATGCTTTATTATTACCTTGAGCATCAGAAAGAAGTTGTCGTAAGAAAAACAAGATTTGACCTTAAGAAAGCTGAAGAAAGAGAGCATATTGTCAAAGGTTTGGTTATCGCCCTTGCAAACATTGATGAAGTCATCAAAACAATCAAACAATCACAGGACAGACAAGAGGCAATAACAAACTTGACAACTTTGTTTGAGCTTGACGAAATTCAAGCAAACGCCATTCTTGAAATGAAACTTTCAAAACTCACAAGTTTGGAAGTTGAAAAACTTAATGAAGAACTTGCAACTTTGGAGGCAACAATCACTGATTTGAAGGACATCTTGGACAAACCTGCAAGAGTTCTGCAGATTGTCAGAGATGACCTTGAAAATGTTAAACAAGAATTTGGTGACGCTCGAAAGACCGAAATCAGCATGGATTTGGGTGGAATTGACATTGAAGACCTTATTGCAGAAGAAGATGTCATCGTCTCCATGACTCATATGGGTTACATCAAGCGTATGTCTGTTGATGAATACAAATCTCAACACAGAGGTGGAGTTGGAATCACCGCTCACAAAACAAAAGATGAAGACTTTGTGGAAAAAATGTTCGTATGCTCTTCTCATGCAGACCTTTTGTTCTTCTCGAATTTGGGAAAGGTTTACAGTGCAAAAGCCTATGAGATTCCAGAAGCTCAAAGACAAGCAAAGGGACGTGCAATCATCAACCTTTTGCAACTTTCTCTTGGAGAAAAGATCAACGCGATCATTCCAATGCAAAAAGATGTCAAAGGCAATTTGATTATGGCAACAAAGAACGGACTTATCAAAAAGACCGCTCTCAGTGAATATGAAAACATCAGAAAAGTTGGAAAAATTGCCATCAAACTTGTTGAAGGAGATGAACTTGTCGGTGTTGACATAACCACAGGTCGTGACGACATCTTGATTGCCTCCCATGATGGAAAATGCATTCGTTTCAACGAAACTGATGTTCGTGCAGTTGGAAGAGACAGCCAAGGTGTTCGCAGCATGAAACTTGCAGAGGGAGACTTTGTTGTTGACATGGCAATAGTTCATGAAGATGCAAACATCATAACAATCTCAGAAAATGGTTATGGCAAATGTACAAGTGTTGACGAATTTAGACTTCAACAACGTGGCGGAAGTGGCGTTAAGGCCGGTATATTTAACGAAAAGACCGGAAAACTCGTTGCAATGAAACAAATTGAAGAAGATTGCGACCTTTTGATTATTGCAGACAGCGGAGTTATCATCAGAACTCCTGCAGAAGATGTAAGTCATTTTTCAAGAGTGAGTCAAGGTGTTCGCATCATGAAACTTAAGAACGACGCAAAAATCACCAGCGTTGCCCTTGCTTCAAAAGAAGAAGAACCTTCTGAAGCAGAAGCATCTGCACCAGCAAGTGAAGAATCTAACGAAAACGAGACTAACGCGGAAATTTCAATAACATCTGACGAAAACACCAGTGACGATGAAAACATTTAGATTGCGGTCATTGAACAACAAAAAATAAACTATCCTTTTGAATAAGGAGTTCTCATGGACAAAAAAGTAACAGAACAAGAGAAAACTTATCTTGACAACACTTTGAAAGAAATTGAAAAGATCAAAGATAAGGACTCAAAAAAATATAAACAAAACCTGAATGACATTCAATATCTCAAAAAGTTCTTCGCTGAAAATTTTTATGACATAAAAAAAGAAGACGATGAACTTGCTGGTTTAAACATTCAAATTGAAAACTTGGAGCAACAAAATGTTGCTCTTGAAAAAGAAATCTCAAGACTTCAAAAACAAAGAAAAAATCCATACTTTGGAAGATTTGATTTCCAAGCGGATAATGAACAAGAGCCAAATAAATATTATATTGGCTTAGGTCTCATTCAAAACTCTCAAAACGAAAATTTGGTCTATGACTGGAGAGCTGATGTCTGCTCTCTTTACTATGACGACAAAACCGGAAAAACTTCCTATTCTTGTCCTGATGGAGAAATATCCGGCAATTTGTCCTTAAAACGTCAATATAAAATTGATAAAGGCAATTTGGTTTATTACATTGACAGCAACATGGTCATCGACGATGACATCTTGATGGAGCAACTTTCAAAAAATGCCACGTCAAAAATGCATGACATTGTTTCAACCATTCAAAAAGAACAGAATGTCCTTATTCGTGCCGATGACTTCAAAAATACAATTGTGCAAGGTGTTGCCGGTTCTGGAAAGACCTCAATCGCAATGCACAGGGTTTCTTATTTGCTTTACAAATATCGCAATCAACTCAAGAGTGAAGATATTTTGATATTGTCCCCTTCCGAATTGTTTGCAGACTATATTGACGATGTTCTCCCAGCATTAGGGGAAGAAAAAACTTTCACGACAACTTTTGCAAACATGGCAAAGCGACTTTTGGGAATGGAATTTGAGTCAAGAGAAGATATGCTTGAAAGAGTTATAAGCAAACAAAATCAAAAAGACTTTGAAAACATCGCAATAAAGTCAAGTTTTGAATTCTTGGACGATTTGAAAAATTTCCTTAACAACGATATTTGCAATCTTTTTATTCCAAAAACACTTTCTTTTGGAGAGGTTGTCATAAATAAGACAGAAATTCAAGACATCTATTTCAACAAACTTAAAAATTTGCCTATTCACAAAAGAATTGATGTTTTGGCAGAAAATATCACTGACAGATTCAAAATTCCTGCATCAAAACATAATGACCTGTTCAAAAGGGCAAAGAAGATTTTGTATAACAACTTCATCACAACAGACTTACTGAGAATTTACAATCTTTTCTTGAGAAGTCTGGAACTTGATGAAGTGGAAAGCATCGGAGCTTATGACATTACCCCTGTACTTTTAATCAAAGAAAATCTATTTTCACTGAAAAACAACTTTGACGCAAAATATGTCATAGTTGATGAGATGCAGGACTACACACCTTGTCATTTCTATTTGTTTGACAAAATTTGGAAATGCTCAAAACTTTATCTTGGTGACATCTATCAAAGCATTGACAGAACATTGACACCAACATACTTGACATATTTGACAAAACAGACCAAATCAAAGATAACTTTCTTGAATAAGTCATACAGAAGCACTTTGCAAATCTCACTGTTTTCACAAAAAATTCTTGGAAAACACATTGCAAACAACGTGAATAGAAACGGTGAAGAAGTTGAGTGTTTGAGGACAAAAAATTGTGCCAAGGCAATCGAAAAAATTTTGACTGAAAGAGAAAAAAGTCCAGAACTAAAAAAACAAAGTGTTGCAATCATATGCAAATCTAAGGAAGAAATCAAAGCACTTCAAAAAGAAAGTGCCCAAATCAAAAAATTCAAAGTGATGGACAATATGAAAATTTCTTCAAAGAAAATCATAACCACTCCAGCAAAAGCAAAAGGAATTGAATTTGACTGTGTCATTGTTCCATTTGCAAACAGTCAAAACTATCACAACGAACTCGACAGAAATCTTTTGTATGTCGCTTCAACCAGAGCGTTGCACAAACTTTATTTCTTAAGTGACAAAACACCAAGCCCATTTTTGATGAAGAAAACTTCAAAATAATGAATGAATTAATATGCATAGATTTTGAATAATATTCTTATTTTTCAAACAATGTATTTCGACATTAAAAATTTATACAAAATTGACGAAACTTGCATTTTTAAACAAACTCGATTTTTTGCACATTTATATTCCATTTTCTCGCCAATATGCATGATTTTTGAAAAGATTTGTCCACAAAATGTGGAAATGTGGATAACTCGTGTGGTTTTCTTCAAATTTGACCCAATTTTGTCCACCTGTATAAACATAAATTGGCATGAATATTTATAAATTTGTGGATAAGTGGAAAATAAATGTGCACAACTTTTAGTATTATATGCCTATATTTCAATTGACAGAACGAAGAATTTTGTATTAAAATGACATATAAAAAATGATGACAATTAAGGAGAGAAAATGAACAATTCAAAGCTTATTACACCGAGAAAACTTCAAGGTTTTTGGGAACTTATGCCAAGACAGCAGATGGTTTTTTCTGAGCTTTTGGACAAGATTGAAAATGTTTTCAAACAAAATTGTTTTGTTCCACTTGACACTCCTGTTTTGGAATATAGCGAAACACTACTTGCCAAAAGTGGTGGCGAAACAGACAAAGAAGTCTATCGTTTTTCCAAAGGTTCAACCGATATGTGCATGAGATATGACTTGACCGTCCCACTTGCCCGCTTTGTTGCAATGCACAAAGAAGAATTGTCATTCCCGTTCAAAAGATATCAAATTGGAAAGGTTTACAGAGGAGAAAGACCTCAAAAGGGTCGTTTCAGAGAGTTTTATCAATGTGACGCCGATATAATCGGAAATGAAACATTATCTCTTGTCGCTGATGCCGAATGCATTGTACTTTTTGAAAAATGTTTCAAAGCTTTGAATCTTGATGTGGAAATTGAAGTTTCAAACAGAAAAATTATCGCCGGCTTCATTCAATCAATCAACAAGGAAGACAGAACAACAGACATTTTGATTGTTTTGGATAAACTTGCAAAAATTCCTTTCGAAGAGGCAATGGCACAGCTCAAAGAGATTGGTTTGTCCGATTTTGAAAGCGAAAAAATCATAAGATTGACAAAAACAACTGGAAATATTGAAGATGTAACTCAAAATTTGGCAAATATTTGCGTTAATCCGCTTTTTGACGAAGGAATGAAAGAACTTGTTGAAACTAACAAACATCTGAAAGCATTTGGAGTTAGTTCAGTGATATATAACCTTTCCGTGATTAGAGGACACAACTATTACACTGGCACAGTTTTTGAAGGATTTTTGAAAATGAACAAAAATCTTGGAGCAATTGGTGGTGGCGGAAGATTTGAAAATTTGTGCAGTTATTTTTCAGATAAAAAAATGCCAGGCGTTGGAATGAGTGTTGGTGTAACCCGCCTTTTTGATATATTGACCAAAGAGAATTATTTCAATTTGGATGAAATCAATGAAATTGAATGTGCAATCATCACTTTTGACGACACTTTGGAAGAAGGACTTTCTTTGACTACAAAACTCAGAGAGAGCGGAATTAAAGCAGACTGTCTTTATGAAAACAAATCTTTCAAATCAAAAATGAAAGAAGCAAACAAAAGACAAATAAAATATGTCTTAATCGTTGGCGAAGATGAAGTTAAGACAAAAGAATACACATTGAAAAACATGCAAAATTCAGAACAAGAAAAACTAACTCTTGAAAAAGTTATCGAAAAAATCAAAACTGACCGAATGTGCATGTCCGATGCAGAAAAATAACATAAGTTTAACTATCAATCTAAAAAAATATGCAAAAGGAAGTGTAAAAATGGAAAATAAAAAGGAAAAAATATTAGTCACATCTGCATTGCTCTATGTCAATGGGCTTCCACATTTGGGTCATGTTGTTGGCTGTTGGCTCCCTGGAGATGTGTTCGCTCGTTACAACAGAACAAAAGGAAATGATGTCATTTATGTCAGCGGAACTGACGATTACGGAACTGCAAGTTTCATCTCTGCCAAAGAAATTGGCATGAAACCAGAAGAATTTATTCACACAATGAATACAAAAATCAAAGAAATTGCAGAAAAACTCTGCATCAGTTTTGATAAATTCAGTGGAACAAACACAGAAACGCACAAAGAAACAACAGTAGATTTCTTCAATGAAATCTATAAAAACGGCTATACAATTGAAAAAGAAAGCACAATGCTTTATTGTGAACATGACAAAATTGCTTTGGCCGACAGATTTGTTTATGGAACCTGTCCATATTGTGGATATGAAAAGGCCTATGGTGACCAATGCGACCAATGCGGAAAAACCTACGAACTTGACGACTTAAAGTCTCCAAAATGCAGTTTTTGCGGAAAAGATGCCGTAAAAAAATCAACAAAACATATTTATGTTGCGTTAGACAAGATTCAACCTGAACTTCAAAAATGGGTGGAAAGCAAAAAAGATGTATGGCGCCCACATGTTTATAGCATGACAAACAAATGGTTTAAAGAGGGATTGAAACCTCGTTGCATCACAAGAGACATTCCTTGGGGTATTCAAGTGCCATTGAAAGATTACCAGGACAAAGTGTTCTATGTTTGGTTTGACGCACCAATTGGCTACATCTCAATCACAAAGGAACTTGGTGGAGATGAAATGGTCAAAGACAGATGGCAAAACAAAGATTGCAAAATATACAACTTTATTGGCAAAGATAACATCGACTTCCATGCAATTTTCTTCCCAAGCATGGAGCTTGCTTGCAAGAAATATAACTTGGCAGAAAATGTTGTTGGTTTCAACTTCCTCAACTTTGAAGGTCAGAAATTCTCAAAATCTAAGAAAATTGGAATTTTCTGCAACAATTTAATGAACAGCGACATTGATATTGATGCTTTGCGCGCTTACCTTGTTTCAATCTTCCCAGAAAACAAAGACAGCGATTTCACCTATGAGGGCTTCAAACTCAACACCAATGCTGAACTTGTTGGAAAATACGGAAATTTCTTCAACAGAACATTGAACATGATCAATAAAAATTTTGGCGGTGCTCTCGGAATTGATTACGATGACATCAAGAATTCGCTTGATGAAAACGATAATGAAATGGTTGAAGCAATCAAGACTCTTCCTGACCAAATTGGTGAATTGTTCTCAAAAACAGAATTCAGAATGGCTTACAAGGAAATTATGAGATTTGCAAGCATCGGGAACACATATCTCGAAAAAACTGCACCATGGTCATTGATTAAAAATGGAGACATCAATGGTGCAAAGAAAGTGCTTTATCTCTGTCTTAATATGGCAAAGGCTCTTGCAATTGCTGCCAGTCCAATAATTCCTAACAAAACAGCTGAAATTTGGACAGAACAACTGAACTTTGAAGGACGTCCAGATGCACAAGATATGTGGGAAGAAGCAAGCAAAATCAACATTTCAAAGTCTCACAAAGTAAACTTGCCTAAACCACTTTTTGCTCGTCTTGACGATGAAATCATTGAAAGATATAAGCAAGAATTGTCACATCCATTCGATATTCAAGATTTAAAGAGCTAATGCTCTTTTTTCTTTATCTTCTCTCTTTTAACCTTATTCTTTCTCGCCATTAATTCCTGCATTAAAGTTAAAAATGACAACCAAATTATCTTCATCAAAATAATCAATTTAAACAAAAAGGATAAAAGAAAACAAAAAAAGAAGTTACAAGTAGTAACTTCTTTTTTCATTATGGTCTTTCCCAATTGTAATAATATTCAGTTGTCGTCGTCGCTTCCCATTTTGCATAAAGTGTAAGATTTTCACTTGGCATTGTTCCATCAAATTTTTGAGAACAATTGCTGTCAATGTACCAACCTGCAAAAGTGTAGCGTGTGACTTCATACGTCCACTTGCCCATGTTTGATCCAACCCAATTGTAACCTTTATCAACATATTCAGTATTTTTTGTCGGGACATAACTGCTCAAATCAAACACCGTGTTCTCTGCGACACTCACATCACCGTAAGTTTCATTTCCGCCATTCACATTGAACGACAATGTGTAATAGTGTGTCACAATTGTGTCTATCAAATTCCACTTTGCATATAGGACAGTGTTTGTTCGAGGCATTGTTTCTGCGGTAAACCTCGTGTTTTCATCAAACGTTTCAGTGGTGTACCAACCTGCAAATTCGTAAACATATTTGGTGTTGTTTTCAATATCATTAACAATCAAGTTTTCATTGTATGTTGGCAATGTAATCTGCGTACCTGCAGCCTGAACAATATCTTCAAATTCGGTGCCACCATTTTCTTCAAATGAAATTTTGTACAATGTTTCACTCGCTAATTTCCACTCACCATTTGAAGCCTCCCATTGTGCTCCTTCATTGTATGTGTAAGAATCAACAAATTCGTAAAGAGCAGAAAAATCAAGTTCTTTTCCGATGTCCTTAAGCACCAAATCGTTGCTTTCGAGTGTCATTTCAAAGATATCTGCAAGTGGCATAAACATATTGAATGTTGCCTTTCCAATGTAATTCTTATTGCCGGTTGCTTCATTATTGACAACACTTAGGCCAATTGACATTGTGTCAAGTTTAGGGTCATTCGTAATTTCTGCCATGTTAAGCACAACACTGAAATTCTGTGAGTCATTTGCAGTGAATGATTTTACGACATTTCCAAGATCTGGAGTGTGACCTTTTGCCAAATCCAATGAAGCTTGAATTGCTTCAATAATCATGTCAGTAAAGCCAATTCCGTATTGAACATATTTCAATGGGTCACTCAAAACTTCTTCAATTGAAACCTTAAGTTTCTTTTCATATTGACGCTTTGAAGCACCAAACATGATGTCAACATATTCTGTTCTGTAGAAGTAGACATATCCATCTTTGTAATAGATATAGAGCATTCTTCCTGAGCCACTTTCTGTGTCACCGAATTTATAAGGCACATCATTGTTGATTCCAATTACGGCAGGAATCTCTCCAATAACTGCCATAACTTCAGGTTTTCTTTCTTCATCAAGTTTGATTTTGACATTGATTGGAACATTCCAATTGATGTTGATTCCAACCAAATTTCCATTGATATTCAAACTTCCATCAATTTCGTAATAATTCAACTCAGAAGTGTTGACCAAAGCATTGATGAGTTCGTTTGCACCAGAGAAATCAATATGTTTATCGGCTGGATTTTCTGCCAAATAATCAAAAGCTTCATCACGAGAATTGTTTACATTAATTTCAAGATTGATTGTGTTTCCAGCAATCGTCAAATCAGAAATTGATATCTTTTTCAATTTACTCGTTCCATCAGCATCTTCGCCAAGAACAATTTTGACAATTCCGCGATTTCCATTTCCTTCAATATCCAACTTAACTTGAAGAATCGTTTGTCCTGTCTGTTCGTCGGATTTCAAATTAATTTCTTTGAAGACTTGAGTAAGGTTTGTAATTGAACTTAAAATCTGATCAATTTGTGTGATACTGTCTTGCAAATCATCACCTTGTGAGCCTAAAACTTTTTGAATGACTCTGAGAATGTCTTCAAAACTTGAATCATTGATTTTTGCACGGAATTTGTTTGTGTCTGTCAAAGAATATGTGAAATAGATATCATTTGATTTCAAACTTTCATACATCAAATCGATTGAGAATGATGATCCATTGTTTATGATTGTGAACCCGCCTTGAAGATTGATTGATTTGCCTTCAATAAATTCAAATTGAGTTGTCTGTCCTTCTGGCAAATCTCCAACTTCAAAATAAACATCTCCCCTTGTTATCTCAATTGTTGAACTGTCAGAAACAATTGTTCCTGTCACATCAACACCATATTGATATGTCATTGCGTAGTCATAAACTGTTTCAACAAAATTTAACAAAGTTTTGTATGAATTGAAATCTGTAAGCAAGCTTGAACCATAATTTGACTTAACTCCAACAATTTCTTTGAATCCATTCTCTCCGCCAATGAAAGTTTCTCCAAGATCATCAACAAATCTGCCAACTGAAATGTTGTTCAAATAAACAGCAAAATTCAAATCTCTTGTTGCAACATCTTCAATAACAACATCTCCATCTTTCAACCAATATTCACTGTAATCATCATAAACTTCAGTGTTTCCATCTTCAATGTTTGCGCCCAAAACAAGTTTTGTTGGCACAATTATGTTTTCAAGGTTTTGAACAAAAGCCTGAACAACGATGTCATAGAATCTTGCATTTTCTGCATACCACAAATCGCTGTTAATATCAATTTGAAGTCCGCCACCAATATCTCCAGAAATCCAAGAGCCATAGATGCTGTCAAGAGCTGGCAAAATAACTTTGAACACTTCTGTTGTCGTTTCCAAAATTTCAGCATTTCCAGTCAATGACAATCCAAAGTTTTGTTCAACGAAATCAATGATTTCATTAATTGTTGTTTCACTCAAATCTGCTGTCACCTGCAAACCATTTATGTCAACATAGATGTCTTTTCCAATCAAATAGATATAGCTGTTAAGCCCAAGTGATGTAGTGTAAAGAGAAACAGCTGGCATATAATTTCCAACAACGCCATTTTCACTTTCAACAAGCATTGCCACAAGTTCGCCATAGAATTGGTTGTTGCTATATCTTATTGCAATGTCACTGTTAAATGCATAAACCCCATTTTCAACTCTCAAGCTGTCCAAAACGCCATCTACAAAGTTTTTGGAATAGTCTTGATAGTCTTCATCATCAAATTCAGGGATTGTTGAAACATCAGTTTTTCTCAAAGAAAGTTGTGCTTTGATGACATCATAGATGTTTAAATTAATGTTCTTAACATCATTTTCAACAAAGCCAATTTCTGCGCTCAAAATTTTAGAAACTGAATATTCTTTCTTGTTTGAAATGACAACATTGATCAAGTCAGAATTTCCAGAAATATCCAAGTCAATCTTGTTTAAATAATCTTCCAAAGTGTAAGTATTAATAATGTTGAGCAACTCTTCGAAAACACCAAAATCAATAACAACACCAAAAGAGTCAGAGGTAATTTTGTTTATTGCTTCAAAAATGTCAACGCTTGATGTTGATGCATTTGTCAAATCAAATTTAAGTTTCATGTTGCCAAACGCAAAATACAATGTTCCATCTTGCAATCTGACAAAGATATTTTCTCCAAATGCAACCATATTTGAAATTTCAAAATTGCCATCAAAATATTTAAATGTTCCGTCAAAGGTCAAAGTGTTGTATGCAAGACTGAAATCAAATTCAAAAACTCCTCTCTGAACATAATCAATCAAAGCCTTTATTTTTGGCAAAAGCACTTTCAAGTCTTCATATTGCTCAGGAACAGAAATTTCTTCGATTGTTTGTTCATCAAACAAATTCAATGCAACTTTCAAATTGTCATTGATGACATATTCAACCTGCAACTTTTCGTTGTCGCTAAAAATATTCAAGCCAGCAACATCAAAAATGTTTACAGAATTCAAGTCAACATCTTTTAAAACATTCTCAATGTCAATTTCAGGAATGGTTACGGCAAATAAATCAACAATATAGTCATAAAGTTCTTTTGCGTTTTCAAAGTTTGTAGCAAAACATAACTTTCCAATTTGAGCATAAAGCATATTATTGTAAATTGTAAGTTCAAACTTTTCATTCAAAACTTTTGTTGAAAGTTTAACATAAATCTTATCCGTCAAATCAATTTCAACATTTGCAACAACATCGACCTTTTCATCATCTTTTTGATATGATAATGTGACAGTTCCCTTGTTTGCACTTGTCAAATTATAATATTCCTCATCTGAAATTTCATAAGTTTCAAAAGGAACAACATTAAGATTCAGGTTGATTTTGCCGTTAACAAGCAGGTCTATGCTGTCAATCATATCATCAACAAAACTAATGTTTCCAGTTGCATAAACAACATTTTCAGAATTAATTTTAAGATCAAGCTTAAGTTCGTCAAGACTTCCCGTAACATCAATTTCAATCAATGCCAAAAGCTCTTGCAACGATAATTCGCTCACATCTTCCCCAAAAATTTCAGTCAAAGCAGATGAAATGTCAACATTGCCATTCATTTCATTTGCATTCAAAATTGAATTTATGATGTCAACAATTTGCATCAAATTCTCGGTTTGCAACTTGATTTTTAAATCAGCGTAATCAATATACGCAGTGTTGTCCGCATACTTAATTGATAATTTGTTTTCACCAATTACAACATCATAAATTGCAAATGTGTTGTTTTTCAAATCTATTTGAATGGCACCAGAAAGATTAAGCCCTTCATAAGAAACAACAAACTCAAAAGCATATTGTTTTGTTTCAATGTAATTCTTAACATTTTCTATCTTGTTCAAAACATCATCGGTTTTGTCAGTTGCAGAAGGAAGACTGATTGTTTCACTGGTTGCACCAACATAAACTTCAGCAGACATTGTTTGATTTTCAAAATTTAGAACAACATTATTTCCATCAATTGAGATATAAGCCCTATTTGACAAATATTCAATCAATGCAATCACGCCCTCTGATTCAGCCAATTTCAACTCATTCAAAATTTCGGATAACTTTTCAATCAATCCTTCAATGTCAATCTCAACATTTGAATTTGCAATCTGATCTGCCAAACTGCTTCCAAAGATGCTGTCAATTTTTGCAATATAATTCTCCAAATCATCAATATTGCCTTCAACAACAATCTCTCCAACTTCAAGGAAAATTTGGTTGTTGTTGATGTAAATTGAAATGGTTTCACCAAAAATATGTGTTGAAATCTTTGCCAGTATTCCATTTGAAAAATCAACTACATAATTTGCATCAATAACAAAGTCCTCTATCGTGATTTTTGCTTGACCACCAAACTGTTCCGCTCCCAAAATTCCATCTACAACATCTGAAAGTGGAAGCAAATTTGACAAGTCATAATAATCTCCCGCAATTTCAAATCCATTTTCAACAATCTCAAAGTTTGCATCTATGTCAACTTTGTCAAATGTCACATTCAATCCGGTAAGTTTATTGTTATCGCTGTTTAAATTGATTATAAGTCCATTGTTCCAAGTCATTGAAAAGGCATCATCTGTCATTTCAGTTGATGAAGGCAGATAATCAGAAATACTTTCCGCATTATCAAACACGCCACCCAAAATTTGCATCAGAATTTGTTGAACGTCAACAGTCTCTCCATTGATTCCGACATATTGAGAAATCAAATCAGAAACAATTTGAGAAACAGTTTTTGATGTATATTTTTCAAGAATCTCATTGATAGTGCTTTCCCAAATAGAATAATCTTCAACATTAAAACTCAACTTCAAGTTTGCAACATCAGCATAAATGACATTATCGGAGTAAATCAATGAAACATCAATTCCTTCCAAAGAAGTCTCAACTTTCACTTTTGTAGAATTTGAATTGTCAAGATAAACATTTGCATAATAAGTCTTGTCGTCTACATTGATTGCCACATTTGACATCACAAAATCATTAGCAAACAAGTTTTGTGCATAATTGGTGTAAAGCGTGATGCCGGACATATCAATTTCATCGCCAGTCTCTGTATATTCAACCACAACATCATCTTTGTTCATTCTGTTGACATTTGCACCAAATTTCACTGTGTTTCCAGCAACCAAAATATCTTTCAATTTGATTGATTTGATGTTGAAATCTGTGTCACAGACCATTCTTGCACTGAGATTGCCCAGCCCAATAAAGAATGTAATATCTCCATTTTCTTCGTTTTTACTTTCTTCGATTTTAAGTTTGGTGAGCAATGTGTTTGGATCAAAATTAGTCAAATCAAACCCTAAAAACTTTTCAATGCTTTCAACAAAACTTGGGTCAATTTCAATGTTGTTCATCACAAAATCAAGCAAACCGCTCAAGTCAAAGTCACCTGAAGCATCAAATTTGTAAGTGCTGTCATCAACAGACACATAAACATTTGGTGAAACATAAGAAACTTGCACATCAAAATATTGTTGATTGTAAATCAAATCAACATCAAGAGACATGTTCCCCATGCCCATGTCAAAGACAACATTTCCTTGAGCGGACAAACTGAAATCGGAATTTTCCAGCGTCAAATCAAAGTCCGTATCAATATTGTCAAATTCTGCAATTTTTTCAACAAATTGCCCAAACAGAGTGTCATTCTCTGCGTCTGCGTCATCAGTTGGAATGGTGATAACATTTGGCTTAACATCACCAAAGATTTGCACATAGCCAAAGAAAACAGAAAGCGTAATCACAAAATAAAGTGTGAACGCCTTAAACATACGAGGAAACAGATCATGGTGTTTTCTGATAGGTTCTTCCATCACAACACCTCCTTGATTTCTTCGTCAATTTCTGGAACATCTTCACCAAAGAAGAATTGGTCAGAAAACTCATCAGTGACTGTCATCATACCGATTCCAGAAACATTCATTTTGTAAACTTCAGTATAATCAATGCCAACAAAATTGAAATTTCCATCAATAGTTACATTCATATTCAGAGAAACCCACTTTGGAGGGTCTGCCATACCACTTGAAAACTTAATTTCGTGCGAGTAATAAAGTGCAGCCAAAGCAAGATAATCGCCGTCAATGGCAATGCTGAAAGAATATGTTCCATCTTCATTTGATGTCACAGGACTGAACTTTTTTTGCCCACAAGTTATATCTGAAATGATATAAGGCATAACAGTGGAAGGCTCAGTGCCAAAGGTTGACTTATATTCTTCCATTGTGTAGTCAACATAGTTGTTTTTGTCAAAAATGCCTGTGATAACATCTGCACCATCAACAAAGGTTCCTTTTGGATTGATTTTGATCACTCCAGAATTCTTGTCATAAACAACTCTTGAACAGATTGCAGGTGCCAAACTTGAAGTGGAAGGACTCAACTTGTTATAAAGAAAAGTTCCATTGTCATAAATTTTTTCACTTCGCATTTGTTGTTTAATTCCCATAGGAGCATTGACAACCCCAGTCATGAGTTTGAAAAACTTGCCAGAATAATAATCTTCAGAATGAGTAAGTTTATATTCAGCAATGTTGTAAAGCTGAACAACGGTGAAAGAATCGACAGAAGCACCACCCTCTGCTCTGTCAACCCATTCTTTGATCGTTGCTTCCGCTTCTCTCAGCGAAGATTCTTCCGCACTTACTGTCGAAGGTGCTTCCAAGTTGTCAACATAAATTTTGCCGACAGCAAGCCCTGTCACCGCTGCGATGGCAAAAATCAAAATATAACTCATAATCTTCTTATTAAAAAGTGTCACAGACAACCTCAAATTCAATCTATTATCATATATTATTTGCCTTCAATTTCAGTTAAATTTTCACTATATATGATTTCAGTTTATATGATA
>ULSO01034073.1_pt1 | contig 18316 bp, 17 predicted proteins | sample 1956701 | NCBI WGS metagenome assembly ULSO01 (sample SAMEA4835708, study PRJEB28245) | human gut metagenome | biome: gut microbiome; material: fecal sample | place: Denmark | collected 2008 | reverse complement strand
ACTCAATCGCGTCGACATTTGTTCCAGCGCGCAGTTTTTGTGAATCTCACCAATCCCAAAAGTATTGTGTTTCTGGCGGCGCTATTTCCGCAATTCATCATGCCACAGCAGCCGCAACTGATGCAGTATATCGTGCTCGGCGTCACCACTATTGTAGTCGATATTATTGTGATGATCGGTTACGCCACCCTTGCTCAACGGATTGCTCTATGGATTAAAGGACCAAAGCAGATGAAGGCGCTGAATAAGATTTTCGGCTCGTTGTTTATGCTGGTGGGAGCGCTGTTAGCATCGGCGAGGCATGCGTGAAAAATAATGTCGGATGCGGCGTAAACGCCTTATCCGACTTACTCTGAAGACGCGTCTGGCATCACCGCGAAATAATCAAATGAATGCCAAATCCGGCAAATAACGCCCCGGCAAAACCATCAATCCACTTCGCCAGACGTTGATAACCACGGCGCATTTGCGGCAGGGCAAACAGGCTGGCAACGACGGTAAACCACGCCAGTGTTTCGACAATGATCAGCGCAAAAATGCCCCAGCGCGCGGTAGTGCCAACGTTATCACCGACAAACAATGAGAACACCGAGCCAAAGTAGATAATCGCTTTCGGATTAGCGAGATTGGTCAGTAAACCTTTCAGGAAACTGCGCCCGCTTTTCGCCAGCTCAATCTGTGGTGCAGGCGCAGATACAGCCTCTTTTTTCAGTGCACCGCGTAGCATCTGGTAACCCATCCAGCAGAGATACAGGCCACCGCCAACCATAATCAGCGTATGCAGCCAGGCCATTTTTTCGATAATCAAATGCAGGCCAAGCAACGCAATCCCAGCCCAAACCATTACACCGCAGGTAATGCCCAGCACGCCCATCATCGCTTCTTTACGGGAACGACTGACAGCGGTCTGAGAGACAAAAAAGAAATCGGGACCGGGGCTCATAAGCGCCACAATATGCACCATGGCGACGGTGAGAAATAACATCAACATACATTTGACTCGCGGGGGAAACGTTTACGGAGTCTTCATCCTGGCACTTTTTTATGCCGCTGACTACTCTTCGTCGTCGCCGTCAACATGCGCGCGGATAAGCGCCATAAACGGTTTACCAAAGCGTTCCAGCTTGCGCATCCCAACGCCGTTAACGCTGAGCATTTCGCTGGCGGTGATCGGCATCTGTTCAGCCATCTCAATCAAGGTTGCGTCGTTAAACACCACGTACGGCGGGACATTGCTTTCATCGGCAATCGATTTACGCAGTTTGCGTAATTTGGCGAACAGTTTGCGATCATAGTTGCCGCCGAACGATTTCTGCATCGCTTTCGGTTTGAGCGCCACGATACGCGGCACGGCAAGTTGCAAAGAGGATTCGCCGCGCAGCACCGGGCGCGCGGCCTCTGTCAGTTGTAGGGCAGAATGCTGGGCAATATTTTGCGTCACCAGGCCGAGGTGAATCAGCTGGCGGATCACGCTCACCCAATGTTCATGGCTTTTATCACGGCCCATGCCATAGACTTTCAGTTTGTCATGACCATAGTCGCGGATACGCTGGTTATTAGCACCACGAATCACTTCCACCACATAACCCATCCCAAACCGCTGATTCACACGACCAATGGTGGAAAGGGCAATCTGAGCATCGGTTGAACCGTCGTACTGTTTCGGCGGATCGAGGCAGATATCGCAGTTCCCGCACGGCTCCTGACGCCCTTCGCCAAAATAGTTCAGCAATACCAGACGACGGCAAGTTTGCGCTTCGGCAAACGCGCCCATCGCATTGAGTTTGTGGCGCTCGATATCCTGCAACTGCCCCTGCGGCTTCTCTTCCAGACAACGGCGCAGCCACGCCATATCAGCCGGATCGTAAAACAGCATCGCTTCCGCAGGCAGGCCATCACGCCCGGCGCGACCGGTTTCCTGATAATAGGATTCGATATTGCGCGGAATATCAAAGTGGACCACGAAGCGAACGTTTGGTTTATTGATGCCCATGCCGAACGCCACCGTCGCCACCACAATTTGCAGGTCATCGCGCTGGAATTTCTCCTGCACGTCGGCGCGGACATTATTTTCCAGCCCGGCATGATAGGCCGCCGCGCTAATACCCTTGCTTTGCAGGCGCGCAGCGGTGTCTTCTACTTTCGCCCGGCTGTTGCAGTAGATAATGCCGGACTTACCGCGCTGTTCCTGCACGTAGCGCATCAACTGATCGAGCGGTTTGAATTTCTCCATCAGCATGTAGCGAATATTCGGACGGTCAAAACTGCTGATTTGAATCAGCGGATCGTTCAGCCCCAGCAGGCGCACGATATCCTGGCGCGTGGTGTCGTCGGCTGTGGCGGTCAGCGCCATAAACGGCAGCGTCGGGAACCGCTGGCGCAACTGACCGAGCGCGGCATATTCCGGGCGGAAATCGTGGCCCCATTGGGAGATACAGTGCGCTTCATCAACGGCTAATAACACCGGATTCCAGTGCGCCAGATGCTCAAGAAAGTTATCCAGCATCAGGCGTTCCGGCGCGATATAAAGCAGGCGGATTTGCCCGGTGCGACAGCCTGTCATCACTTCAAGTTGCTGCTCGCGGGTTTGCGTCGAGTTAAGGCACGCCGCCGCCACGCCGTTGGCTTGCAGTTGATCCACCTGATCTTTCATCAACGAAATCAGCGGTGAAACAACCACGGTAAGGCCGTTTAGCAATAAGGCAGGAATTTGATAGCAAAGGGATTTTCCGCCACCGGTGGGCATGACGACCAGGCAATCGCGACCGGAAAGCACAGTGTCGATAATTTCTTCCTGGCCGGGGCGAAACTGTTGGTAGCCAAAGGTTTCTTGTAAAACCTGTTTAGCTCCGGACTCCAGATTCAACACTTCCGCCTGCGCCACATTCACCCCGATTGCCTGAAATAAAAACAGGCGCTATTTTCAGCGCCTGCGCGAGAAACTGCAATGCTTTTAGTCTCTGAGAGGGTAATCCTGGATGCTGGATTCCAGATTTGCCAACCACTCAACCGTTCATCAAAACAAATCGTTTAGCATAACCCCCACACCGACACGGGTCTGGTTGAAGTTATAGTCGATGAGCGATTCGCCATAGCCGCTGTAAACCTGAGTATAAAGGCGCACATGTTTGGTGATCGGGTAACTTAAGCCTAACTCCGCGCCGCCGTAGCCGGTGTTCCAGTTGTACTGTCCTTTCGCACTGAGCACCGCATCACCGAGGTGATAGCCGATTTTAAGCTGGTAGTAACCCATATATTTGGTGATATCCGGGTTATCGTCAGTATTACCCACCACATACCACGGCTTCACTTCTACCAGCCAGTTACCGTTTTCTGCCATCAGGCGAGTATAAAGGCGGTTCCAGCTGCGGGAGGTCGGGTCTGAACGCCCGTTAGAGTCGTGGTTATACCCCATCTCCACATCGCGCAGCGTCCAACCTGCAAAACGGTAATCGGTGGCAAAACCGAGGAACAATTGCGGTTCGTAGTTGGTTTCACGAAACGGTGAAGACTCTTCGCTATTGGACAGTTGCCACCAGGATTTTTGCGTATAAGACGCACCCAACACCGAGTTCGGGCCTAAAATCCCACGCCACAGTGGAAATGCCAGGCTCAACTGAAACTTTACTTCATCCTTACGCGCATTTTCCGCCCAGTCGTAACTGGCAATCGCTTCTTTGTTCAGATCGCTGGTTTGGGTGTAGATGAGGTAGTTGGTGTCATAAGGATAGAGCGTGAACGGATTGTCATGCTCCTGCAGCATATTGGCGATAATACTGCCACGCACCGCTGGCGCGTCATGCACCTCTTTCACCGTTGCCTCTTGTGCATATACTGCCATAGGCAACATAAACACCGGCAACAACCAGCCCTGCAGAGTCCGCATCGGTCGTGTTCTCCGTAACGAATTATTGATAAGGTGAATGTTTTTCTGCGGGCTATTTTACATACTTAACTCCATTGCCGTTAGTTATCCCTTCCTAAAGTAGAAACCAACAACAAAGAAGCATAAAATCAACATTTCATTAACCAATGAAGTATAAGGATGATATGTCTGCCGTACTGACCGCTGAACAAGCCCTGAAATTAGTGGGTGAGATGTTTGTTTATCACATGCCATTTAACCGCGCGTTAGGGATGGAGCTGGAGCGTTACGAAAAAGAGTTCGCACAGCTGGCCTTTAAAAATCAGCCGATGATGGTGGGTAACTGGGCGCAAAGCATTTTGCACGGCGGAGTCATTGCGTCGGCGCTGGATGTCGCCGCCGGTCTGGTGTGCGTGGGAAGTACCTTAACCCGCCACGAAACCATCAGTGAAGATGAACTACGCCAGCGGCTATCGCGGATGGGGACCATTGATCTTCGCGTTGATTATCTGCGCCCAGGCAGGGGCGAGCGTTTTACTGCTACCAGTAGCCTGTTGCGTGCAGGCAATAAAGTCGCCGTCGCCCGCGTTGAATTACACAATGAAGAACAGCTTTATATTGCCAGTGCCACCGCCACCTATATGGTAGGTTGAAGACATAAAAGCAGGTAAACTGCTGTTACCAATTAAAAATGAGTATTCCCGATGGATGCAAAACAAACGCGGCAGGGCGTATTACTCGCTCTTGCCGCTTATTTTATTTGGGGTATAGCGCCAGCGTACTTCAAGTTGATTTACTACGTGCCCGCCGATGAAATCCTGACGCATCGCGTGATCTGGTCGTTTTTCTTTATGGTGGTGCTGATGAGCATTTGCCGCCAGTGGTCCTATTTAAAAACGCTGATTCAGACGCCACAGAAAATTTTTATGCTGGCAGTCTCTGCCGTGCTGATTGGTGGCAACTGGCTACTGTTTATCTGGGCGGTGAACAATCACCATATGCTGGAAGCGAGCCTTGGTTACTTTATTAACCCGCTGGTGAACATTGTGCTGGGGATGATTTTCCTCGGCGAGCGATTCCGCCGGATGCAATGGCTGGCGGTGATTCTGGCGATATGTGGCGTGTTAGTCCAGCTGTGGACTTTTGGTTCGCTACCTATTATCGCGCTGGGGCTGGCATTTAGTTTTGCCTTCTACGGCCTGGTGCGCAAGAAGATTGCGGTAGAAGCACAAACCGGCATGTTAATTGAAACCATGTGGCTGCTGCCCGTGGCGGCGATTTACCTGTTTGCTATTGCCGACAGCTCAACCAGCCATATGGGGCAAAACCCGATGTCGCTGAATTTACTGCTGATCGCCGCCGGTATTGTCACTACCGTACCGCTGTTGTGTTTTACTGCCGCTGCCACGCGCCTGCGTCTCTCAACGTTAGGCTTTTTCCAGTACATTGGCCCGACGCTGATGTTCCTGCTGGCTGTGACGTTTTATGGTGAAAAACCGGGTGCCGATAAGATGGTGACTTTCGCCTTTATTTGGGTGGCGCTGGCAATTTTTGTGATGGATGCGATTTATACGCAGCGTAGAAAAAGTTAAGAATTAACATGGGTAGGCCGTTTAATGAGCCTACCCACTGACTTATTTATCTTTTTTTGAAAAAAATTAAGATAAGAAAAAGAACAATATTTGTTACAGGAAGTACCCCCAAAACTCCCCAGTACTTACTCCATCCTAGAGACATCGTATATCTACCAAGGATTTGACAAAACCCAAAACTTAACCCTATACCTATACTTCTTAAATTTAATGTCGTAGTCAGGCTTAAAATAAATAGAACAAGGATGGTAATAGCCCACCACAATAACCATGCCTTAACAAAATCAGATTTTTTGCTGTAAGGTTCTTTACCCAAGAACAACTGCCAAAAGTTACCATTCCCCATATAGAATCCATTCCCCAAGATATTGTTTATAGAATAAAAATACATTCCAATTATATTTAATTAAAATATACCCCATCAATAAAAATTTACACACTCTAAATTACTACTGTATAGTTATCAATGCAAAGACTGCTATATTGCATATATATGCAAACCTCATAATTCAGGTAATATATATATTCAAAACAATTATATATAAAAAACAATGTAAAAAATATTCAAATCATCCATCAGAAATATATTCTACCCATCCAGGCTTGAGCGTTTATCACGCTTTCAGTTCATAATCTATACATTAACATCATGGTCAATATTAATAACTTTGAATGATATCAACCTGGCTTTGAGTTTTATTCTGGTTATTAATAATACATATGTAAATATCAATATTGGAGCAAAAAGAATAAGAGATACTGGATGTAAGGCAATCTACTTTGTATTGATTTCATTGGGCTTGACACTTTTTTCTATTATCTCTGCAGCAATTGAAGGGGTGAGATGTGAGTCATTAAGCGTCCAACTCAACGTGGCATGGATATTATTCACAACAATTATGTTATCTGCGATTCCCTCGGCTAAAATGTCGCTGTCAGCACACTAACTTACTCACAGCGACATCGTATAGTTACAGCCAGTTCTTACGCTTAAAGTACAGATACGGTGTCAGGCCCGCGAGGATCATAAAGATAATCGCGCCAGGGTAGCCGAAGCCCCACTTCAGTTCTGGCATAAACTCAAAGTTCATGCCATAGCTGGAGGCAATCCGCGTAGGAAAAAGTTTCCTAATCGGTAAATTCAACATTTTGTTATTAACAATGAGCAAGACCAATCATTAACGAGGTTCTCTTCAGAGATGTAATGAAAAAATGTGAAGTTTACTTCTTTTTTAAATATTTTTTTACCCTAGCATTTGTTCTCGAATTGATATTGAGCTTAAATATAACCAAGGCAAATGCAAATGAATAACATATTACTTCCGCCAATTAATATTCCCTGTACACTTTTCGAAACTATTAGTTTATTCGATGATTTTTCTGCTGATGATATGCAATATGGTGATATGGTAGAACAAGACTTTCTCTCACTCGGCCTAAGCGATATCTCAGCAAAAGTTGATCCTTACAGACTTATTAAATACCATTTCCCTGGCCCAGGTTCTATTAATGTTGCTTTTAGTGCCTCAAGTTCCGGAACAAAAATATCACAACGTGAATGCACTGATATTTTATTTGCAGAAATGAAAGAACTAGCAAAAATGCTTTCCTTTTTTGGACAATATAAAACACTTATCGAAGATCTGATTGAACATTTTAGATATGGAAATGGCAGCAATTTTCATAGCCAACAATTAAATTTATCTTTTCATGAAAAAATAAATAAATATGGTTATAATAGTCCAATACGAATAATCAAAGAATGTATCGAAAATGGCATTAATTCAACTCCCTCGACAGGATACCAACCTCTTATCCTGCAAAGCATTAAAACCAAATTACTTTCATCAAGACTAAATAAATTTAATGACTTCGAGGACAGTTTTAATGGCTTAGGAATCAGTGTTCATGATATTTCAGCTCAAAAAATATCTCTTTTAAGTTTTCAAAAATACGCTATAGGATGGAGTGCAACAATTCATTTTGTAGCACAGGACCACTTCGGTCTTGATGTAACTGATATCAAAAACAAGACTTACAGCAAATATAGATTTTTTCGCATATGGTTCTTTTTACAACGGCATAAAGACTTTGCTTTCAAACCTTTTTTCACCAATTTTAACACTATCGAAAGAATCGAAAATTATCTATGAAAAGCAAACTCCAGAAAATTATATTATGTTTATTTCTTCTATGCTGCATCTATAATTTATGGACATTGCGTCCTGTACAGATTTTGTATACATACTCTGATGCTGGCAATTCAGTCTTTCTGGTCGTTGATCATCTGCCATGGACTGACAGCGATAAAATAAATTGGTATCTGAAGCATCAGAATGAAATTAAAAATCAACATCCCCTACCAGAAGGTAGTTGGCATACCTGGTATGTCATTGATATCGGTAATGGCTTCACTGACTATAAAAAATATATCGAAGGGCCGTATGAAGATCTCTACTGTTTCCCGACAATTAAGAGCAATGATAATTGCATCGTGAAAAATTACTTAATGGTTATTAATGAATACCCTTATCGTAACACTCATATTGGTATTAACGATTTTACTGAGTATCAATTAACACAAGAAAATAAAATAGAGCGAGTTTTCAATCCGCATGACTTTAAATAAGACAATTTTTAGAAATAAGCCGGATAAAAAAATAGCTTTATCCGGCACTCATATTACAGCCAGTTCTTGCGCTTAAAGTACAGATACGGTGCCAGGCCCGCGAGGATCATAAAGATAATCGCGCCTGGGTAGCCGAAACTCCACTTCAGTTCTGGCATAAACTCAAAGTTCATCCCATAGCTGGAAGCAACGAGCGTCGGCGGCAGGAATACCACGGATACCACCGAGAAGATTTTGATGATGCGGTTCTGCTCGATGTTGATAAAACCCATTGCCGCCTGCATCAGGAAGTTCACCTTCTGGAACAGGGATTCGTTATGCGGCAGCAGGGATTCGATATCTCGCAGGATTTCACGCGCCTGCTCCAGTTGCCCACCCGGTAAACGCGCTTTACGCACCAGGAAGTTGAGCGCGCGCTGGGTATCCATCAGACACAGGCGAACTTTCCAGCCGATATCTTCCAGTTCCGCCAGCGTGGAGAGCGCCTCGTCGTACTCATCGCCCTGATGCCCTTCCATAATCACCCGGCTCAACTGCTCCAGGTCGCTATAGATATTTTCAATTTCATCTGCCAACTGTTCGATTTTGGTTTCGAATAGATCCAGCAGCAACTCGTAGGCGTTACCGTCTACCATCGACTGGCTACGGGCACGCATACGATACAGACGAAAAGCGGGCAGTTCACGCTCACGCAGAGTAAACAGACGACCATCACGGATGGTAAATGCCACAGTGGAGTTACCGGCGTGATCTTCCGCATCTTCAAAGAAGAAGAAGGAGTGAATATGCAGGCCGTCGTCGTCTTCAAAGAAACGTGCCGATGCTTCGATGTCTTCCAGTTCCGGGCGGGTTGCCAGGCTCTGGCCAAGTTCAGATTGTACGCGCAGTCGCTCGTCGTCGTCCGGTTCGACAAGATCAATCCATACTGCATTTACAAGGGGTTGTGACTCTTCGACTTCCAGCCGGGTCAGTCGGTTATTTTCCAGTTGAAATGCGCTCAGCATGACCGGGACTCCCAATGCTTAAAATATCGGACAGTTCGGTGGGCACACAGAAACAAATTGGGTTTCAGACCATTAAACAGCCTGACTCAGCGCGACGGGAAAAATTGAGGTCGCTGACAACCGCTAAGGCTATCAGCAAAAAGGGATAGCCTTAGGAGTTGATCCTGGATGACAGGATAGTGAGCCAGTATCTACTGGGTGTGTCCAAGGCGAATGTCCTCTTAGAGTGATCGTGCGCGCATGTTACGCCAGCAAAATTTTGCCGTCAACACGCAACAGAACACCACAGAACAATAGTTGAACTTCGCGCTTTTTGGTACTCGTCAAGGTCGCTAACAGGATAAAAAAATCCAACATCCAGGACCTATAATGGCGCATCGGCTACTCATTGGTAAAGGAATGATCACCTTGAATCTCAAACGGATTTTTCTCACCCTCACCTTACTTCCCTTGTTTGCTGTTGCCGCTGATGATTGCGCACTCTCAGATCCGACGCTGACCGTACAGGCGTATACCGTTAATCCTCAAACAGAGCGGGTGAAAATGTACTGGCAAAAAGCCAATGGCGAAGCGTGGGGAACTTTACATGCTCTGCTGGCGGATATGAATAGTCAGGGTCAGGTGCAGATGGCGATGAACGGCGGCATCTATGATGAAAGCTATGCGCCGCTCGGTTTGTACATCGAAAACGGTCAGCAGAAGGTGGCGTTAAATCTCGCTTCAGGTGAAGGGAATTTCTTTATCCGTCCTGGCGGCGTGTTTTATGTCGCGGGAGATAAAGTCGGCATCGTTCGTCTGGATGCCTTCAAAACCAGTAAAGAGATTCAGTTTGCGGTGCAGTCAGGGCCAATGTTGATGGAAAACAGTGTAATTAATCCGCGTATTCATCCCAACGTCGCCTCACGTAAAATTCGTAACGGTGTTGGGATTAATAAACATGGGAATGCCGTGTTTTTGTTGAGCCAGCAGGCGACAAATTTTTATGATTTTGCCTGTTATGCCAAAGCGAAACTGAACGTTGAGCAGCTGCTTTATCTTGATGGCACGATTTCACATATGTATATGAAAGGCGGGGCAATCCCGTGGCAACGCTATCCTTTTGTCACCATGATTTCCGTAGAGCGGAAAGGTTAAAACGATAGTTTTGTGTCAGATACTGAAGATGGCGCAGATGCCGGATGCGGCGTAAACGCCCTATCCGGCCTACATGACGTTGCAATTTATTGAATCTGAATGATTTTTAGGCCAAATAAGGTGCGCAGCACCGCATCCGGCAACGTTACACCGACTCCAGCCGGGCATAAGCCGCCACCAGCCATTTAATACCCTGGCCCTGAAATGCCACCTGCAAACGGCTATGCTCACCGCTGCCTTCCATATTGACAATGGTGCCTTCACCAAACTTAGCGTGGCGTACGCGCTGGCCGAGCTTGTAGCCGCTGTCGTTCTCGACCATCGGCGTACCCATCCGCTGATGGCTGACCGGGCGGCTTACCGTGGCGCGCAGGCGCACCTCTTCCACACACTCTTCCGGCAGCTCGCCAATAAAGCGCGACGGGCGATGGTAAACCTCTTTGCCATACAGACGGCGAGTTTCCGCGTAGGTCAGCGTCAGTTTCTGCATCGCGCGGGTTACGCCAACGTAGGCCAGACGGCGTTCTTCTTCCAGACGCCCGCCTTCATCCAGCGACATCTGGCTTGGGAACATGCCCTCTTCCATACCGACGATAAACACCTGCGGGAACTCCAGACCTTTCGCCGAGTGCATGGTCATCAGTTGTACCGCATCCTGCCAGGTATCCGCCTGCCCTTCGCCTGCTTCCAGCGCCGCATGGGATAGGAACGCCTGCAGCGGCATTAAATCTTCGTCTTCTTCGTTGTAGCTGAACTGGCGCGTTGCCGTCACCAGTTCCTCTAAGTTTTCGATACGCGTCTGACCTTTTTCGCCCTTCTCCTGCTCGTACATGGTACGCAGGCCGGAGTCTTTAATTACCCGGTCAGTCTGTACATGCAGCGGCATATCGGCAGTTTCCTGCGCTAAGGCGTCGATCAGTTCCATAAACCGCTGTAAGGCGCTGGCAGCACGTCCGGCGAGGGCTTTTTCCTGCAACAGTTCACGACATGCCTGCCAGAGTGTTAACTGGCGATCGCGCGATGTCTGACGTACCACGTCCAGCGTCCGGTCACCAATACCCCGCGTTGGCGTATTCACCACACGCTCAAAGGCCGCGTCGTCGTTACGGTTGGCAATCAGGCGCAGATACGAGAGCGCATCTTTGATTTCCTGGCGTTCGAAGAAGCGCATCCCGCCGTAAATACGGTACGGCATACTCGCCTGCAACAGTGCTTCTTCCAGCACACGCGACTGGGCGTTACTGCGGTAGAGAATGGCGCACTCGGCAAGCGCCCCGCCGTTGTCCTGCCAGGTTTTGATGCGGTTAACCACAAAACGCGCTTCATCGAGTTCGTTAAAAGCGCAATAGAGGGAAATAGGCTCACCGTCCGCGCCATCGGTCCACAGTTTTTTACCCAGACGCCCGTTATTGTTTTCAATCAGGGCATTAGCGGCGCTCAGAATATTGCTGGTAGAGCGGTAGTTTTGCTCCAGACGAATAGTTTCGGCACCGGGGAAATCATTAAGGAAACGCTGAATATTCTCCACCTGCGCCCCGCGCCAGCCGTAGATTGACTGGTCGTCATCACCGACGATCATCACTTTGCCGGTGTCGCCCGCCAGCAGGCGGATCCACGCGTACTGAATGTTGTTGGTATCCTGGAATTCGTCCACCAGGATATTGGTAAAACGTTCGCGGTAGTGTTGTAGGATATGCGGCTTGTTAAGCCACAGTTCGTGAGCGCGCAGCAGCAGCTCGGCGAAGTCCACCAGGCCCGCGCGGTCACACGCTTCCTGATACGCCTGATACACCTTCTGCCAGGTCTGCTCCACCGGATTACCGTAGCTTTGAATATGATGCGGACGCAGGCCTTCATCTTTCTGGCTGTTGATGTACCACATTGCCTGGCGCGGCGGCCACTGCTTCTCGTCGAGGTTCATGGCTTTGATCAGACGCTTAAGCAGGCGTAGCTGGTCTTCACTGTCGAGGATCTGGAAATCCTGCGGTAGATTGGCGTCCATATGGTGCGCACGCAGCAGACGGTGCGCCAGCCCGTGGAAGGTGCCGACCCACATGCCGCCCTGGCTGGTGCCCATCAGTTGCCCGATACGATGACGCATCTCCGCCGCCGCTTTGTTGGTAAACGTCACAGCCATAATCGAGTATGGCGAGCAGTTTTCCACGCTCATCAGCCAGGCGATACGATGCACCAGTACGCGCGTCTTACCACTGCCCGCGCCCGCCAGCACCAGAAGGTTGCTGCGTGGCGCGGCCACCGCTTCGCGCTGTTTGTCATTAAGGCTGTCGAGCAGGTAAGAAACGTCCATTGGCACCGCCGCGTAAAAATAGGTTGGGCGGAGAAGCGCAACGCCCTCCGCCAAAAAGCTGGGTATATATACAGATTTGCTGATTATATCAGCGAGGTCAGAGATGCCAACCGGGAAATTTCCAGATGCGGCAGTAAACGGCTGTCCCAGGTTTGCATCAGATCGCCATTTTCCGGTCTGATCCAACAGGCCTGCATTCCGCTGCGAATTGCCCCACCCACGTCAGTGGTGAGATCGTCCCCAACATGTAAGATCTCGCCGATCGGCACGTTGAGTTTTTCCGCAGCCAGAAAGTACATATCGCTGAACGGTTTTGAGCGCCCGTGCGGGCCAGCGCGCAGCACAAACTCAAAATAATCCCCCAAACCAAACAGTTCCGGCTGGGCGTTACCGTTGGTGATCGCCACCAGCGGCCATTTCTTCGCCAGCTGTTTTAAGGTGTCGTGAGTTTGCTGCGGGACGTCGATTCGGCTGCGCCATTTGGCAAAGTTGATCATTGCTGCGTGTGCGCCTGCACTGGCTTCTTCGGCACTCAGCCCGGCGTCGAGCATCGCTTGTTCAATCGAACGAAAACGCCAACGCGTCACGTCGTGATAAATCTCGGGTTCCGCTTCCCGTACCGCCTGGCGCAGGCGTTGCAGATCTTCATTCTGGAAGCTGCGCAGCGCCGGATGATAATTTTGCACAAAGGTAAGCGCCTCTCGCTCGGTGCGCAAAATCACCGGACGGTTATCGTAAAGGGTATCATCCAGGTCAAAGGTGAGCGCCGAGATGCGCCCCAAAGGCCGGTAAAAACGCATTATTTCCCCCGTTTGGCGCGTGGATGCGCCGCATCGTACACCGAGGCAAGGTGTTGAAAATCAAGATGAGTATAGATTTGCGTGGTGGAGAGGTTGGCATGACCCAGTAGCTCCTGCACACCACGAAGATCGCCGCTCGACTCCAGCATATGCGTAGCGAACGAGTGACGTAATTTATGTGGGTGAACGTGATTATTCAGCCCTTGTTTTATGCCCCATTCGGCAAAGCGTTTCTGCACATTACGCGCGGAGATACGCTTGCCCAGTTTCGACAGAAAAAGCGCGTCGTCTTCGCTACCAAACAGGTCGCGCAAATCAAGCCAGTGCTCAATCCACGCCACAGCGTTGCGACCAATCGGCAGGCGGCGCTCTTTGCTGCCTTTCCCCATAACCCACACTTCACCAGACTCCAGGTCGAGGTGTTTAATATCCAGCCCCACCAGCTCAGAAAGACGCAGACCCGCGCCGTACATCACTTCCAGCATTGCACGGTCGCGTACAGCGAGGGGATCATTGATATCAATATCCAGCAGCCGATTCATATCGTCGACGTCGATGTTTTTCGGCAGATGACGCGGCGCTTTCGGTGCCGAAACACCTTTCGCCGGGTTAGCTTTGAGTTCGTTCTGGCTGACCAGCCAGTCAAAAAAGCTACGTAGCGCAGAAAGCCGTAACGCCAGACTTGCTGCTCCCAGCCCTTTACGGCGACTGCGTACAGCAAAATTGCGCACCACCGTCACATCACATTGCTGCCAGCTTTGCAGGCCGTTTTCGCTGGCAAAATTGATGATCGCCTCAAGCTGACGCTGGTAGTTAAGCAGGGTTATCGGGCTAAGCTGGCGCTCCACGCTCAGATAACGTAGGTAGCGTTCTACATCGGTGTGTAAATCGGTCATACGCGTTCAATCCAACGCTCCAGAAGCTCCGGCAACATCAGCGCAATTTCATGAAGTAACTGCGTTCCTTGCCCTTGTTGATAGTGACTGGCATCGCGACTGGTAAACAGCACAACACCCAAATCAGCATCGCTTCCCAGCATCGACATCGCCACCGATCCCACTGCTTTCGCTTCAGGTAGCACCACCAGCAGCTCAGGTCCGTTAAGCGGCCCAAGATAGTGCTGTTCCTGCCCCAAACGCTGAATACGCAGCGGTTCGAAAGACTGACGGCTTAATGCCAGATGAGTGTGGTTCGACGGCGCACCTAAGCGCCAGCGATCCGGAAACAGGCGCAGACTCGCACCTGCCAGGCCGAGATCGCGCGCCCAGCGGTGAAAGCGCATCAGCATATCGTCGAGACTGCTGGCGGCGGTGAGACTGCGCTGCAGGTAGAGTAGGCGATAAAACAGGCCTTCGTTGGCGATAGCCTGTTCCATCAACAGCGCCATGTTCTCTTCCAGAACATGAATATGATTACGTGCGCGGGCCATGTGCCACTCGACCAACGAAACGGTGCCGCGTACCGGATGCGGCACACGTATCGCTTCTACTGCGCGCGCATTACGGATAAAAAACTCAGGATTTTTAATCAGATAATCGACAACCGCCCGGTCATCAAGCTCCGTGAGTGTTTCCTGCAGTTCTTCCCCTGGTTGCTTCATAGATGAATAAATCCGTCGTAGACATGTACCGCCGGGCCAGTCATATATAACGGGTGACCCGGACCTTTCCAGGCGATATCAAGACGACCGCCGGGGAGTTCCACGCGTACTTCTTCGGCCAGCAAACCTTGCTGAATCCCTACTGCAACCGCCGCACACGCGCCGCTGCCGCAGGCCTGGGTTTCTCCTGCCCCACGCTCATAAACGCGTAAACGAATATGCTCGCGCTTAACCACTTGCATAAAACCGATATTGGCGCGCTCCGGAAAACGCTCGTGGCTTTCCAGAACAGGACCAAGCGTTTCTACCGCCGCGGTATCGACATCATCGACCTGAATCACGCAATGCGGATTTCCCATCGACACCACGCCGCATAAGATTGTCTGCTCGGCGGCGCGCATAATATAGGTCTTTTCCGCTTTGTTAGCGCGAAACGGCACGGCGGAAGGTTCGAAGTTGGGTTCGCCCATATTTACGCGGACCAGATCATCATCGGTGACGGTCAGAACCATCCGCCCGTTGGCGGTGCTGACGCGGATATCACGCTTATTGGTCAGTCCTTTCAGACGCACAAAACGGGCAAAGCAGCGCGCACCGTTGCCGCACTGCGCCACTTCACTGCCATCAGCATTGAAAATGCGATAGTGAAAATCCAGTTCAGGATCATACGGCGGCTCAACCACCAGCAGTTGGTCAAACCCTACCCCCAGGTGCCGATCAGCCAGGCGACGAATCAGCTCCGGTGAAAAAAAGACATTCTGCGTTACCGCGTCGACGACCATAAAATCGTTGCCAAGGCCATGCATTTTCGAGAACTGCATCATTTACTCCAATCACGCGGGTACAGAAACTGACTTTTAGTAATTCACCTGGGATGGACCATCGCCAGTGGCGCGATCGTTTTTATCCGGCACCGTGGATTGCGTTTGCGTCTCTACCGGTTTGGTCGGCGGCGGTGCGTTTTTATCTGCAGGCGGGAAATAGAGCGGACCTTTCAGACCGCAGCCCGTCAGGCTGAAGAGAGTAAGTAATACAGTGAGTGCCTTAAACACGTTTTTCATTATGGATTGCCTGTAAAGTTCATCGCTTTCTGCTTTCTATCATCGCAGGAGAAGACGTAAAAGCAAGCGTTTAGCGACTCTTTATGAAGTCTGAAAAGTGAGGAAATGCTGCGAGTATAACGCTTACTCGTGGGGATTTATGTTTTGCTGGTAGTTTCGTGATCGGCACCTCGCGCCAGGATGGCTTTATGCACTATCGCAATGTAGTTTGTTTGTTGGCTTGTTCGTTGTTCTTATCGTCGGCATGGAGCTTTTAAAAGAGTGGCGCACCATGCAATTTTGTTGTCTGACCTTAGTCGCCAGTGACATACAACTTTGCCAACCAGGTGATAAGAGGGAATAAAATCTGATGGGGCTATTTACCCAACTGGAAAAATTTGACCAAAAGCTTACGCGCGGTTATGCCCGGTGGGGGTGCTGGGTATGGCGGACGTTAATTGTCGTTCCGGTACTGGTCGTGTTGTGGAATATAGGACAGGCAGTATGGGGAGGACCAAGAGGTGGAGTGATTCTGGAAATCCACAGTGAAATTGACCGCCCGATACTGGGATTCAGTGTTAACGGCGTGGTGGGCGCGAATGCTTTTGCAAATGGTGGCGGTTCAACAACCTGTTGTGGTGATGTTAGTGGGGATACGGCAGAGGTTATCTGGACATTAAGTACTACTCGTACACAGTATAATGCTGGAATGCGTCTGGAGAAACGGAATATGACGTTACCTCTCCCCAAAAGAGAATGGGGAGAAGATTTTCTGCATGTGCATTTTATGCCTGGCGATAAAGTGCTGCTGGGGTGGAGTAAAGATTCTTTTTCTCCGTATGAAGATCTTCACAACGGGGGGTACAAGACCCGCGTTCGGCAGGATGTGAAAGATAAACTTTATGGTACAGGGAAAATGAATTGATAGATTTCTATAAAAATCACGTTCGGCAGAAAGCGTAATAATGTGGGGAATGTTAGATACCGGTGGTGGGACCTAAGTACAACACGCGAAAGACAATAAAGTAGGTAACGGTGGGCAGAGTCGCATGTTGACACCCTTCCCGGCGTCAATCCGGCACATTTTAACGTGATCAGTCACACCATGGCGCAGTAGCTCGTATTTATATCGTGAATGAAAACCTCAAGTTTACCCCAGCAACTATCAGAAAATAGCGATGGCCTTTATAGATTCTGAAAAGTGACGATTTGCCGCAAAAGTTACGCTTACGTGCGAGGAATTATGTTCTGCTGGTAGTTTCGTGATCGGCACCTCGCGCCAGGATGGCTTTATGCACTATCGCAATGTGGTTTGTTTGTTGTCTTGTTCATTGTTTTTATCGTCGGCATGGGGATGTCGGCTTGATCCGCCTGAACATAATATTTACCAGAAACAGGGAAAAGGCGTGGTATACCTGCGCCCTTATAAAGAAACAAATCTTTCTCTTCCTGACGTGAATTACAAAAGTTTGCGCCGTTTACCCAATTTATTAATAGACCCGACAACACTAGACAAATGGGATAAAGTACCTCCTCTGACTGATCTGACAACCGACTACCTCTATGAAGGCGCACAGGCCTGGTATCCTCATTACTCCTGGCATAGCGATGGTCGCTATATCCTCTACGCGGGTGAAGTTGTGCAAAACCCGCCAGACAAACCTCCCGTCGATGTCGCCTCGTTCAAGGCGTGGGGTGATTTTGCCGCAGATAAACACAGTCTCTATTTCGAAGGCAAGCGCACCGATAACAATGGCGGGGGAAATCGCTTAGATATCAAAACACTGCATCAGGTGGAATTCCGGCCTCCCTGGGATCCTGACTTACTGGGGCTGATATTACGTGACGCTAATTTCTTGTATATCAATGGGCATCGCCTCGCAGATCCCGATAGTTTCCGTGTGCTGGCACAAAAGTCATGGGATCAGCGAGGAAAGTTTTCTACCGCGTTTAATCCCTGTGTGGCTATGCCATTTGGCCCCTGGGATACCCTGGCTCGTACACGGACCAAAATCCTGATCAACGGCGAACAGCTTGATGCCGACCCGGACACCTTTTCCGTCGTGCGCTGGATGCCCGGCTCACTCTTGACCTGGCGTGATAAAAACGGGCTGCAGCGTAAAGTCCTCGACAAGGAAAATCTGGAGTGGGATGAAGATTTAACAAAGCACTGTCTGGATTTTTCTCTGCTGGAAAAGAAAGTGTTCTGGCGTAAAGGACCTGCTTGTAAACAGGAAGAATTACCCGGACTCGATCCGGAGCAGTTTCAACCCATCAGTGATGCTGTCGCCCAGTATCAGGACTCGCTTTATACCATCATCGAAACAGAGTCTGGTGACCGCAA
>ULSO01054623.1_pt1 | contig 18319 bp, 21 predicted proteins | sample 1956701 | NCBI WGS metagenome assembly ULSO01 (sample SAMEA4835708, study PRJEB28245) | human gut metagenome | biome: gut microbiome; material: fecal sample | place: Denmark | collected 2008 | reverse complement strand
CTGGCGGGAAATGCACCAGTCGCGTATGTTCTCCATCCAGTGCAGGTAATTCTTTTCGAAACGCCTGGGCAGATAGCGCAGTTTTTTGTTCCTGACCACGTCGATGGCGGGCTTTGCAAGCTCGTCCATCCTCACGAACCACTGTTTGGATACGATGGGTTCGATCGCCGCATGGCAGCGGTGGCAGTGACCGACGTTATGCGTATGCGGCTCCACCTTGACGAGCAGGCCGAGCGCGGTCAGATCGTCCACCATCGCCTTTCTCGCATCGTATCTGTCCATGCCCGCGTATTTGCCGGCAAGCTCGTTCATGTGCCCGGTATCGTCCATGACGCGCATGACTTCGAGGCCGTGGCGCAGACCCACTTCGAAGTCGTTGGGGTCGTGAGCGGGGGTTATCTTGACGGCGCCGGTACCGAAGGACTTGTCCACGTATTCGTCGGCAATGACGGGAATGGTGCGGTCGGTCAGAGGCAGGACGAGGCGTTTGCCGACGAGGCGGGAATACCGCTTGTCGCCGGGGCGCACCGCGACCGCCATATCGCCGAGCAGCGTTTCGGGACGGGTCGTGGCGACGACTATGCCCTCGCCGCCGCCCTCTTCGGGATAGCGTATGTGCCACAGATGGCCTTCCTCGGTTTCATACTCGACTTCGGCGTCGGAAATGGCGGTGCGGCAGTGCGGGCACTGATTGATTATGCGCGCGCCGTGATAGATCCAGCCCTTCTCGTAATAGCGCACGAAGGTTTCCCTGACCGCGCGGGACAGCTTTTCGTCCATCGTGAAAGCCAGCCTGTCCCAGTCGCAGGACGAGCCGAGCGTTTCGAGCTGTTTTACTATGCGTCCGCCGTATTTGTCCTTCCAGTCGAAAGCGCGGCGCAGGAACTCTTCCCTGCCCAGCTCTTCCTTGGTCGTACCCTCTTCGGCGAGTTTCTCTATTATTTTGACTTCGGTAGCTATGGAAGCGTGGTCGGTGCCGGGCAGCCAGAGGGTTTCGTAACCCTTCATGCGCTTATAGCGCACTATGGAATCCTGCACCGTCATCGTCAGCGCGTGGCCGATATGCAGCTGCCCCGTGATATTCGGGGGCGGCATCATGATCGTAAAAGGCTTTTTGTCCTTGTTCACGCGCGCGTGGAAATATCCGCGGCTTTTCCATTTATCGTACAGCCGTTTCTCGAACTGTTTCGGGTCGAATTTCGTATCCATAGTGAGAATTATATCACTAATACGCCCGGATTGCAACTTTTTCGGTAATTTATATCGGCGCAAAGCGGCAAAAAATGCGCATAAATGCCGCAAAAACGCCGGACGGCGGCGTTTACGCTGACGTTTTTTCTTCCGGCGGCATATTATGTCGTATAAATCCATTTTTCGGAGGAAACGGAATGAAGAAAGTTTTGGCAACACTGCTCATCGCGGCAATGGCGGCGATACCGCTCTTCGCCGCGGCGGGCTGCTCGGACGACAGCGGAAGAATCAGACTGTGCGAAGTCACGCACTCGGTGTTCTACGCGCCGCTGTACGTGGCGATCAACAACGGCTATTTCGAGGACCGCGGCCTGACCGTCGAGCTGGAAAACGCGGGAGGCACGGACAAAGTGACCGCCGCGCTCGTGTCCGGAAGCTCGGACATAGGGCTTATGGGTCCGGAAGGCGTCATATACTCGGATACGATGTCCGACAACATCAAGGTGTTCGGCCAGCTCACCAAGCGCGACGGCTCCTTCCTCGTGTCCAAAAAGGACGAGGCGGATACGTTCGAGTGGACGGATCTCAAGGGCAAACGCGTGCTTGCGGGCAGAGTCGGCGGCGTGCCGGCGATGACGATGCAGTACATCATGAACGGATACGGGCTGTACGACGGCGTGGACGGAACCGTCATAGACACGTCCGTGGCGTTCAACATGATGGCGAGCGTGTTCGAGTCCGACGACACCGTGGACTATACGACGCTGTTCGAACCTACGGCGACCGAGTATCAGAATTCGGGGCGCGGCTATATCGTCGCGAGCGTGGGCGCCGAGAGCGGCGAAGTCCCCTACACCGCGTTCTGCGCGCGCACGAGCTTCATCGAAGAGGAGCGCGACACCGCGAAGAACTTCCTCGCCGCGGTCAAGGAAGGATATAACTTCATCAAAAACAACGACGCGGCCACCGTCGCGAAGTCGCTCGTCGCCTCTTTCGACGGCATGACCGAGGAGAGTCTGGCGATCGCGGTGGAAAGCTATCTCGAAATAGACGCGTGGTGCTCGACGCCCGTCATGACCGAAGAATCGCTCGAGGCGCTGGAAAAAATAATGACCAACGCGGGCGAGCTGGACCACGAAGTCGAATTCGACGTCATAGTCGACAATTCGATAGCCGAAGAAGTGCAGAGAGAGAACGGGTAACATGGACGAGATTCTGACCCTCGAAAACGTGTCGCTCTCGTACCATACCGCCCGCGGCGAGACGGAAGCGCTCGCAGGCGTGAGTTTCGGCGTGAGAAAGGGCGAATTCCTCGCCATAGTCGGACCGTCCGGCTGCGGCAAGACCACGGTGCTGTCCGTCGTCGCGGGACTGCTCCGCCCCACGTCGGGCAGCGTCGTCCTGGACGGCAGACCCGTGACCGGACCCGGCGGCAGCGTGGGATATATGCTGCAGAAAGACACGCTCTTCGAGTGGCTCACCATCTCGCGCAACGTCGAACTCGGGCTCAAAGTACAGAAGAAGCTGACCGCGGAAAACCGGGCGTACGCGCGGTCGCTGCTGCAAAAGTACGGGCTGGAAGAATTCGCCGATCACCTGCCCGGGCAGCTTTCGGGCGGAATGAGGCAGAGGGCGGCGCTTATACGCACCCTCGCCTTCCGCCCCAAAGTGCTGCTGCTCGACGAGCCGTTCTCGGCGCTCGACTATCAGACGAGGCTGAGCGTCGCGGAAAACGTCAGCGGCATCATACGGAGCGAGGGCGTCACGGCGCTGCTCGTCACCCACGACATTGCCGAAGCGTGCTCGCTGGGCGACCGCGTCGTCGTGCTGTCGCCCCGCCCGGCGGTCGTGCGGAAGATATTCGACATACCGATTGCCGGCGGACCCGAAGAGCGCCGCGCAGACAAACGGTTCAACGATCAGACGAACGCCGTCTGGAAGGAGCTGAAAGCGACGGCGGAGGGAGTGTAAACGCTATGGAACAAAAGATAATGACGCCGCACCGCAGGTATCTGCTGTCCGTCAGACGCAAGAAAATTTTCGTGAAACTATGGCAGTTCGGCATTCTTGCCGCGATCATCGGGCTGTGGGAACTGCTTACGGCGGTCGGAGCGATGGATCCGTTCTTCATGAGCAGTCCGTCGCGCATCGCCGTCACCTTCGCCGAGCTGTGCGCCGGCGGCGACTTCTTCTACCACATCGGCGTAACCCTGCTCGAATGCGTCATAGGGTTCGCCATATCGATGGGCGTCGGCAGCGTCATAGCCGTACTGCTGTGGCTGTCCGAATCGGCGAGGCGCGTTGCCGAACCCTACCTCGTCGTGCTCAACGCGCTGCCCAAGATCGCGCTCGGTCCGCTCATCATAATATGGGTGGGCTCGGGCACAAAGGCCATCGTGCTGATGGCGGTGATGATCTGCATAATCGTGACCGTTATATCCGTATTGGAAGGATTATGCTCCGCCGCCCCCGACAAGCTGCTTCTGCTCCGTTCCATGGGCGCGAACAGATTGCAGCTGCTGCGCTACGCCGTGCTGCCCGAGGCCCTGCCCACCTTCCTGTCCGTCGTCAAGATCAACGTCGGGCTGTCGTGGGTGGGCACGATCATGGGCGAATACCTCGTGTCGGGCGCCGGCCTCGGATACCTCATCGTCTACGGCGGGCAGGTGTTCAGAACCGACCTCGTCATGACCGCGACGGTAACGCTGTGCGTGCTCGCCGGCGGCATGTACGGGCTTATGTCGCTTGCCGAGAAACTGTGCGCGCGCAAGAAAAACCGCCGCGCGAAGGAGATAAAGTAACCCGATCACGCCTATGACGGGGTAACAATAATCGACCACTCTCTGAAAACCGAACGAGGAGATGACGGTCGCGAAAACGGAGGAGACGAGCATTCCCAGAGTGCCGTCTCCTTTCGCCGCCGCCCAGCTCTGCAAGGTGGAAAGCGCGCCGATAAGCGTAGTGAAAATGGATACCGCCAGACAGAGCGCGAAAAGCGTATAAGTCAGCTGCGAGCCGCGCGCGAGCGACAGCATGGGCAGTTCGGAGGACGACGCCGCCGGCAGCGCGCAGCAGATGAGCGACATCACGCCGGCGATGAGCGCGGCGGACAGTCCTGAGGCGGCGAAAATCTGCCGCACGCTCATTCCCCGCTGCCTCACCAGCACGCCGGCGGAAAGCAGCAGGTTCATCGACACGTACGTCAGGCAGGAAGGCAGTTCGCCTATGCGGAAAGCGCCCGCGTCCAGCGGCGCGGACAGGCATGTAAGCGTCAGCACTACGATTATGAAAGGCACGACGGCGACGTTGGCGGCGAGCAGTCCGCCGTTTCCGCGGCGCAGGACGAGCACGCCGACCAGGCAGGTCAGCGCTCCGTACGGAAGAGCCGCGCCGAACATGTCGCGCCCGGTCGCATCCATGCCCGCGATCATGGCGGACAGCACTATGAGCGCGTTGAAAAGCATTATCGCGTCGACGGCAGGCCGCGCCCTGCCGAACATCGCCGCGTGCGCCCCGGATATGGAATCGGTGTCCAGTCTGCGCCCGACGAGCAGCAGCACGGCGGTGAACGCGAACATCAGTCCTCCGCACGCCAGCGGCACGAACAGCGACGGATTCCAGCCGAAAAACGCGGCGATCTCCTGACCGCTCGCGTAGCCGGCGCCTATCATGGTGCCGACGCATACCATCGCTACCGAAAACACCTTTTTCACGTTAGAATATATGCCCGCGCGCCGGCAAAAAGAATACGCAAAAGCCCCGGCCGCAGCCGGGACTTACGCAATCTTAATATATTCAAGCGGGTTTCTCTTTCTCTCGGCCATCCCTGCGCAGCCGCCGCACCATACGTACGACGAGAAGCACGACCGCAACGGCGGCGATGACGTCGACCGCTATGACTATGATGTAATAATACGGCATTCCCGGCACGTACGCGACGCCGTGGACGAACCCGTTCATAAGCGCGGAATTGACCAGGCAGTACAGTATGTTGCCCGCCGCGCGCACGGACAGGCGGGCATATTCCGCATTATAATGCACGTCCGTGAACGTACCCGTCTCGCTCATTTTGGCGTCGCCTCCCGCGCGCAGCATCTGCACGGTATCCATATACGCCAGATCGCCGTCGGTGAGAACGAAACCTTCGAACCCCCATTCGTCCCTGAGCACACCCGTAAGCAGCTCGTAATTTCCGCCCGACCACGTTTCGCCTATCCGGCTGCGACCGCTGACGACGGCGGTAACTACGGGCATTTCGGTTTCGCGGCGGGAATAGGACTCGAACGATTCCTCGTCGTCGTATTCGTAGTAGGCAACGGTACGCGTGCCGCTTTTCACCGCGATTTCGAAGGGTCTGAGATAAATTTCGCGTATCGCCTGCTCGCCGGCGTATACCGCCAGTCCGTTGTCGCCCCTGTGCGTCTCCTGCGTGTCCACACCGAAGCCGCGCAGGAAAGCGTAAATGCCTTTCTCCGCTGCGCCGCCTGCCGCAGCGGCGCCCATGACACCGGTGAGCAGCGGATCTTCCGACCAGCTCTGCGCGTTATCGCCGCCGAAAGGACTGCGGTGCACCGTCAGCGTCGGAGCGTACCATCCGTTTATATTCTCGGCAAGGCCGACTTCGCCGACAAAATCGCCTGCTCTCCGGGCAAGAGACGCGTCGAACGTGCATGCGATCAGCACGGGCGACGGAAGGCCGTCATAAGTGCCGATGCCGAACGCGTTTCCTCCCTCGCGGCTGCGCGGTTTGTTTATATCCAGGATCGTCGCGGTCTGAGAGCCCGAACGCGCCACGAGCATTTCCAGGCTGTCAGACGTCAGATTGGCGAGCAGTCCGTCCCAGCGTTCGTCGTCGGACGGAACGCCGCGCAGGTCGATGAGTTCCGTGCCGTTGTTGACGCCCATCGTCGGATAATCGCCCGCGCCCGACGACGGAGCGAGCGACACGGTGCCGGTCAGGCGGAGCAGCGCGGACGAACTTATATCCTTGCGGTACTGGTATCCTATACCGTTTTCCCCGACGCGTTCGTCGAAGGAGCTGCGTACGGACGAGAGCTCGCCGTCAGGCTCGGGGTACGCCGACCAATCGGAGCGGCTCAGCATGCCGTCGGGCGCGGCGGAAGAAAACCGCGAAGCGGCGGCGGCAACGTCAGCCTCGGGGACATTATAAATGCCCGTCAGCGAAGAACGGCCGTAACCCGTCATTTTCGAAGGATCGACGGTGACTCCGGACGCGCTCCCCCGTTCATACTTCGACGCCAGCACGTTGTTGATCGCCTCGTGCGCGTCGTACGCCGCGGTCACGTAATAGTCGCCCGGGCACAGCACGTACCCGCCGCTTTCCGCCGAGTACGCGCGCAGCGCGGACTCGTCTATTTCCGCGGTCACCGTTTCCGATTCGCCGGGAGCGAGAGTACCCGTCTTGGCGAAAGCTGCGAGCGATACCGAAGCCCGTTCTATGCCGCGGCTGCTCTCGAAATCCGAATAAGGCGGCGATACGTAGAACTGCACCGCTTGCCTGCCCGAAAACACCGAAGACGTATTCGTCACCGTCACCGAAGCGGTCAGCCCGCCGTCCGACGGCGTGAGAGTGAAGCCGGACAGCGCAAACGTCGCGTACGACAGTCCGTATCCGAACGGATACGTGACTTCTTCGGCGTAGTTCCACTCCCCGGACGAAGCGTATGCGCCTTCGGACGAGGAGGCGTTATGCCGGCCGAGCACGTAATCCTCGTACCGCGTTTCGTAGTAGCGGTATCCTACGTATATGCCCTCGCGCTGGGAAACGTAGTAATAATCCGTGGGCAATCCGTCGCTGTAAAAACGGAAATCCCCGAAGTTGACCGATGACGGCGCGCTGAAAGCGTCCGCGGCAAAAGTGTCGGCCAGTCTGCCGGAAGGATTTATCCTGCCCGAGAATATGCCGGCAAGCGCGGACGCGCCGCATATTCCCGGCTGAGGCGCGTAAAGCACCGCGTCTATATTGTCGTAACCGGAGATCCAGCCCGGCTCCACGGCATTGGGCGAATCCACGACGATGATCACGCTGTCGAACCTGTCGCACAGATAGGACACGACATCCAGCTCGACCGAGTCCGGTTCGAGATAATGCCGCCGTCCGTCCTCGCCGCCCGCGATATCATACATACCGCGCGGCATATCCCTGCCCGGTTCAGCGCGGCGCGACATGACATATACCGCCGTACCCGACGAGGGCACCCGGACGCCCGACGTCAGTACGCTCACCGGGCACTCGTTTATGCCGCGCGACGAACCGCCGTAGCGCGAATAAAAATTCCACACGTCCCCGTCAACGTCGTAGCCTTCGCTCTCGAATGCGGCAAGCAAAGTGTCCGCCCGGTCGTAGCCTGCGGGAAAAGAAGCGGAAGCGGTTCCGAAAAAGCATATATCGCTGCCAGCGGGGAGCGGCAGGCAGTTGTCGTTTTCGAGCAGAACTATGCCCTCCCCGGCGATTTCTTCGGAAAGCGCGCGTTCGGCATCGGAAAGCGTGTCGCCGTATTTCAGCCCGCTCTTGTAATATTCGAGATCGAGCCGCGACGACGCGTTGGTCCTTCCCGGCTCCGTGCTTCCTATGAAGTTTGTGAGCGGCACGTCCCACAAGGTAAACGCGAGCGCGCTGCCCACGATCGCCGCCAGCGCGATAAGCGCGGCGGCTATCGCGTTCATGATTATAAACGGCTTTATGCCGAGTTTTTTCCCCTGTGACATACGGATATTTTACCCCATTTCGTCTGACAGCGCAAGCACTTTCGCACACATACGGAAAAATATAAATCAGGCCGGGTTTTTGCCGCGACTTCTGTTGACATTTGGCGAAAAAATAGTATAATTTAATTGTGCGCGGCGTGCCGCGCAGGGAGGAGAAGGATGAATCCGGAATGGATAATATCGCTCGCCGCAGTCCTGGTGAGCATGGTCACGATAATCATCAGCTATCTGACGAACAAAGAGAACCTGAAGCACGCTTCGTCCAATATGGTAAGCGAACGGAAACTTGACTTCCGCGTGTCGGTGTGGAAAGAAATCATAGACATCTCGGACAAGCTGCTGCTTGCGACGAACTACGATCATTTCGAGCGGCTCATCAACACAGCGGTGGTCGGTAAAAACAACGATACGAGCGACGAAGTCGTCCTCAACGTAATCAACGACGACTGCGAAAACATACGCTCCCTCGTTTTCAACCTCTGCTCGCGCATAAAAGTGCTGGATATGCCCAACAAAGCGTTGCGCGACCGTATCAGAAAATACGGAAACGACGTCATAGACATATACAAAAAGCTGCAGGAATTCTATCTGGACAGAAATGCGACGAGAAGCGCGTTCGACGGTATAGTCAGGACGGCGCAGACGTTTGCCGACAGAAGCGAAACGTTCTCGCGCACAATGCAGGATTACATTTCCGAATTGCAGAACAGGCTGTTCGGCATATTCGGCGAAAGCGGAAAAAACGAAAATAACGATACGGATAAGAGAGGAGAATGACCATGCCCATCATCGAATACGAGAGTCAGAGACAGAGTTTCAACGAAGACGAAGTCATCGAGCAGTTCGCCGAACTGATACGGCGCAGCGAAAAAGCAAAGACAAATCAGAATCTTCGCAGCGTTATCGCCAAGCTGGAAGAAAATATCAGGGATAACGAGAAATACATCATCAAAATGTTCCTCGTCAACAACCGCACGGGCAGCATGATCAATTCGGACAACGCGCCCAACGTGTCCTTCCGCGTCGATACGATAAACAATATTTTCGACAGCATCGTGGACTCGCTGCGCGGACTGGGGCTGAGCGGCGAGCAGACGGCGGAGGTATTCTTCCGCGCGGGAGTAAAGTGCGGCGAGAGTTTCGGGCAGACGTTCGACCGCTATGCCGAAATGTATCTCGACGTCAACACGACGGACGAGAAAATATCGGAGTGGTGCATGTTCGATTCGTCGGTGGGCTGGGGCAAGCTGAGCTACGATCCTGCGGCTCACACGGTCTCGATAACCAATAATTTCCAGACGAAAACGTGCGACGGAGCGTCGGAACCGCCCCGCGACTGCGACTTCTTCAAGGGCTACGTATCCGGCGTGATGTCCGTCATATCTCCGCGCGACAAAGACTGCAGAGCGGTATGCGCGGGCGAATGCCCCAAGAAAACCGAATGCCGCGAATGCGTATTCGCGTTCGACAGCGGCAAAGAGAGGAAACTTTGAGAATCTGCGTAATCTTCACGGGAGGAACTATCGGTTCGGCGGTCAAGGGCGGCACGGTGGGACTCAGCGACGAAACGTCCAGCCTGCTTATAGACATGTACCGCGAAAAATACGGAGCCGGCGTCGCGTTCGACGTGCTCCGTCCGGTAAGCATTCTCAGCGAAAACGTACAGCTGCGCGACCTCGACAAAATGACCGAGTGCGTGCGCTCGGTTGCCCGCGACGGCTACGACGGCATAATCGTGACGCACGGAACGGACACGCTGACTTTCACCGCCAATTATTTCAGTCAGATTTTCTGCGACATTCCCGTACCCCTCGTACTGGTTTCCGCGCTCCTTCCTCTCGAAGACCCGGAAAGCAACGGACCGGACAACTTTGCCGCCGCCGTAACGTTCATCCGCCGCGGCATACGCGGCGTGTTCGTGTCGTTCAAGAATCCGTACGAGCCGTGCCGGATACATCTCGCCTCCCGGCTGACGTATTCCGAGCAGCTCAGCGGCAGAACGGGCAGCCTGCTCGGCGTCCATTTCGGCGAGGTGCACGGCCGCGAGTTCGTGCATAACGCCCACCCGCTCAATCCGTCCGAGGACGAGGTGCGCGCCTGCGCGCCGACGCCGCCCGCGGGAGAAAGCCTGTGCAACGACGTCGTCGTTATCAAGGCGCGCGCGCTGCTCGACTTCTCCTTCTACCGTTTCGCCGACTTCAAGCCCGGCGCCGTGATAGTCGAGCTGTACCACAGCGGCACGATATGCACCGCGGGCTGGGACACCAATTTCGAAATCTTCCTGGAAAAGTGCTGCGCGGACGGCATCCCCGTCGTCATTGGTCCGGTTGACAGTGCCGCGAACGTGTACGACAGCGCCGCCGGTCTGGCCGAAAAATGCACGATCGCCTATGATATGAGCTTCGAGATGACGGTGCTCAAAGTCATGCTCGCCCTCGGCGGCAAACGCCCGCCCGCCGAGCTTCTGCGCGAAAACAGGGCGTTCGAAAAACTCGTACGCCCCGCAAGGTAATCCGTATAACAGTCATTATAACAGCTATTCTTCCCCGCCGCTTTCTCCGGAAACGCGGCGGTTGTTTTTTACGGCGGGAGGGTCGAGCAGCCTGCCGTCCGCGTCAAAGCGCGAACCGTGGCACGGGCAGTCCCACGTGCGCGTTTCCGCGTTCCATTTCAGCCGGCACTTCATGTGCGGGCAGCGGGCGTCGGTGACGTGCAGTCTGCCGCCCTCGTCGCGGTACACCGCCTTTGTTTCGCCGTTTATGCGCGCTATTCTGCCCTCGCCCGACGGGATTTCGTCCGCGCTTACGAACGATATGCCCAGCGCGCCCGCTATCATACCCGCGATGTTCACGGCGGCGTTGACGAGAGAGGCGAAAAACGCCCCGCGTACTCCGCGCTGCGGCGAGAACACCCCGGCGTACGGATTGTCCGCGCCCGTAATGAGGTCGGTCAGTATGCCCGCGGCCGCCATGGCGTTGGTCATGCCCCACTTGTTGAACCCGGTCGCGACGTATACGTTTTCCAGCCCCTTCGCGTACTCGCCCACCATGGGCAGGCCGTCGAAAGTCATGACGTCCTCGGCAAACCAGCGGTCGGTTACCTCGCAGCCGGGAAACAGCTTCGCGGCGTTACGTTCGAGCTCGGCGAAGCGTCCGCCGCGCTTGCGCCTGCCCGTACGGTGATCGCAGCCGCCGAGAATGGTGCCGCCGGCATACGGGCGCAGCGACAGGCCTTCCGCCTCGTCGTCGAGATACATATCCTCGACGTGCCTGCCCGTAACCGCTATCGTATACGACGCGGACTGGCGCAGCTTCATGAAATACATGCCGTGCGAATTTATTACGGGGTAGCGCGTCGCGATCACTATAACGTTCGCTTTCACGCTGCCGCCGCCGGTGCGCAGCACGCGCTTTTCCGCGTCGATTTCCGTCACGCGCGACCGCTCGAAAATCTCGAAATCCGCAGGCAGGGCGTGCAGAAATTTCAGCGGGTCGAACATATACTGCCCGCTCATTTTCAGCGCGCAGCACGCTTTCATCGGCCTGATATCGTGCACCAGTTCGCACTCCGCGCCTATGTTTCTGAGCGCCTTGTACGCCTTTTCAGGCCGGCAGTGATTGCCGCGCGAGAAGATGTAGCCGTCCCCCTCTTCCCAGTCGCAGTCTATGCCGTACTCTTTCACGAGATCGGCGTAGGCGCACATGGCGTCGACCTGCGAACGGTAATACAGCGAAGTCATGCTGCGGCCGTAGCGGCGGTACAGTTCGGCGTATACGTTGCCCTGATTGCACGTTATCTTCGCAGTCGTGCGCCCCGTAGTGCCCGAGAACAGCCTGTCCGCCTCGATCAGCGTAACTTTGCGGCCGGCCTCGGTCAGCCTGAACGCGGTGAGAAAGCCGGCGATACCGCCGCCCACCACGACTATGTCCCTTTCGATGTCCCCTTCCAGCCGGGGATATTCCTTCCCGGCACGCCGCCATACGGATCCGTATTCCAAAATATCCGCACCTCCGGTCGTTATTATGCCCGGAAATGCGGATATTTATTTATTGCGGGGAAAGAGTTTCCCACTGCGCCCTGGTCAGTCGCGCAAGATGTTCGGTACGCGTGCCGCCGAGACCGGACGGCACGCCGTACAGCGATCGGACATACGCGAACCCGCATTTCTCGCTCACGCGGCGCGAGCGGTCGTTGCCGTCGAAATACGCGCACCACAGCGCGGACAGTCCCAGCCCGGCGAACGCGCGGATTTCCAGCGCCTTCACCGCCTCGGGCGTCAGCCCGCGCCCCCAGTACTCCGAGCCCAGCCAGTACCCGATTTCCGCCTCGCCGTCGGCAAGAGGAACGTTGGCGTGCGGCGGGAATATTATGCCGGCGCAGCCGATGGGTCTGCCCGTTTCTTTGAGGACGAGCGCGTACGTCTCTCCGGACGAAAGCACGGTGCGGATAACGCCGAGGCTGTGCTGCACGCTGTCGTGCGGTTGCCAGTCCGCGGGCGGACCGACGAGCGGGTCGCTTGCTATGCGGTACAGATCCTCCGCGTCGCTCTCCTCCCACGGCCGCATAATCAGCCTTTCGGTTTCTATCGTCATTGCGTCTCCTTGTAAAAATCCAGCACGGGCAGCAGGTTGTCCCGTGATACGGCGCTGCCGCCGCGCATGAGCGCGAGCAGTTTTTCCTCGTCCGGCGTGCGCTTCGGTTTCGCGTTCAGTTTTTTCGTGACCGCGCCCGTGAAAATCTTCATCATCAGCTTGTAAACGCCGTGCAGCTTGGAGAGGTCGAAACCGCCCTGGAGCGTGAACAGCGGCACGCCCGACGTTCCGCTCGCAGCCGCGACCTCTTCGAGGCGCGAACCGCACGGTCCCAGCCCCACGCCGACGACCGCGCGCACCGAATAACGCTTCATGGCCTTCTTGCAGCCCTTGACGTTATCCGCCATAATCCAGCCGAAATAAATTATTTCCGCGCCGGGCGCCAGCTCCTTTTTCGCCTCTTTGAGCGTCAGGCATCGCTGCCCCGTTTCCTCGCCGAACATCTTCGCATACTCGGCGGTAAAGCCCGTACCCGACGTATAAACGATTGCCTCCGTCATGTTTTCCTCCTTTATCTGCGTTTCGCCGTGAAATCGGACGAAATTATGCGGAACACGCACACCGTATCCGCCTGCCGCGGCGTGAACTCCGTCCGCCTGCCCGTGTGGTGCAGCATGAGCGCGCTCAGCGACGCGCACTTTTCCGCAGGGTCGGTGACGAACTCCGCCCTTCCGAAGCCGAGCACGGACGAATAACGGTAGCCCGTATTGCACGGCGCGTCCGAATACAGCTCGCCCTCGCGGCTGATCTCGAAGCATACGCGGCCGTCCGCGGCGAGCGCGTCGATCTTGCGTCCTTCCGCCGCGCTGTGGAAGTGCAGCGTGAGCACGCCGTCCTCCAGCTCCCAGCCGTAGCTGAGCGGCACGACGTACGGCATGCCATCGCTTATCATGGCGACGCGGCACGTCCTGCACGCGGCGAGTATCTCCCGCACCGCCGCCTCGTCGGTTACTTCCCTGTCTTTTCTTCTCATAAGAAGATTATACCATGACCCGCCGTATTTTTCAACCCCCTGCATGCGCAAACCTCAAAATATGATTTTCGCGGAATTTTCGCAAAAATACTTGACTTATCCGCCGCATTATACTATAATACCACTGCTGACCGAAAATCCGCAGCTTAATCCTCGGTAGCTCAGTCGGTAGAGCACGCGGCTGTTAACCGCGCTGTCGTAGGTTCAAGTCCTATCCGAGGAGCCATATCCCCGCATCTTTGCGGGGATATTTCTTTATTCTCCGAGGATAGGACTTGAACCTTATGAAGGCGCGAGGGATAAGAAAACGCGGAAGCGTTTTCCCCGAGCGGGCAAGCAATCCGTGATTGCGCAGCCGGCGGATTTGCGACGCAAATACGCGGTCCTATCCGAGGAGCCATATCCCCGCATCTTTGCGGGGATATTTCTTTATTCTCCGAGGATAGGACTTGAACCTACTGAAGGGATTAGCAATAAAAATATGATTAAAAATAGCTTGATTTTATCCTATATTCGCGATATAATAATATCGGGAGGTAGTATATTATGCAGATCAATACTAATCAGATCATATCGATGACGGAAGCAAATCAGAATTTCAGTCGCGCGGCAAAAATTGCGGAAAAAAGCGGAAGTGCCGTAATTTTCAAAAACAATAAGCCGAAATATCTTTTGGTAGACATAGCAGAGAATACAATTCTTGACCTGACCGACGACGAAAAAATAGACATTGTCGCAAAACGCATACTCAAAAAGTATCATAAAGCATTCGAGGAACTTGCAAAGTGATTAAATATTCCAAAGAAAAAGTTTTGCTGCTCCACCAGTTGATTATTCAGGAAACCGGCGGAGATATAAATGTCAGGGATTTAAATCTGTTGGATTCCGCGTTGGAAAGTGCCTTCTCCACATTTGACGGTAAGGATTTGTTTCCGACAAAGGAAGAAAAAGCCGCAAAAATCGGTTACGGACTTATAGCCAATCATGCGTTTATGGACGGCAATAAAAGAATAGGCATGTATGTGATGCTGACTTTTCTGGAAGTAAACGGCATTACTTTATCGATGTCCGATCAGGATATATACGAAGCGGGGATTGCCGTCGCGTCCGGGACAATGGATTACAACGGTCTGTTGCAATGGGTAATCGAACATAAATAAAAGCAGGGAGCGCTTCCCTGCTTTTTCAATACTGTGCCGTGACCTTATATAAAAATAATACTTGACAATGCTGTATAATAATGATATAATTTGCATATATAGATAAGGAGGCTTTGCTATGATCAATATCAGACCGTCATCGGATTTACGCAACAATTATTCCGAAATCTCCAGGCTTTGCAAAGAAAGCGGCGAGCCGGTATATATTACAGTGAACGGCAAGGGCGATCTTGCCGTTATGGATCTGCAAAAATACGACGAGCTTATGCTGCGCATGGAAATTATCGAAAAAGTATTGCTAGCGGAAAGAGATATCGAAGAAGGAAAAACCCTGACGCACGAAGAAGTCTTCGGTAAATACAGACGGAGCGATAAATGAAAATCATATACTCCGAATTTGTGGAATCCGATCTTCGTGAGATATTCGAATACATATCGGACAAAGACGAAGACGCCGCCTATAAAACCGTCAACGATATAGAAAAAACCATTTTGCGGCTCGGGCAGTTCCCGCAAAGCGGCGGGTACAGCAAAATCAAAGAATTACGTGCGAAAAACATACGCATGATACCGTATAAAAAATATCTCATTTTTTATAAAGCCAACATAAACATCGATGAGCTGCAAATACTCCGAATAATCTACGGAGCGCGGGATTACAAAAACTTATTCTGAAAAAGCAGGGAGCGCTTCCCTGCTTTTTTAATACTTTATTTATTCCCTGCCGATCACATAGTCCGCTGTGCAGCCGAGAAAGTCTGCAATGCGGCATATGCTCTCTATTTCAGGCTCGTACTTCCCTTTCAGCCATCCGTATACCGTATCTTCGTTGAAATGCGCCTGTCTGCAAAACGCGTATTTCGTGAAGCCGTATTTTCCGAGCAGGAAATTCAGCCGCTCGCCGAAATGAGGACAGCTTTTGAAAACGATATCATAGCTTTCGTTCTCGCGGCCGAGAAGAAAATCCGACGTAACGCCGAAGTAATCGGCAATATGAACGAACATACGCAGCGACGGCGCCCGTTTTCCGCTCATGTAACGGCTTACGGTCGCTTTTGTAGTGCCGAGCTTTTTCGCCAGCGCAGTCGCATTCAGCCCCGCGGTTTCCGTAAGTTCCTTCAGTCTTTCTACAAATAACGATATATCAAACACATTGAATCTTTCGTAATCACACTACCGTTAAACAGGTTACTTTTTATACAAATTCATTATTGCTTCTTTCTGCGCCTCGGACAAGGTTTTAAGAAATTCCAAAGCTTTTTTATCCGTCCCGTAACGATGTATATCGCCGTAAAAAAATTCTTCGGGAGTACAGCCGCAGACGGATATTATTTCGAGTAAAGTCGACAGCGACGGCTCGAAATATCTGCTCGTTTCCAGTAAGTGAATATAACCGTCGCTTTTACCGATCGCCAGACTCAATGCGCGGGCGGACAGATTTGCCCGCGTACGGATTATTCCTATCCTGTCTATAATGTCGTTTATATCCATAGATTACTCCAACCGGATTTTATTCCCTGCCGATCACATAGTCAGCGGTGCAGCCGAAACAAACGGCTATGCGGCAAACAGACATCAACGACGGTTCGCACTTTCCGTTCAGCCACGAGTATATTGCATTTCTGCCTATCCCCGTTTCGCGCCCTAGTCTGAAAGGATTTGTACTGAACTCTTGCATCAGAGTCCGTAAACGTTTTCCGAATTCCGGTAATGTACGCGGCAGAACCGTATAGTTATCGTCCGACAGTCCTACGAGATAGTCCAAAGTACACCTGAAATAGTCGGCCACACGCACCGCATGCACGGGTGTCGGCAGTTTGCCCTCGTTGAGCCACCTGTTCAGCTGCGATTTCGAAATATCTATTGCGGAGCAAAGTACGTTACCGTCAACACCGTTTGACAGCAATAATTCTTTCAGTCTATCATCGAAAATAATATTCATGTCAAATACCCATGAATATTATGTATAAAACACGCGTCATTTGCTTGCTAAACGCGTTTTTTGTACAGTATAATATAAATATCGATTAAAAATGTTGAACTATATGCCGATCTCGAAAACAATAAAATTTCTGTTGCTTTTGACCGCGCTTGCCGTGGCGGCGGTTATTGCGGCGCCGATTACTGTCGCTGCGGGAGCGGGCACGGACGGCGGTTTTTTGTATACTTTCGTGCCCGAGGGCGACACTTTGACCGTCTGCATGACTCTCGGCGGTGGACAGGCAGTCATATACGATTATGCCCCGCGCATATCCGGCGAAACGGACGGAACCCGGCACAAGTTCGTATTCGGCGATGTAACGCCGCACTCCGGGCATAAAATCTTCGTCATAGGCGAAGCCGCAGCGGACGTATACGGCGACGCGCCTTTCGTATGCGAACCGCTCTCCTGCCGCGAATATGCGGCCGCATACGGCGCGGACTACGACGCGGTCACGGGCGGAGGCAATACGGACATATACTGCGAAGAGATGGAAAAGATAGCGGAAAGCGGCGAAATAATATCCGCGCCCGATTTTTTCGTCGGGAGAATAATGCGGCAGGACGACGAGTCCGACGACACGAAACTCATCGCAGGCATAACGATAAGCGCTGTATGCGGAGCGGTGGCGCTCGCCGCCGTGATTACGGGAATCATAGCGGCGCGGAAAGGCGCCGGGCAATAAACTCACTTATCCGGAGTAAGCTCACGCTGCAATGCCCAATAAAATTATTATCCATCGAAACAACCAAGAAAACATATAAGTGCGTGGGTTTGGATTATAACAACCCCGGAAAGCAGGTGCTTCCCGGGGTTGTTGCATATCTTCGAATATCAGATTTATTCCGCGCCTTTGTCCGAGGGCTTTTCGGCCGCGAATATGCGGCGGAAAAGCGCAACGAAGAACAGCGCCATTCCGACGGCGAGCACGGTGTGCCCTATTCCCGCAATACCGGATATCGCGGCGTCGGCGCCCGACGTCAGTTCGGTTCCGCTCATCTGAAAATAACCGCGCACAATGAGCATGATCACCGTCATGGCGACTCCGACTATGTAAACGAAGTAAGCGGGTTTGGCGAGTTTGCTTTCCGAAACGGCGAAGAGTTTTTCCAGCACGAGCGCGATCAGGAAACCGCCGCAGCCGAGAGCGAAGGTCATCGGGTGCGTCGCCGCCATGGCCGTGCCGCCCGTTCCCGTCGACAGCATCATGCCATGATAAACGATTCCCACAATCATACCGAGCGCGGCAAACACTGCCGCGGTAAAGGCAAGACATTTTGTTTTCATTGGTATTCTCCTTTTTCCTTTGTGATAACATCTATTATATCACCGGGGCGGAAAAAGTCAACATATATAATGCGGTAGCGGATATTTATCCGGAACCTGCCGCGCCGCGCAGGAACGAGTATATCTCGTCCCATGCCCTGCGGCTTTCGGGCAGGCGCGGGAAGAGATACTGGAAGTCGTGAAACATGCCCTTATATACGGTCAGCTTTACCGGCGCGCCCGCCTCGCGGAAACGGCCGGCGAGCATGAGCGCGTCGCTTGCCGAAGTCTCGCAGCCGCCGCACTGCACGAGCAGGGGCGGAAAACCGGAAAAATCCGCGAACGCCGGCGAAAGGTACGGGTCGCGCGGGTCGCGGCCTTCGGCGTACGGCGACGTGCGCCGGACAGCCTTTTCATGCCTTGCGAA
>ULSO01020480.1_pt1 | contig 18364 bp, 15 predicted proteins | sample 1956701 | NCBI WGS metagenome assembly ULSO01 (sample SAMEA4835708, study PRJEB28245) | human gut metagenome | biome: gut microbiome; material: fecal sample | place: Denmark | collected 2008 | reverse complement strand
TGCATCGTGTCGGTGATATGGCTATAAATATTGAGCGTAGTGGACATCAAATATCGTCACACTTTTTCATTTCCATTTGCTCCCCACGCGGCGATTTGCTCTGCGGAGGATTTTTTATCAATCAATTTGTAGTAGATATGAATCTCTCTGGGTGCCTTGCTGTACTTACCGGGGCACTCGTCGACGGTGATGAATTCGATCAGCTCCAGGCACATCTCACGGGTCAGCTCGGGAATTTCCATATAGGCTTTCAGACGGCGGATGAATTCATCGGCGTTCGCCGCATCATCACGGACGGCCTGCGCCTTCTGCTCCAGCGCGGTGACTGTTTCAGTGAGAGATTTCTTTTCGCTCTGGTATTTTTCCAGCAGGTGGATACAGACTTCTTCGGGAATCTTGCCCAGCACCTTGTCCTCGTAAACCGAACCGATCAACTTATCAAGTTCGGCAAGCCTGCGCGCGGATTGCGTCAGCTTCCTTTTGTCGGCGTTGGCTTCGGCAGTGTTCTGCTGTTCGTTACGGCTGAGGAATTCCTCTCTCGCACGCTTTTCATCGGCAAGGACAAGGCTCATCTTGGAGCGAACGTCCGCAAGAACAAGTTGGTTCAAAATCTTGATCTGAATATAGTGGCTTGTACAAGCTCTCTCCCCGAATTTGGAATACGCACCGCAGGTGAAGTTCTCACGGTGATAGGTACGAGGGTCTGTTCTCTTGTGTCGGGTGTTATTCCATTTGATATACATCTTGTTCCCGCAATCGGCGCAAAAGACGAGTCCGGACAGCGGATTGACATATCCCGTTTTGTTCTTTTTGCCCTGGCTGACCGACGCTTCCATCTCACGGCATTTGTCCCATAGCTCCTGTGTCACAATGGCTTCATGCGTATTGTAAATCCATACCATATCCTCGGGATCACGCTTGATCTGCTTTTTGTTCTTGTAGGATACATTTGTCGTTTTCAGCTGAACCATATGCCCAAGGTAAATTGGGTTAGTCAAAACCTGCTTCACTGTGGCACTTGACCATAAATGGCGAGACTTGCGTGTGTTCGGAATACCGAGCTTCTGCTCCTTATAGTCTCCCGGCGGAAGGATGCCCTCATTGTTGTAGGTCTGTGCAATATGGTTGGGACTGACGCCGGACGCCCGCATTTCAAACATTCTCCGCACATAAGCCGCCGCTTCGCTGTCAACGATGGGAAGCCGTTTATCATCGTCGCCCTTGATATAGCCGTAAGGTGCTTGATTGCTACGGTAGATCCCTTCCCTGGCATTGGCTTCAATGACCGCGCGGATCTTCTTTGATGTGTTGGCGGCATGCCATTCGTTGAATACATTCATGATCGGCGTCATGTCCATTCCCGTGTTTTCGGTAACAGCCGAATCCACATTGTCGCCGACGGCAATGAACCGGATATTGTAGGTCGGGAACAGATAATCCGTGTATTGCCCCACCTCAATATAGTTTCTGCCGAAGCGGCTGAGGTCTTTGACGATGATCACATTGATTCTGCCGTTCTTGGCATCCTCCAGCAGTCTCTGTACACCCGGACGGTTGAAATTGGTTCCACTCCAGCCGTCGTCGATATACTCGTCAACAATCTCAAATCCGTTCTCACGGGCGTATTTTTCGAGGATCTTTTTCTGATTCTCGATGGACAGGGATTCGCCTGCCCGTTCGTCCTCCTGGGACAGTCTGTAATAAAGACCTGCTTTTTTGTTTTGTGTTTGCTTTGACATCAAATTAACTCCTTTCCGTTACGTCAAAGCAGCCTGATCTGTATGTGCTTCTATGATACCACAAAGCACATAACAAATCAAGCTGCAACCTGTTAACTGTTAACCCGGCGGTTTTATGCCGGGATTTTTTCTTTTTCGATCTGACTGTTCATCTCCGCCGTCGCCTGCTTTTCCGCAAGCGCACGGATGACATGGTCAATATCCTTTCCGCCGGTGTAATGGCTGACAACGGTATAGTTAACGCCATCGATCACGATTATCTGACTTCCGGTCGGCATAGCGCCAAACCGTTCCTTCATATCCCGCATCGTTTCTTTCCGCTTACCGATAAACCTCTCTCCCTTTCATAAAAATTTGTTGCATTGATTGTTTTATAAACTCTGCTCATACTCATATTTCTTCCTTTCTCTGTGTTCCGGCATGGTGGTGCAGTCTTCCACCGCCGGTCTTTCGTCGAACATAGCAGACAGATCGCCGACCAGGTCGGCAATGCCGGTGGTGATGGAGATCACCGTGCTTTGGCTCATGTTCTGCAATGCCAGATAGGCATTTTCATTGCCCTTGTGCGCCGCCGTGTTCAGATGCTCCACGGCTTTCTGCCAATCAGAGCAGTCCGACTCAAAGAGATAGATCTTGGCGAGCCTGTACTCCGCATAAATATCGCCCATCTGCGCCGCCTGCTCCAAAAGCGCGATCGCTTTCGGAATGTCCTTTTTCAGGCACTTGCCGTCGGCGTAATATTTGCCGAGCGTATAGGCAGCGTGAGCGTTCCCATGGCGTATTGCATCGTACAGAAAATCGACGCCCGCCTTGCGGTCAGGGCGAAGGAAATCCCCAATGAGATACAATCGCCCCAACAGTGCCTCGGCATACGGGTTGTTCTGCTTTGCGGATAGGGTCAGCCAATACTCGGCGTTTTCAGGAATGCGGCGGTAATAGTCGCCCATATAGATCATCTTGCCGAGCCGATACTGCGCCATGGAATATCCCTTTGTGGCAGATGATTCGAGATAGCACGCACCGTCATATTCGTCAAAGTACGGACTGTCCTCGTCAAACAAAATGCGGGAGAGACGGTACCCGGCATATAGGTTGCCAAGCTCCGCCTGCTCCCGCAGATCGTCATATTTCTGTTGTGACCATTTGTCTGTTTCGGTCGGCTCATCATCTGACAGATCGCTTTCCTGCCGTTCATTTTTGAAGAACGCTGTTATCTCATCAAGAGACAGATCACCGTGCTTAAAATCGCCGAACCGCCGATGGTCGATGCAATCGCCGTGATGATCCACCGCTTCATACCCGTAAGCAGATTCTTGAATTCTTTGATGCGATTGGTTTCCTTCAAGTCGAGACCTGAGATAAACTGCTCGCGCATCCTCCCATCCTGTTCGAGCAGCTCCTTGTTCTGATTCAACAGCGTCTGCACTCTCGGTACAATGCTCTCCGCTGTTTTCTGCACGTTTCCGGTCACATCCTCCGCCCAACTCCGGATTTCGTTCCATATCTCGTCCGTGTAAGCCTCTGATTCCTTCTTTGTCGTCAGCTCCGCAATCTGCTGATACAGCGTGGGCTGAAAGGTCACTGCCTGTTTCGTCCATTCCCGAAAGGCGTTCCAATCCTCCTTCGGAATCGCATAAACAATCGGCTGATACGGTGTTTCCTCTATTGTCTTGACTGCCGTTCTGGATGCCGCTTTCAGTTTGTCCATCGGGCTGACTGCCGGCGTGTTCTGTAATTTGTTTTCGTATTCTGAATTCATACTCTAAATTCTCCTTGGTATATTTGTTGTCGTGTAATTTGTTGTCCCGGACTTTTCTGCCGTTCGGACAGGTGAATGTGATATATTTTCTTTCCTCAGTCCAGGTGACGGAATAACCGACAGAGGCAAGGATATCACAAAACTCGCGTCTGTCGCCCGCCTGTGTCATGGCGGCGTCAATGTCATTGATCAGTCCGAACTTCCAGCCCTCGCCTCTCATCGTTGCACGGTACTCCCGCGTACCGATGCCCTGACCGTTTCTGCGCTCCGACGGCGGCAGCACAGACAGACCGTGGTCACGGCAGATGTCATCGCTGATTTTCCGCAGTTCCTGTAAGGTGTTGGGCGTGAAGTGAATCTTTCTGCCATCTTCAAAGCTGACCGAATTGACGATAAAATGGTTGTGTACTCTCTGAACGCCACTGTCGTCATGTGCATCCAGATGCGTGGCGACCAAAACCTCGTATCCCGGAAAAGATCTCCTGGCAAATTCCAGACCGATACGGTGGGCTTCCTCGTAGGACTGGATTTCACCCGGCGCAAAGGATTGCACGTACTGATAGAAGTAAGTGCCACAGACTTTGCCGTAAAGATTTTTGGTTGCCATGAATTCTTCATAAGCGTGCTGACCGAGGCAGTTGACACCGCCGATATACTGCCGCCCGTTTTCGTCAACGGTTTTCTTCTCCTGCACGCAGTAGCGGATACAGCCGCGCATGGCACTCGGTGTCTGCTTGCTCTCCTTGATGAAAATAACGGTTGCCATAGGACATCAACCTCCGCCCTGTATCACCGCATCGGTGTCGGCATACAGCTTGTTGATTGCCTCATAGCACCGACCGATGCCGTCAGCCGTCGCGGTCAGATTGACCGTCCGCACCACGCCCTGATGCGAGAGCATGGTAAGCTGATTGAGATTGCGGCTGATACATTTCAGCTCATGAAGAACCGGCTTCAGTTCTTCAATCTGATAGATTGTCTTGCCGAGGGCAGAAATGCGAAGATATTCACCGATGCCCATGCCGATACCGTCGGCAATCTTTTCAATTGCTTTCCATTCGCTGTCTGTCACCCAAAAGGACTTTTTTCTGTTTCGTTTGCGACCTTTGGTCGCCATTGTAAATCACCTCTGTTTCTTTTGTAAAAGTGGGTTCGGGCTTCCGCCCGAAAAAATAATGCGTTTGGCTCCATCCGCCTTTGGCGGTGGGAGTCCAAACGCTCTGCTTGCCCTGGCGGAGTGGCGTGCCACGACGGCGGGCAAGCATCTTGCCACCGCTGAAGCGGGAAGTCGTCTCGCTACGACCCGTGTACATTGTCCGCAATTTTTATCATTTGCAGTTCCTCCTTTCCGATGATATGGGAGCAGTATTTATAGATACAATCCACGACACAAAGCTTTAAACTGTCGACTTCGTAATAGGCATACTTATCTGAATTTCGCGTAACAAGCGAAACAACCGCGCTCTCGTTTTTCGGCTGTTCCGTTTGTTACGCCATTTTTTACACAGATACCAATTTGTTTGCTTTCGCATTTTCTTAACAATATGGGAGTAGTTATAAAAATACGAATTGATTCCATCGGCAATCTATGGTATACTATAAAAAAACAATCTCGGAGGTTTCCATGGCGAAACTCAGATATCTCATACGGCGGCTGTCGGTGCAGGCGATGCTGTCCTACACCAAACCAACCGATCAGGGCACCTATTCTTTCTCGCTGACTCCGGCGCAGACGAAAAGCGTCATCATGGGGGACGGCGATACCTGGCAGGAGGACAACGCCATTTTCTTTCAGGCTATGTGTATCCTCCATGGAAGCGAATATGAGCAACCGACCGAAGACGCCTTGCTTTCCGATCTTTCCGATGTCCTGCTCTATCTGGATTTCAAGGGGATATTTGATCGGGATGCGGATAACCTGAAAGCGGCGCTCATGCAAAAAAAGACCGAAGCCATGTTTTCCCCGGAGGGGATTACATTGAACTTCGGTCAGGGAGACGCACGCTATCTCGCTTTTGAACGCTCGGGCAGCATGAGCCGCAGCGCGGTGCTTTCTTTTGTCCGTGCGGATGTATATGAGGAGCTTTTTCGCCGGATGACGGTCGGCATGACGCTTGGTGTTTGCCAATTGTCCAAGCTCTACGCCTATAACGGTCTGCTGTTTTCGAGCGGAACACGCATTGAAACGGATATGCTGTGGGACAAGGATGCGATCGTTGTCATCGACAATCCCACTGCCGTATATCCCGATATTGATGCCATCACCGTGGAAGACACGACAGGTGTCGGCGATGTTCGCAACTACGAGAGAGTGGAGAAAAAGAGTGATGTCGCGGTCACGCTGTTTGACGGCGAAGGCATTCTTTCCCCTGCGCTTGCGGAAGAGATCGATCGGCTGTACTGCGGAAAGCACATTCATACCTCGTTCCAGATCCGGATGCCGTATATCAAGGGCATGGTGCATGAGGTGGACTTTCACGGACTGTTCCGTGAGGCAACCGTCACGAAAATCACGGATCTGTGGGGTGTGGAACATCCCATTGAACGCGTCCGGATGATTCTGACTAAGAGCCAATTCAAAGGATGCGGTTGGATGACGGAAAACGGGCTGACCTTTGAAGAATATCTGAAACGCCTGCGCGCCTACCGTCACACGCTGTATATTACGGGCGTAAACCGAACGGATAGTGAACAGTTTACAGATCTGAACTATCAGTTCCTTTCTACCCTCGCCCTGAGCGGCGAGCAGTTCAGACCTGCGGATAAGCCGTTTGACTGGATGAATGAATGTATTTCCGATGAAGATGACCGCAACTCCGAATCGTGGTTGACCAAAACGACCGAGGAGATCTATTATCGCCTTCTCAACGACGAATGGTTTCAGTTTGACTACTATGTGGATCACGCACCGAAAAATCCGAAAAGCCGGGGTTACCGCCTTGCCGGGATGCTTTTTCGCAATGACCTTTTGCTCGCAGAAAAAGAGTACCGACGGGAGCTTGACCGCGCTGCGGATACCATTTTGCGGAATTTTGCCCGCGGCAATCTGCTCGTGCGCGGAAGAGTTGCCTATCTTTCGGCGGATCTGACTTTGTTTCTTGCCGAACTGCTGAAGCCGCATACGGACGGCAACAGAAATGCGGAGGAGATCTACCGGGAGCTGCTTGACGCGCGTTGCCGCTATACAATCGCATACGGACTGACCGGCAGTCACATGACGGCGATCCTGCGCAATCCGCATATTGCCAAGAACGAGGAGGTCGTGGTATATCCGCCAAGCCATGAACATGACATCCGCCACCGGTATCTTTCCCATCTGCGCGGTGTTGTCATGGTCGAGCCGTGGTCGCTCATTGCCGAACGACTCGGCGGGGCGGACTATGACGGGGATATGGTCAAAGTCATCCGTGAGCCGGTCATATGTGAAAGTATCGCTTCTCACTATAAGGAAACGGCAAATCCATTTGAAGACCGATTCGCAAGCCGTAACAATCTGCCCCTGCTCAGTATTCCGACCGCCGAACCGCAGTTGCGGGATGCAAATGACCTGCACGCTCGGTTTGAGGCAGTCAAAAGCACTTTTTCCTCGCGTGTCGGGCAGATTTCCAATGCCGCACTTGACCGCAGTATTCTCGCTTACGATGAAAATGCGGATACCGACATCAAAGAAAAGTGCAGACAGGAAACCGAAACGCTTGCCATCCTGACAGGGCTTGAGATCGACTCTGCCAAAAGCGGTATCAAGCCCGACCTGTCGGCATACCTGCACACTGACGACAAGCCACGCAGCCGGTATCTGAAATACAAGCGACTGCTTGAGGATGCGGAAGACCGCCCTGCATGGTATGAGGACACCTTTGCGGAACAGATGAAGGACTATATCGACGGCACGGATTGGGAGAGCGTCACGGCAAATGTAGAGAAGCTGCCGTACTATGCCCACATGCTGAAAAAGCACACACCGCGAAAAGTGATAAAGCCTGCACCATCCGCAGAACTGTTCACTTTTGCCAGACATCCGAATTGGAAAGATAACCTTGACCCGTCACTGTTCCCGCCGATTCGGGAGCTGATCGATACCTACGACCATTGCCTGCGGCGCATTCGGTCGCACAAGCACCCGACGCCGGGCAACTCCAAGCGCCGGGATATTGACCGTATTCTGACCATGCGGGATCAGGAAAACACCTATGATACCGACAGCCTGTATGCACTGTTCACCGGGATGGACGCAACGCACATCAAAGCCGTCCGTGACGCGCTACGAGCCGAGCAGTGGCATTTCATGAAGCCGGAGGAGCGTTTATCCTTTCTGCGCGAATACCTCCCGGAGGAGGCTTTTCGGGCGTATGACGGCTTGTTTTCGGACTTCCGCATGGGCGGGTACCGTGTTCTCGGCGACATCATCTGTGATATTGACGATACCAACAGGCTGGCTGACAAAAGCAAACTTCACTACAAGCACGACACGCCGGAAATGACGGCAATGATCGATGCCTACAACAACCGCATCCCCGGCACGGACTACCGCGAGGCGGTGGCAGAGACTTGCAGAGTTTGCATTGCAAAGATCACGCCGCCGTTTCAGGCAATCCGCTATGCCGAGGCGATGGACAGGCGGGATTTTATCTTCGATGTCCTGCTTGAGGAAGCGGAATTTTATCTGATCGAAGGCGGAAACGGATGATAGAGGAATCAATAACAAACGAATGGGCAGAATTTCTCGCCTATACCAAAGAGCCGATCTATGCCGTCCGGAACAAGAAGGACAACGGCTTTCTCGGTCGGTTTACCATGGATATGCTCATGGAAAACTACGGTTTCGCGCGGATATTGACTGTCCTTGCAAGGGGATATCTCTTTCACAACCCGGACGGGACACCGAAAGGCGGTGATCCGTATGAGCGCACCGACGACACACGCCGCGCTCTTTGCGCATGGTGCAGTATTCCGGACAAAAAGAATGCCGCTCCAAAAGCGGAGTGGCAGTTCAGAACGGATTTCCGGAAGCTTCAAGGTGCGTTTCCCGAGCTTGTGGATGAGAACGGCTGTGGGTGGTATATCCGGCACTTGCACGACATCGCAAATTTCATTGATATTAACCGCGACAAAGTGAGCAAAGCCACACATAAACTTGCCGACAACATCGAAAAACTGGAGGATGCTTGGCGGAAAAAGGTCATTCAGTTCCAGATACCGATCTTCTCGGAAGGCACGAAGGGCGACCTTATCCTTCGTTTTGATGATGTGATTGCCGATGCGCTGGAGCTTGGCGCTTTGCGGCGAGAACCTATCCGCCTGACCGACGAACAGGAACAGTGGCTTGCAGAGGTTACACCGAAGTCTGTTCCCCTGAATGTAACAAGGACACTGCTTGAATACTACCTTGCAAACAAATCCGCAAACAGCAATTGGTGCGTCCTGCCCGTGACGAATGTGGAGGCGTATCTCGGTAGTTCGGCACTGAGCAGGATGTATCTGAAGGAACTGAACGGCGCACTGATAGAACGGAAAGATGGAAGAATAGATGCTTGTATGTTCAGAATGAAAGCTGAAACAACCAAGGTGATAACAATAACATAAAAGAAAATGAATCGGGGACTGCCGTTCAAAATCCTCAATCCTTTCTTTGCACAAGTTTCATATCAGCACAATGCACAAAGATCCGGTTTCTGCGGGCATCGTTTTGATTGTTTTTTGTGCACATTACCGATTTTTAATAAATAAAAACATTAGCATTGACAGAATGCGACTTTTACGTTATACTTGATACAGTGAATTTGGCAAAAACACAAAAAAAACAATGTCTCCAAAGCGCAGGTGCGAATCGCATTTCCCCACCCGAGACTCCAAAACCCGCACAAGCGTATGCTCTAAGTTATGGCACACTTGTGTGGGTATTTCTAAGTATAATATGGACAATTTATGACATATTTGATATAATATTTTAAAACGAATGATAGCTTTTTAAAGCAATTGTAATAAAGAGAAATATGATATGACATACAGAGCTTACAGCACATGGTTTCATTATTCTTTGGAGGGTATTGTGTGGCTTTTTGACTTGTTTGACGGCTATAAAGGCTATTAAGCATAAGGTACTTAGGTAGATTAATACATCAAGCAAGAGGATGATAAATATGACAGATACATTGAAAAAATCAAAATTCAATTATTATGTTTTTAATAACAACGGTGACTTGTTGCTATATAACTTTTTTCAGGGTTATCAAGTTTATCGCGGATAGCAAAAGAAGATGTAAATGCTTTTTCGGAATTTATTCTGAAAAAAGAAATTATTCCCCATACAACTGCTGATAAATATAAGGGTGTGATTAGTCATTTGATCGATAACGGATTGTTGGTTGATAGTGATATCAATGAAAATATTTTGTATTATTCAACACAATTCAATGAGATATTTGATAATGTGTTGCGATTAACTATTTTCCCTACAGGAAAATGTAATTTTAAGTGTGCTTATTGCTTTGAAAATACACAAACTTTTTGCCGTGAAACCATGTCAGCTGAAGCCCAAGCGGTTCTTTTGAAATTTGTGCAAAAATCGATTGCAAATCATAAGGCACTTCATGTATCATGGTTTGGAGGCGAGCCGTTGTTAGCGCCGGAGGTAATCAGCTATTTGTCAAATGGGTTTAGGCGAATTTGCGATTCGAGGCATTTATCCTATTCTGCTGATATAACAACAAACGGCTTTTTACTTGACCATGATATGTTTGATAAGTTGTATGAGCTTGGTGTATATAAATATTATATTACACTTGATGGCGTGAAAGAACAGCACGACAAAAGAAGATTTACTAAGATCGGGAATGGCACTTTTGATAAAATCGTTAGCAACTTGATACGGATCAAAAATAATAGACAATATAGATTTGCTAAAATATCGATTAGAGTAAATATGTCACAAGGCTTTTTTGAGCATTCAGATGAATTTTTAAACGACTTGTCAAACAACTTTGCTGACGATCCGAGATTTGAGTTTACATTTGTTCCTGTTGTGAAGTTTTCTGGATCTGACTTTCCGGACGAATATGTTTTTCACGATTATTCCTCTGTGTTTGAACGGTTAAATAAAAATGAAGTCTATGTCAGCAAGTTGTTGCCCAAAGAATACCACATGGCTTCTATTATCCGCCAACCCAAATGTCCATCAGCTTTGAAAAATTCGTATGTTATTACTCCGGATTTGAAGGTTTATAAATGTAATGCACATTACGATTTTGAGGCGAATACTCTTGGAAAAATTGAAAAGAAAGGAGATTTGGTCATTAATGAATCTCTTCACAGGAAATGGTATTTAACTAGGCGGTTACTTCAAGAAGTCCCCGAGGATTGTGAAAAATGTTGTTATATGCCTTGTTGTGTTTTTATTGATTCAAGTTGTCCGGTTAGTTTTCTTAGAGACACTCCTGATGAATATCATTGCTGGTTAAAGAACGAGAACCTCAAAGCTGATATCGATAAAACAATACTTTTTGCAGCTCAAACTTGCGCATGCGAAACATTGGTGTTTTAAATAAAACTATGCGGAGGCATTATGGAAGTATCATTTAATGCTATTGTGAGTATTCTGGAAGAAAAATTTGGGATTATATTCTTCGATGATTGTCGTAACGATTTTTCGATAAATGACTATATATCAGATTCCATTGTTTATATACAATTCATCTTGTTTTTAGAGGAAAAACTTAAAATTGAATTTCCTGATGAATTATTATCACCAGAGCTTTTGGATTCAGCTAAAGAATTTGCACACATGCTTGATAATTATATACGGTCAGATGAGGACTGATTTTAAAATTAGGTTCATCGCTTTATGTCGAAGCATATACACAATATAGTATGTTACAAATCAGGAGAAAAACATATGAGAAAAGCATTAAAAAAGAAAATGAAACCATGCTCGAAAGCAATTATTTATTTTTCCGATGAGTTGATATATTACTGGAGGCCGATGACTTTTAACGACGGTGCTACGGGACGTTGCAAATGGTCCTGTTCGTAATTTGTTCATTTTAAAGCGTTAGCAATATAATGATTTTATGATTTACTGGCACAAAGCGATGAACACTTTTAAATTTGCCATATAAATTGCAAGGTTTTTCATATGGAGCAGATAAATTGAGAGGTAGAATATGTTGCAATTTGATGTAGTAATTATTGACAGCGGAGTGGATTCATCAATTCTAAACTATCCTCCATCTGGAATATGCGTCGAGGATAATAATGGCGTTTTTTGCTATAGCGATGACTTAAATGATACATCGGGTCATGGAACGGCAATATTTTCAATAATCAGCAAAAATGTTGATGAACAAAAGATATTTGTGATTAAACTAGCGGGTCTATCTGACGAACTGCTTGATATATCTTTAATTGAGGCGCTGAAATATGTAAAAGAAAATATAATGTGCAAAGTGATAAATATCAGTTTGGGGATTTTATATAGCGATTTTCTTGAAGAACTATATGATTTATGCTACCATATTAATTCGAGAGGAACAGTTATTGTTTCATCTTTTGTGAATTTTGGTTGTTATTCATATCCGGCGGCATTTGACTGTGTTGTGGGAGTTGACAATTTCGATAAGATTATTGATTCAAAGAGCTACCATTTTGTTGCTAACAGCCCGGTTAATATTTTGGCAAAAGGACGACTGCAACGAGTAAAAAGCAAAAATGGAAATATCTTTTTCTTGGCTGGTTCAAGTATTGCATGTGCGCATATTTCTTCGATAATTTGCGGCAGTCATCTAAAAGAGTTTAGTTGTACAAAGGTATTATCTTTTCTTAAGTCGTTATCGGTTCAAATTTGGGTCAACAATATTGGGGATAATGCATCAAAGAAACAATTGTTTGATATTTCAAATGCAGCTGTTTTTCCTTTTTCGAAAGAAGAACAAGCTTTTTTGAGATTTTCGAGTATGCTGAATTTTAATATCTATGGGTATTATGACGTTAAGTATTCTGGAAATGTAGGAAAACCACTTTCCACCTTTTATGAAAATGCTCCATCGACTAAATTTATAAAAGATATTAATTCTATAGAGTTAAGCGAGATTGACACGATTATTATTGGTCATACTGATAAATTAAATGATCTGACAGGGTGCAATTATTTAAAAAAACTAATTAACATGGCAATTGAGAAAAAATCAATATTGTATCTTTTGACTCTTTAGCTGAATATGAAGATATGCTGAATTCTGCCGGAGTGAAGTATTACTATCCTTCAATAACAGCTTGTGATGTCCCTCAGAACTCTTTTGGCAAACTTTACAAAATCAGTCGTCCTGTTGTTGGTATATTTGGAACTTCATCAAAGCAAGGAAAATTTTCTCTCCAATTGAGTTTGAAAAAGGAACTGGAGGCTGAAGGGTACGATGTTGGTGCCTTAGGGACGGAACCACACTCGCTTTTGTTTGGATTTGATTCGGTTTTCCCAATGGGATATAATTCTTCGGTGTATATCGGGAACCATGAAACCGTATCATATTTAAATGCAAAAATAAACGAAATGTGTATGTGTGGCAAAGATTTGGTCCTTGTATCTTCACAGGCTCAATTTGTGCCATATTACTGCAATAACTTGATGGAGTATCCATTGTTGCAATATCATTTTGCGTTAGGAGTTAAGCCAGACGCAATAATAATGTGTATAAACTATCATGATGATATCCAGTATATTCAAAACACAGTATATGCTTTAATGGGATTAACTGATGCCTCCATTATAGCGTTTGTTATGTTTCCTATCACATATAATAACGATTCTTTCTACGGAAAAAAAGTTATGGTATCAAAAACTCAATTTCAGAGCAAAGAAACAGAATTACATAAAGCTTTTAACATTCCAGTTTATTTATTGAATGATGAGCACATAAATGAATTATGTAATACAATAATTGATACATTTTCTTCTCGATGAGAAATACTGTTAAAATAATAAGAAGAAAGGACTAATAATATGAAAATCAAGCTAATGTCCGTTGGAGCAAAGAAGCAAAGAAAGGAAGCCCGAATCGGTTGGGAAAGCACTGTTGACCACTATGCTCCTGATATGTATGAACTATTATACTGCAAAAATGAGAGTGAAGTTATAGATTTGACGAATCAACTCCACCCGGAAATAGCGCTGATTTTGCCGAGTGTAACGGAATCAGATCCGGAAAAAGGAATAAGAATTGTTAAGTCAATAAAAGAGATCAGTCCGGAAACAGCTGTATTTGTATGCATTGGCTCATTGGATGATGAACAGGAGGCAATTGATCGCTTTTCTATGTGCGGCGCATATAAGTGTTATTCGTCTCCCTATAGTATGGATGCCCTTTTTCACGATATGTTTGTGGCTTTGAATTTAGAGTAAAAATGAAGATCAAAAAATTTATTATTTATAGATTTTGTCAATCTCTTCGGGAGTTATGGGCATTTGATAAGCGGCTTGTGTTTATATTGATTGCAGAAGCCGTTATGAGTGCGATTTCCTCTTTCCCAAACATTATAATTTGCGGAAGATTAGTTGATTCTATCGCAATCGGCGAAAGCTTTTCTATTATTGTGTCTTGGATATTGTTGCTATTTACCATCAACTTCGTTTTACTTGTTTTTAACGATTTATTAAACAATACGAAATCGTATTTGCTGATGAAATTATCTAACAAATTTGATTACGATGTCAGCAAAAAATGTTTGAATTTGGATTTTGAACAATTTAATGAACCTGCTATGCAAGATCGGGTTCAAATAGTAAATCAAACGATAAAAGGTAACAACTATTACACAAGTGTGCGCACCGTATTTTCAATTGCATCACAAATAGTATCAATCATCGGAATTGTCGGCTTAATGAGCACGCTGAACCATTGGCTGTTTATAATTTCGGTGATCGTACTGGTTCTCCAATCAGTGCTCTTCTACTTTCGACTTAAAATGGATAGAAGATTTGTAGAAGAATCAGCCGGTGATCGTAGGAAAACCGGTTATATTTCAAGCCTTGTGAAAAACATTCGATGCAAAAAAGATATTGACATGTATGGAGCCAGTGATTTTATTTTGAGAAAAACTGAGGAGAGTCAAAAATCAGTTCTCTCATTAGAGAAGAAACATATTAAAGACAGTAGTTGCTTTAACATTGTTTCTTCGTTTTTAAGCATTGCATTTCAAATATCTGCATATCTGATACTTGGGTTTGAAGCTTTTAACAAGCATATTACAGTTGGTAATTTTACAACCGGTGTAACATCGTTGATCAGTTTTATGGCAGCATCTTCGGCCTTGACGTGCAGTATTATCGGATATAGCGACAATGAATTTTACATAAAACAATTTAAATCATTATGCAAATTAAGAAGCAAATTTGATGTTACGCCCGGCATGCTGTCACTAAACGACATTGACGTAAATCATATAACAATTGAATTTCGTAATGTGTCTTTTCGGTATCCCAACAGTACTTCTTATGTATTGAAAAATATAAACCTTACAATCAGTAATTCCGAGCGTTTGGGAATCGTCGGTTATAACGGCGCCGGAAAAACAACGTTTACCCTTCTTTTGACCCGGATGTATGATCCAACCGAAGGGGCAATTTATTTAAACGGAGTTGACATTAAAAACATAAAATACAGTGACTATCTGCGTTTGTTTTCATGCGTTAATCAAGACTTTTCTCTGATGTCGTTTTCAATCATTGAAAATGTTATCATGGATGATAACATAACAGAGGATACAAAAAGCGAAGTGTTAGACCTTTTGGAGAAAAATGGACTTGGCGAAAGACTCAAAAAATTGTATAGGGGGTTAGATACTCCTATGACAAAAGAACTTTATGCTTCCGGCGTTGATTTTTCCGGTGGAGAAATGCAGAGAATCGCGATTGCCCGTGCGCAGTATAAAAAGTCGACGATTCTTATTTTGGATGAACCTACTTCTGCGTTGGATCCGCTGGCAGAAAGCGAGTTGTTTAAAAAATTCACAGATATGTCTAAAGGAAAGACGACAATTCTCGTGTCCCATAGAATATATAGCACACGTTTTTGCGACAAGATAGCGGTATTTGATAAAGGTGAATTGAAAGAATACGGGACTTTCGACGAATTGATAGATAAAAAAGGCGAGTATTATGATTTGTTTGAACAGCAGGCAGAATATTTTAAATGAATCATTTTGAAGGCAAAATTTTAAATGTTCACCCCAATCTTGCAGTAAAAATCAATCCCGTATTCTATCAGTTGCTGAATGGGTCGTATGAGGGGTGGTTTTATGAACGGTTTGTCAATCTCGTTTCCTTTGAGAAACAGGGGCAGCATATCGTTGATTTTGTGGACAACAACAGCAACGTGTACGAGAGTCGCGTAAAAACAATCCATGTATATGGCATTGATGAATTATCTCCATTAGAATTTGTCGATTTTATTCAAAAATCTATTTCCAACGACCAATTTGTAAATCTTTGGTGTGACGAATACTACATCAAGGATTCGATTCGATACCATGAATACCATTTCGTTCATCCGCTAACTGTGTACGGAGTCCAAGACGGACGAGTCTATTGCGAATTTTTCTCTACAACCCGTGGTATGACCCTGATTGAAGTACCGATGGATGATCTTAGGCAAGCGTACTATAGCATCAAGGATTATTATACATGCGGTGCTTCATATGAGATTCTGAAAGTCGCCATGAGTACATATGAAGTAAAGGAGTATAACCGGGAACCATTTAATTTGACAGTTTTCAATCAGGAGCTATCCTATTATTTTCACGGGCAACCCAATCCCCATAAAAAAAGAGAGTGCTGGATTGACGGAAGCAATGTGGTATATGGATTGGCATATTATAACGATCTCTTAGAAATTGTGAGAGATGACAATCGGTACCCCACCTTGCCGTATAAATGTTTGTTTGACCTGCACTTGCACAAATTGTTTTTACTTGAGCGATTGAAGTATATTCGTGGATTGCGTGGTGTTAATGACGAATTTGAATCGTTTGTCGTAGCCTTTGAACAGATTGCCAAAATGTATAAACGTATGAATATGTTGAATTTGAAGTTCAACACGCTGGCTGGCATTCATCCTAATGTACTTTCACAAAGCGTAAAGTTTAGAGAAAAACTGATTCAGTTGCTTGAACAGGCTTATGAAGCGGAGTCGAATGTGATTCCGCGGATTATGGACTACCTTACCAATACGATAAATAAGCAATACCGGAACCAATGGGACGATTTTATCGTAGAACAATCCGATGGTGATATCATACTATACCCTCGCTTCGATGACTATATATCTCAAATCAGTGTTCGCATCGGGAGTCGAATTGATGATGCATTTCCGGTAAAACTGCAGCTGTCGAATGGGTATTGTTACTATCCGAGTTATGCAGGTGAAATCAACACCTATGATCTCAGACCGACCAAACTCAAATGGATCAAGCTTATAAATGGGAAGTCGCTTCCTATGCTTCATGTGGTCAGATTGAATGATCAGACAGAAACCACTCTGGATCGTTGTTCTCTGGAGCATTGGCGACCACTGAATCATATAGATCATTGGCAGCTTCGTGATTCTGTAGCCAAATTCAATATCAATGGGGTCGATCCGTACTTGATTTGCGAAGGCGTCCGTATTGATGCCGCAAAATATCCCTATATTACGATTGAGTATGGAACGGATGATATATCAGACCAAGCGCAGTTCTATTTTATGACGGATGCTTCGCCGACGTATTCTCAGGATAAACTGATGACCTTTCATATTTGCAGATCCCGCGACAGGTATGCATATAAATTGGATTTGAGCAATCTTCCGGCATGGAACAACATTGTAACCATGCTCCGATTGGATCCTGTTCACTACCCATCGCAATATGAAGGGGAGCATATTCACTCAGAATGTTCTATATACAGCATATCCGTTTCCAGTGCTCCTTTGATTTACACGAACGAGGCGGATTACACGGGATGCCAAGGCGTGAATCAATGGGAATACTGCAGCTGCAAAGATGGGATTGTAGACCACTTGGTATATAATGATCGGAAAGAGGTATGGGAACATCAGGATGGAACTCATATAGGGCTTGATTTCCAAACGGGAACGAATGGAACATTTGCGTCACGCAACTGGAGATGCCCTACACAGGGAAAATATAGAATTGTTTTCTCTGCAAAATGTGATACGGATACGGATGTCTATGTCATGCTTGACAATCATATAACGCTGTATCGGAACGAAAAGACGAATGCTGTTCATTACGAGAATATCGTGCAGGTTGAGGAGAACACATTCATCCAATTTGTCAGCGGAGAAGGCTGTCTTCAAGAAATATCTATAGAGATTCAGAAAACCTTGGATAATCAGTAAAGGCACGTGCTGCGGATATAACCCCGGGCAGAAATCTGTCAGGTCAGTCCCCTGTTCCTTTTATATTCAATTGGACATATAAATTTGATCTGCCTCTGCTTTATTCGGGATGAAGTCCGCAAGTTCTTGTCAATTTCGTAATAAGGTGAAAATCTTCATACAAGATCCGGCTGCTTTGTTTTTAATGTGTGTGGATTTTGGATGTCCACAGTGGTCTCCGCGCTTACATGACCTATCATGGCGGACAGCGTTTTAATGTCCATGCCATTTTCCAGCGCCATGGTGGCGAAGGTATGGCGCAGGTCGTGAAACCGCACCCGCTTGCAGTTTGCGCGTTCCAGTATCTTCTGAAACCGGTGATAGACCGCCGCAGGGTGGCGCGGTTGCGTGAGGTCAAGCGGTGACGGGAAAATCCACTCGCTGTCGGTTCGCGTTTTCAACTCTGCCAGCAGTTCAAGCATTTCGGGCGGCAGCAGAATCAT
>ULSO01052948.1_pt1 | contig 18370 bp, 11 predicted proteins | sample 1956701 | NCBI WGS metagenome assembly ULSO01 (sample SAMEA4835708, study PRJEB28245) | human gut metagenome | biome: gut microbiome; material: fecal sample | place: Denmark | collected 2008 | reverse complement strand
AAACATTATAAACAAAAGAATATAGATTTATTCTTAAGTTATTTAGATAAATTAATAGAAAATAATGCTGATATAATAGAAACAGATTTAGGTTATCATTATAAACAAATGTATCCAAAAGATCAAGGTCCACTTATGTTTTATGAATATTTGTTTAAAACAAATAAAAAATTATTTCTTGAATGGAGAAAAATTTTAAAGTATGGATTAGAATATCCACATTAAGTTATTTTAAAAAAGTATTTAAAGGAGATTATAATATGAAAGAAGATGAAGTGTTTTCTCAAGAATCAGTACGTAAAGAGATTTTAAATCAGGTAAAAGAAATTGGAACGTTTCTTATTGAAAAGAATAGAAAGTATGGCAATTCTGCAATTCAACCCACCCGTATCTTTTCAAAGGCTTCAGATGAAGAACAGATTATGGTTAGGTTAGATGATAAACTTTCAAGACTTCAAAGTGGACAGTGTGATGACGATGAAGATGTAATTCTTGATATTATTGGATATCTAATTCTTCTTAGAACAATGCGTGTTCTTAAGAATAATTCAAAGCATGCTAATGAAGAAACTATAATTACTGCTGAATAATTTTTATTTTTGTTGTTTACTTTTTTGTTATTTTTAACTATCTTATAATTATAAAATGAAACACAAACAACAAGAAAGATATTAAAAATGAAAAATAGAGACGGACCGTAAAATAGATATGATAATGTGTAATATTTAAGATTTTATTTAAATTTGGTTAATTAATTAAGTGATTTTATTTGGTGTGTTTTACATGGTAATTATATCTTCTCTCGATAAGAGATGATTATAGTGTACTTTCTATCTTGTTAAGGTTTTAAAATAGATATAGGTTTTATTGGTTATCTATTTTAAAACCTTTATTTTTTTACATAAACTAGATAAATAGTATATGATGAAACAGCGGTTAATTTAAATATTATGAATACTGATTATTTGAAATGGGATGCAGAATCTATACAAGAATTATTAAGACGTAAATTAACAGAATCTGGATTGTTAACTGATCAATTATATCCAGGTTCTGATACATCTATTATAATTGATCTATTTGCTTGGACATACGATGTTTTAACATATATTCTTAATAATGCTGCTTCTGATACGTTATTTTCAGATAGTCATTTATATGAAAATGTTAATAGATTAGTTAAGTTATTGTCTTATAATCCATTAGGATATCGAACATCTCAGTGCGAATTTAGAATTTCTCCAAATGATGATGAGATTACTACAAGTTCAACTTTACCTGAAACCATAAACATTCCTAAATTTGCATATGTTAATTCTGGATTAACCGATAGAGATGGTAATGACATATGTTTTAGTTTTAAAAAATCATTTACACTTAATTCATATTCATACACAAATAGTGATGGTGAAGTTGTTGCTAGAATTGTTACTCCTAAAGCTTGGCCAACATTATATAATGGAAAATTTAAAAAATATGTAGAAGAATTTACATCTAGCAGTATTCCATACGAATCATTTGAATTATCAGATTTAAAATCATCTGATACTAATATCTATGTAGACCATAATTCATTTATTGTTTATATAGAAGAAATAGATGAATTAACTGGAAATAAAAAATATGAGGAATGGACACAAGTTGAAAATCTTGTTTTAAGTTCTAGTTCATCTGATACACATTATGAAATAAGATTAAATGAAAATAAAATTTATGTATTAAAATTTGGTGATAATATACATGGTAAAGTATTGCCAGCTGGAGCAAAGGTTCATATTATATATCTTCAATCTAATGGAGAAGATGGTGTAATAGATCCAAGTACTATTGATGTATCTACATTAACATTAAATATAGATGGATTTGCTGATTCATTTACTATGTTTAATATGTGTTTTGACGGAATGGATTCATTTAAACAAAATTACGGAAAACTGTTTATGAATAATTCATTATTTTCTGAAACATGCGAAAAACTAACATTTATGAATATTGAAAAGTCTTCTATACCAGTTACTGTAGAATCTATTGAATCTATTAAACAGAATGCTCCAAGCGCATTCAGGTCTGGACAGCGTTTAGTTATTGCTGATGATTTTAAATCTTATATTAAGCAAAATTATGGTTCAATTGTTCATGATGTTGCAGTTTTTAATAATAATGAATATATTAGTACATTTTATAGATGGTTAGCAAAATATGACAAATTAAATATTGACATTAGAAAATATTATTATAGATATGCAGATACATGCGATTTCAATAACATTTATATATGGATGAAATCTACTGGCGATTCTCAAATTTCTGATGCGAATTTAAATTCAATCATTTCTGATTGTTCTAGAATAAAATGTGCAACAGCTGAACTTATTCCATATCAGGCAGTTATCACAAAATTTATTCCTTTTATTAATCATTCTAATTCAGAATATGAATATATCCAAGGAAGAGATAATATTGATGATTTTATTCCAAGAGTTAAGATCAGAATAACAAAAAATCAAACTGCAATGATAACAAATGAACAATTACAGGAAAAAGTTAATAATATTATTGTTTCATATTTTGATAAATCAAATCAAAAATTTGGTAATGTTATTAATTTAAATGATTTAGTTAACGAAATACTTGGCTTAGGCTATATTAGAAATATTAGAACAGTTCATATTCCAGAAGAAGATAAAAATAATGTTGAATATGTAAATGGATTATCATTTGCAGCATTTACACCGGGTATTGTAGGTTCAAAGGATTTTACCGTTTTTACAACTAATTATGTTTTAGAGGAATTTCAATTTCCAGAATTATATGCTACAGATATTTTAGGTATGATTGAAATAGTTGATAATACCTATAATATAACTAATACGGAGTTTTAATAAAGTATGCCAAATAAAAAACAATTTGAAAATCTTAGACAAACTGAAACAGCGTCTGTTTATTCAGATTTTAATTTTGCACAAAATTTACGAGAAATCTCTCAAGCAGAACACTGGAAAGATAAGCGTGCTTTTTGGACTCTTCTTTCTGGTGCATGCAATGATGCTGGAAGAGAATTTTATGAAAAAATAAGAGAGTTTGTAGAAAATATTGCTGATGTTGATATGTGTACATCAAAAGCACTCAAATCAATGGCAGAATCTATTAATGCTTCCTATTTGACAGATTTTATTAAAACTGATTATCCTCCGCAACTTCAGAGATTAATTGATATATTTTCTATTTCTAAATCTAACCTACTTCGTCAATATAATAAATTGCATGAAGATGCACTTGCACATAAGTATGGTATGATTAATATTAGAAATAAAGAATTATATCCAGAAGATTACAGTGTTTCATTAATGTATGATATTCTTAATAATTTAAATGAAATTAGATATGTTCTTGAAACATTAAATGGTATTGATTTTAATTTATCATATTGGAATAACATAAACACCAGTAATACACAATTAAATATTGATTATTATTTTAATTGCGATGGTAAAACATATAGAAATCCTTCTTTAAATAAAATTTTTGAAGAGCTTGAATATTATAAATCATTAATTAATGTTTCCGACACTAATAGTGAGAAAAAGGCTGGCATATATGGTGGTGTTTCATATCAAGAAAATATCGAAGGAAAGTTTTTAGGTGAATACATTAGAGAAGATATAACTAAATATTTTATGCTTAAAAAATGTTCTAAGGTAATGAGAGAAGCTAATTTCTTAAGTAATGATTCTGTTGCAAGCTCTAACAAATACGTGTATGCGTATAATCTTTTTCCAGAAGAAGTAATTAAAAATCCATCTCAGTATAACTATATTGCAACACTATATTATGAACAAACTAAAAAACTTAGAAAAACAATAACGCCTATAAATGATTCTGTTAATATCAGAGATTTTGTTAATACTGTAGATGGTGTAACTTCTAACAGCATTGTACAAATTTATTTAAAAGAAGATAATACATCAAAAATAGTAGCTGAATATTATTATTCTGAATTACCAGATGAGTTTAAATGCGAAAAAAATAAAACGTATGATATCTACACCATAGATTCACCTAGAGAAAATTCTATAGTTAATATTTCTCTTAATGACAAGATTATAAATCCATTTATGGTAATAGTTAGTATTTTTAAAAATAAGATCGTAGATTTTAATAAAAATACAGCATTAAGATTGATTTATACTGATCCAATCACACATACGCAGGTCAATATTTCATCTTTAGCATATAGAATGATTGAAACAATTCAAAATGATTCAAAATCATTTCATGAATATTACTTGTCATTTCATTTCTATGGTTTATTCTATGATATGATAGTAAATGATTATTTAAAAAATCAATGGACTATCAATGAATCAGATGATGTTATCAATACTGTTTTTAATGGAGTTGTTTCTGATCTTACACAAGATGAATTGTGGAATAAAGTTAGTAATTATATTTCATTTTCAGAATTTTCTGAATTTATTAATACTGGTATAAATCGCTTTCAGCGTTATCATGTAGATTTTATTCAGTATCTTAGCTTGTTAAATAACTTTTTAGTATGTGAAAATACTGAAACAATAAACAAAAATTTAGTTAATTCTTCTAATGTAAGATTTCCTTATATTATTACAAAGTTTAATAATAACTTAACAATTGATCATATATATAATGTTGAATATAGAAGATTGTTAGGGTTAAATGAGAATGGAACATCAATAGGAACGTCTCCATTATTAGAACTTGCAAGATCATTTGCAGATTATTGTATTCAAATATCTATTGCTAGAGATAATCTTAAAGCAACAATTCAGCAATATGCAAGAATTGGTACTAATAAAATTATTGAAGATACTACTACTGAATTTTTCTTAAAACAAATGAGTAACCGTAATAATTGGGGATTATATTCTGAAAAATCTACTAAGGATGAATCTTCAGACCTATATTCTTCTTATGGTATGTTTAATAATATTGAAAAAATGTCATTAGATACTAGTTCTGATTATTTTAAAGTAGATTTAGTTGAATACTATGATACAACTAATTATTTAAACATTCAAGCAGAATTACCAAATTTTATTGATGGGTATACAGATGGGAAGGAGTTAAGCACTTATATTGATGCAACTTCAACAATTCAACTTAGCAGCGTAATGGTAACATGGAAGCTTGATAAAGATACATTATCTGGAACTAATAATCTTGGATTTGATGTAGTATCCGGACAGAAGGTTGTACCAATAAGCGCACTTAACTATTCATATACTTCGGTTGTATCTACTTTTTCAGAAATGTTAAGCGGTTATTTATCATCTTATACAAGTATTAAAACTGTGGATATTTCAGCAAATCCGCCAAGCACTGTATTTGAAGATTTTACAACGTCCAAGATTGATACACTATCTAGTGATGAAAGAGAGTATTTTAATAAAAAATATTCTCCAGACAATCCATTTTCAATATTTTTAACACCAAAATATTTTTCACCGTTATCAACAGATGTTACATCTAGTAACTTGTCATCATTAACTGGTTCAGATGATCCTTCTAATTTAATATCAGGCGCATATCAGTATCTCATTCCATCTGGAACGCTTGTGTATAAAGTTGTTCCAAGTACCGTTACAGTTACTCTACAGACATTATCTACATATTTTGAACAGATACCAAATGTTGTTCCTTGCTCTGATTTTGTAAATGATTATAATGCTAGATTTTGGAATAGAGATTCTGCAACAATATTTGAAGAAAAATTGTTAGATGAAATAGAATTCTGGACACCATATTTTCCAGTATTACAGACAACTAATACTATTAAAAATAAAAAGAAAGTATTTAATAATGAAGTTTATCCATTCTTATGCAAAATATGGGAAACACATTCAACATCTGGATTTTTAGATAATTCAGAACTTTCAGGAATGCAATTAAAATATTCTGGAAAATATCCTGGATTATTTTTAACAGAAAATGTTGGAAATCCAGAATTTCCAACTATTGCTCCAGTTCAGAATATAGAAAATTTGGTTACACAAGATCAAATCTACAATAACAGTTTATTATATCTTATTAGACCATATTATGATGAAATGGTTTATTATATCAATCTAGTTGCAAAGCAAATTCTTGATATGCACAAAGTCAATCAAGAGACTGGATTAGGAACTCCTGCAGATGGATGGGAGCAAATTAGAAATGAATATTACGGATACAATTCAGTATATGAACAATCTGAACATACAACCGATAATAATCAAACTCCGTCTAAGCTTATTGATGTAGACGGGCCATGGGTTTATTCTACATTGCAACAATTTATAAAATTGTATTATGATAATGAAATTGAATCTGGATATTATCAAATTCCATATAATAAAATTTTAACATTTGTTGAAGAAAATTATCCGCCATTTGGAAATAATCAAATTAAAGAAAATTATGTAAAAAAAATATTTGTATTTCAACATGAAATTATAAAACGTCAATACTATCGTGTATATGATTTTCAAACTGATAATCAAGAAACTCAATTTACACTATATAAGCATACTGACTTTGATAAATATGAAGATTGTGGTGAAATTTGGATAAGACCACAAAATCATGGATTATCGCTGCCTGCGATGCATTACACTATTGTAAAAGAACAAAATAGTGTGTATGAAAATGATATAAATGATGTAATGCAATGCGATATTCAAATAACATATTCTAATATGTTACGTCAGCTATTTAATAATGCAATGCAGTTTGGTGTAATCGGAAATACAATTTGGATTTTGGGCAAATCTAATTATATTAATTATGGTCAAGAACTACAATATGTTCCAACTCAGCTCTATAATAAGTTATGTTTTATACAATTTTCTTATTCTATAAAAACTGGAACATTTAAATTTGATTTATCAACATGCAAATTCTTTTCATTAAGTCAAAGCTATGATTTTTTGAATGATATTAATGAATTTGTTGGTGTATATTATAACCAATATAAAAAGGCATTTGAAATATTATTATATGATAAAACAAATTTTATAAATGATATTGTAACGTATAATTCATCAAATAAAGATGCTCAATTGGATTTAACTAATCTGTCATTACCATTAACATTAATGACATACGATATTTCTGAACCAACATATTCTGCATCTGTTAAACAAACATTTATAAATGCTTCTTTACCAATTGCTGGTATGTTTGAAGAACGCCAAGTAGTAGATTCAAAACGATATGCATTTTATGATCAATATATTACATTACCATCAACAAAAGAAAATGCTCCAGTAACCTTTTCTACTTCTGGATTATTAGAGCAATTTGTTGGATATGCTGTAGAATTATCCGGTAATAATGTATCAATTACTGGCATTGTTAACATCAATCCATCAACAAATATTATTAGTATATGTTTTGATGAATTATCTCTACCTGAAAATATGGTAGTAACATCATTGCTTACAAGTGATTTAAATAATCGTTTATTATCTTCTAATGCATTTCCTACAAATGTAAAAATGGATGGAACAATTACAGTTAATCCAGAAATTGCAAGTATGGCATTAGAATATGATAAAATACTACGTGAATCATGGATTTTGAATGAATTTAAAACATTGCCATCAACTGCATATTCTGTTGAATACAATTATGAAAAATTTAGTCATATTCGTATTACTGATATATATAAACCGCAATATATAGATTCAACATTACAAGATAAAAATGCAGATATTGCAAGCGGATATATGAATGATGCGACAAATGTATGGCGCATCAATAATAACTTGCAAAAAGTCAATATTGCATATGAATCTATTAATGTTGATGAATATCTTGGCAATAAACATTTTTATGATAAGTTGCTAGAATCTAAAAAGTCATATTATGTTGATGTATTGCAATTTACATTTGATATTTCTGTTGTTAAACAGAGTTCTGTTTACATGACTATATTTAAAAATTACAAATATGAAAAATTAAAAGATAAAATTGCTATTCCAATTGAAAGTAGAAAAACACTTGAAAATTCACCAGCAGATTTGGCAGCAATTCATAATTCTTATCCTTATTGCAATATTACAAGTGATAATCAGCTCATAGTTAGAACAATTGTAACAAGATTAGGCGGAAATAAAGATGTTGATATTGATACAAAAAGTGCACAAAAAATGTTAATGTCAACAATATCTGATGATTTTTCAAAAGTAGCTGATACTATTGCTGATGGCGATGTAACTCCTTATCTTAATATTTTGTCATATGTTACTAATGACTTTGATGAAACATTCAATAATACACAACTTATTAATGAAATTATTGATGACGTTATCAAAGAAAATAATAGTTCAAATCCAAAAGAAAATGCTGATGCTATTATAGCATCTACTAATAATTTTGAAATTATTAAATTATCAACTGCACTTCAAAATGGAGATTTAACTGGAGTACTATATGATGAAGTTACACAAGAATCTTTAGATATACTTGGAATGCTTGCACAAACCTCATTATGGATGCCATGTGTTACTGATTGTTTAGCAGAACCATTAAAAATTGTATGTAATTTCGGCGATTTTCCAGATTCTGTTAAAGATTTTATAGTTGGAACTGAATCATTTGATTTAGATATATCAGTATATATAAATGATTCTGATTTTGAAAATATTGAAGTTAATAAGCCAGTTGGCTGGCATTGCGGTTATAGAAAAACAGATTATGTTGACTGGATAACTGGTGATGTTATCATAAATGGACCAGAAATTGTATTGGTTGATTTACAAAAATATAAAAATTATATCTTATCTAAGTTTAAAAATGACAAAAAGAAAGCTAATGAATATCTAAGAAATGTTAAAATTGATATAAATGTATGTTGGCATTCTGAAAGTATGTTAATTTCAACTACTCCTAAAATTGATGTAGCTTGGAAAGGATATTACAATGAATATAAAGTTAAAAAATCACAAATAACATCAAATGATAAATGTTGTAAAAATTCTAACAAAGTTACAGTTCAAGTTGATTTGATAAATTCAGCTATTCATTTTGCAGATTCAACTGAAAATATTTGTCCAGCAGTAACAATTTTAGAAGAAGAAGGAACAGACGTTATTTCTGCAGCCTATACCTATTATAGAATGCAGAATGCAATAGTTGATAATACTAAGAATAGATTAAAATCTGGATTAAGCTATACTGATGTATTATACTATAATGATTATCGTGGTTATTGTAACGCAGTTGAAGCATCATATATAAATGGTAAAAAACATATACAAACAACATGGTTTTTATATGATATTGGAGCAGCAGTAAACAATAGAACAATTGATTCTACAAATTTGGAAGAAGTATCACCACTTACACTAAGTTTATTATTAGATACATTTAAATTAGAAGTTAGTAAAGATGTTTATGTATCACCATTTATAAACAGTTCTTTAGTAACTGAATTTGGTGAATATAATAATGATATTATGATAAATTATGATAGTTTTTCTCATATTGAATCAGATATATTACAACAATCAGGTATGTTCAGATTTAATAAAAGCAAAACATTTCCAAAGGAATTTTCTACAAAAAATGGTATTTATTCTGATGTGTTAACTTCAATATTTAGAGCTCCATTTGTTCAAGAATATACTATCACTTCACTTCCAGATGATGCTGTTATATCAGGAAATATTAATATCAATATCAAAGATTTTGTTAAATCTACTGCAACTGATACAGTTGATACTAATAATAGATACTTTGTTAAATATGAATGTACTGAAAACAATGCTACTATTAAATCTGTTATATATGATAGAAACCAAATTTTAAATGATTTTAAATATGTAACTGAATACGATGATTGTATTAAACATATACAATTGTCTGCTACATTATTCTATATAAGAAAATATAGTGAAATAATTTTAGGTAGTGATAAGCAGAATTATAAGTTTTATAATAATATATGGAAAGATTTAACACCATTTAATTTTGAAACGGTAGTTGGAACAAGCATAAGCGCAAATATTATTGATAAATTATGCGAACAAGCAATTGATAATGGAATTATTGTAAATGTTGAATTAATTAACAGTTCAGATATTCTTGAAGATTTTAAATATGACAATATCACAAAAATGATAACTGGAAAATCTACATCAAATACTGAAAGAAGATATGAATTTGGAGCATCTGCATATTTCGCAGAAAATCCAAATGTAGTTGTTGGAGAATTTCCAAAATGCTGTATAATTAATAATAGAAAAGTAGACGGAACAATAAATATTGAGGCACCAAACGCAATTAAACTAAATGATTATTCATTCGTTTATATATTAAGAGATGATAATATTCCAGTTGAAAATGATATAATTTATTCTGGAAATTTAGAAAGTAATACGTTAAACGATAAAAATTTATTATCCGGATTTAATTTAATTGTAAGTAGCGAGACTAAGTATGAATAATAAAATTGAAAGTATTTCTTTAAATAAGCCGGAAACACAAATAAAAGATATCAAAATCACAAATAGCAATAATGATACAATTTTAAGTGTTTCTGCAGAAATTCGTGCAGTATCAGCAGAAAAAAACGCCGATGCTATTACACTTATTAGCGGTGCATATGTAAATTCATCAGAATTATTATCACTATTTAATTGGTCATTTAATGTAAATGATGATGAAAAATATTTAAAAGCAGATATAAATGGTACTGAAATTAATAACATTAATTTTAATTCTGATGCAATTCCTGTCAGCAGTTTTTTAAATGATAATGAAAATTTCAGTGTATCTGCATATTTTACTAAAATTTCTGAAAATACATTTATGTCAAAATCAACAATAAATTATGATTTAATAAATGTATCTGTAGAATGGAATGATGTTTCTAAAATTCATCTTTATTTTCCAAATGGAAAGTTGGGATATACAAATAAGTATAACTTAGAAGATATAATGGTTAAGAAATGGAATAAAGACGAAGAAAAAGACATAGAAACAAAATTAGTAGTTAATACATATCGTGAGGATGTTCATCCATTATATTATCCAGGTGCTAATGTGTTAAGATATGATGAAAAAACTAGTATTTTACGAGAGCCATATTCAACATTTTCTAAAAAAGATTTGGAAAAACTTCATAATACAAGTTTGCCAGTTAGCGCGGTATTTGTATCTAATGATAAAAGTGTTGTTATTGATACTAATAATGATATTCATTTTACTATTGTCGATGCACCATTTAAAAAACATGAGTTAAATTATGTTGTTAAAACAACTAATATAGAATTACTTAGGTCAAAATTGAAAGTAATTATAAAAAAAGCACATGTAGATTGGATTAATTTTGATTATGAATCAATGAAATATATCAATCTATCCCTCTACGACAATGATATTTATGATGATCATGCAGAGTTTTTTGCTGGTACTAGGTGTAATGCTCCAGATAATACTTCATTTGACGTACGTACAGTTGAATATAAATATTTTAAATTTGTAAATTCTCCAGATTGGAATACTAATAAAAATATCTATATTAATGCTAATGAATCATTTGATTTATTGGATTACACCTGTGTAAAAGATAGATGGATCGATAATGATGTTCAATACGCAAAAATTATTGAACCTGAAGATGGTGCGGATATTTTAAATTATTACAGTATTGATTATCAGAATTCTGATATAGATGATATTCCTACAACAATTTTAACACCAATTAAGCCAATTGCAAAAGAATTTAATACGTTTGTCGAAGCAAAATTATACGATGCGAGCACAAATTACAAATCTCCATTAGTAGATCAAGAAGAATTTAATATATTTGTATGTTCTGCAAATATTAATATCAATCCAAAAGTTAATATGTTTAACACTCCAAATGTATTAGAAACACGTAAAGGAGTTACATCATCATTTATTATAGATGAAGCATTTAATTATGCTTATTATCCAACAAGTATTCCAGATAAAGTTAAACTTAATATTAAAGCAGATTCCTGGGTATCGGATGTAAATTACATAACTGGAAAAGAATTTATAAAAAATACCGCACAATATGTTCCACATCTTGACATAAAAACTACTGAAGCAAGTGCATATATAACTGTTGATATTAAAAATTCATCTGATAAATTTATTATTAAACCAATTAAAGAATTTAATATAGTAGAATATGGAGCTCCAGTATTTGTATCTTCATTAAGACCAACATTTATTTTTGATATTAATGCTCCTGTTGAAAAATCTCCAATATCTTTGGTTGGATATAAAAATGATAAAAAAGATTTTGATGAAAAAATCAGTGTAAATCAAGATGTTAATATTAAAACAGATACAAAAAATGTAGAGGGTGTTTCTAGTGTAACTAGCGATTATAGACTTCCAAATCCTAATGTGTCTTCTTGGGAAGAATTAGTTTCTGCTCTTCCTGGATTATATATAACTAATGATGGAATGCTAAATGGAAAAATTATTAACTTAGATGTTATTAATGCGCTTTCAAAGAAAACTTCTCTGCCATATTTAATCACAGTTAACAATTCAAAAACGATTGGATTAACTATTGATTATGCATATTTAAGTGCATATACTGGCAAGGATGAAGATATTCTTTCTTTTCAAAGAATACCAACAGGTTTAGTTACAGATAATATGGGATTTATAACAAGTGGAAATTTATCAAAAAGAGATATTTATTCCGAATATAATACACTGTTAGATGTTTATACTACAAAACAAGATAATACTAGCGCAATGCTATTGTCTTCAATAAGTGTAGCTAGATTATTATTTTTTGATTATAGATTAACAAATAAAGATATATTATTATCTGATTCACTTAATGACAGCTTTAATGATGTATCTGGAGTTCTTAAATATCCAATAGATAAATTATTTAGTTTAGCAGAAAATCCGCTTGGATTAAAAAGCCATGTTAAGTTTGAAGTTTCTGGAAATGACTTTTTAACAGCTGAAATGACTTCATCAGATATTATATTTAAAAATACTTCTAATCAATATGGATGTTTATCAGCTGATATCAATATATATGCATTATCTAAATCAGATTTTTATAATTATGAAACTTTATTACTTGATTCTGGAAATGTTTTAATACCATTTATTCCATCAAAAGACATTAGAGACAACATTCAATTACCAGATTTATATGGAAAATATTTTCAATTTAATGTTGGAAAAAAAGAGTTTCTTTTAGATAATATCTATGATCTTATACAAGATAAAAATACTGGAAACTATTTAACACCAAAACCGATTTATACAGTTGGTCATGTTAGTCTTACTTATGATGATTTAGATATGAGATATTATTCAACCTATGGTAAAGATGCAATTATTATTTATGAAGATGGACGTATATTATATTTAAATAGTGCTTCTGATTATAATACTGTTATAGATTCAATGAATTTTTATGCAGTTGATGACAAAATATTAAAATTTAAAAATGATAATAATTCAGTTAGTATTTACATACCTGATAACTATTTAGCAGAATATGGTGCAGATTCAGTAAAAAACATATGTAATTCAGAAGGATTTTATATAACAAAAGATGCCCCGGTATCTTCAGTAGTAGTACATATTTCTTTTCAAAGACCATGTTATGTTAGGGACATGTCATTTGATCTTGATTATACTTATAATGATAATGATGAAATTGTATTAAAAAATCTTCCAAAATCTATTAAGGTTGACAAAAATGTAATGCTTGTCAGGTATGGTCAAATGTCTATTGATCCCGATTTTGGTAATTCAATTAACAAATTTACTTCTGAACATATTACTTGTGATATTAGAGATACTTTCCGCTTCCGTCCATCGACAGAAGTTACATTAACATTTTTTGTAAACAATAATACAAGTGATGAATATTTATTTAAAATAAAAAATTTCAAAATATCATATAAACAATATACAGATTTTTAATAATTAAGTGAGAATATAAAGTATGTTACATAAATCAGTAGAAAAATATATAAATGATAGAAAATTATCCCTTTATAAAAAAGGGATAATCACATATCAACAACTTATAAATTTAATAGATAAAGATGATCCATATACTTTGATTGGACCAGCCGTTGTTGCAAAAGATTCTATAACAGAATTTTTAAATGAGTGGAAGGATGGAAAAAAGAATATTACTGTAGCAGATAAACCTATTGAAGTATCACATCAAATAACTGTTGATGAAATTATAAAAGGATTATCGATAGTTGAATATAATTTTCCAGAATCTAAGCAACTAATTAATGAATTTACAACAAAATTAGAAAATGCAATATGTAAACCTTGCACTAAGAACAGATATGTTGTTGCATTAGCTAATATTATTCATGAACATTTTAATGATGGAAGAGAATATTCAAAAAGTGATTATGAATTTATAGAAAAAATTCTTGAAAGATATTTTCCAGAAAATGGAAAAATTAAAATAGAAAATTCCAATGATTTTGATATTGAATGGATTAAACCTGATATTATTGTTGGATTAGGAACCGACATAATAGAAGGATTAATTCATTGTTTTGAGTGTAGCAAAAAACATTTAAGCAGAGCAAAAATTCTTTGGGAAGAATTTAACATGAAATATCCAGATCATGGAACATTATGTTTTAATGAATTTACTGAAGCTAATAAAGATATTGAAGAAGCATATTGTTTATACTGGGATTCACTTGGAAATCTTGATCAATCTAGTTGTGAATTAATTGGCGGAAATGATTTTACTGATCTTCCTCATGGATATCAGGTTGATATAATTGAACTAGCAAATAAAATAAGAATTCAACGAATTAATTTTCAAGCAGATTCCTCTAATGTTCCTGAATGGAATAAACTTAGAATTGAAATTCAAAGACTTGAGAATAAAATAAGGAAATTGTCATCAAATGAGTAAATTTATATTAATTGGATTATCTTTGGTATCTATACTATTTTTTATTGGATGTTCTTCAACAATACAAATATCAAAAGAAGATTCAGAATGGATTAAAGAATATATAGATTATTCTAATACTTATATTGAATCATCATTTAAAGATAATCCATCAGATGCACAACGTAGAGCTATCGAACCATATAGATCTCGTTTTAGAACTGTTGAAAAAATAGTTAAAGAGTGGAATTATTGACATACCAATTATGATAAATAGTTTAATAAAGAGATAAGTGAATTATTATGTTATCAAAATTTAATCAAATTTTTAATAAAATAATGTCGGAATGTATTAGTAATGAAGATATTATTTCAGAAAGTGTTAATGCTGCCGCTATTCAGGAATTAATTAATGCTGAAGATCAGCGTGATAATATTACTAGAAAAAACTTTATTATATCATACATAGATACATTACTTCGTTTTTCTCATGCATATGCAGAAGATAATCATTTAGATGATATTGAAATTGCATTAAAAGACATGACAAAGAAATACATCTATGGAACGAAGAAAATTGCTGATTTATATCCCGACGGTAATTATACTGAAAAAAATATTCATGATAAATTAGTTAATTTTATAAGTTCTAAATATGACGTTTCTCCAGCTGAACTAAGAAAAGTTTTTAAAAATACTATAAATAAAAATTCTAGAACATTCAGTATATTTAATTTTACTCCTCATCGTAAATCAGCATTACTACAAAAAATATTAGGTTATATCGATGCTAATAACATAACTGACAATGATATTGTAACAGTTACTCCAGATGAATTTAATAATCTTATAAAAGACAATAATGCCGAATTTTCATATGCAATATTCGTAAAAGATAATAAAGTTATTGGATATGCAGAAGTAGGTGAAAATGATGGTACAATTGAAGTTTTTAAAAATTATATTCGGAATTCGTACATCATTATCTTCAATGTTAAATAACTGTGATAAGGTTATTGTTGTTAAAAACAAATATATTAATAATATTGAAAGACGTACTCCTTATCGCAAAGAACTGTCAGATGAAACGTTACGTAAACTAAATGACGAAAGACGTAGGCGTATATTAAAAAAACAAAGAAAAACAATTTAATTATGGAGATCTTAATAATGTTAAATTTTAATAGATTAGTTAATAAAATTATTTTAGAAGCACAAGAATCATTGCTAGTAGAAGATGTGAATGTTGATGATATTCGTGACATGATTAAACAAATGGATAAAAATTCAGCTCAGATTGATAGAAACAATTTTGATAGAACTCTTGAAAATATTTTTTATTTTGCAATAAATTATGCTGTTGAGCTTCAATTTAAAGATATTTCACAATTACTAGAAAAAGTTGTAGTTGATCATGAATTTTTAAATAAATTTAAAAATTCATTAAGTGACAGCGAGATTCGCATTTCAAAATTTTTTGTACCAAAATTAGTAGATGCTATTGTAGATTATTATAATAAAGACGAAGAAGACAAAGAAAAATTATTAAAAGTCATAAACTTAGCTATTGATAATATGCAGCGTTTTTATACTAAGTCTGATTATTTAATTAAATTGCCACAAGCAACTAAAAAAAGTAATTATTCATCTATTTTAAAAGCAATTGATGCTGCTCATATAACGAATGAAGATATTAAAGTATTCACTCCAGAAACATTTAAAGAATATACACGAAAAGTTAAAAGTGCATTTTCTTATGCTATATGTTTATATAATAACAATATAATTAGTATTGTTGAGTTTAATAATGATGGAACAATACGTGCTATTCATGATAATTCAAATGGATATTCAAATTTTAAACAAATACTTATGAATAGTAACAAAGTTATTGCAATTTCTAATAAATATCGTGATAATATTAAGCAAAGACAGCCTTATTATGAAAAGACTGATGAAGAGATAAGAGATGAAAATCGTAATAGATATAAATCAACAATTCAAGCTAATAATATCAAGCGTAATAAAGAAAACATGACGAAATCTGTAAATGAATTAATTGATTCTATAAAAAATGATATTGAACCATATAAAGATAAATTAGCTAATCTTGATATGTTTGATGATGACAGCGATATTGCTAAAACTTTTTTAAATCTTAAACAAGCAATACAAACAACAAAAAGTGCATTAAAACAATATGTAGATAAAGAATGGGCTCTTGATAATAGTGCTGTTGTTGCTACTATAAAAAAGCTTAAAACAATATATTTTAGATTTATTGAAATGTTAGAAAATGAAGGTAATACATTATGAAGTTCAACGCGATATTTTTAAACATTATTTCTGAAGCTGTTCAATCTAGTAAACTTCAAAAATTAATTGATGACATTAAAATTCAATATAATAACGAAGTTAAAGAAAAACAAATAGATACTCTTAGAAATTTATGCTCAGATATATCTAGAATTGCTTCTGATGAATATGAAAATGATGCACAACTTACAAAAAAAGATAAAATTATTTTATTTGCATTAAAAGATTTTAGTAACTCATTATATGATCTTGCTGAAGAAAAAGCTGATTTAATAAATGAAAAACTTACTAAAAAAGAAGCACTTGAAAAAATAATTTTTCCAGCTGTTGAAGAAGAATATGATATTAAAGTCTCTGCTAAACTTAGAAGTGATTTTATAGAAAAAATTTCTAATGATGACATTAGAAGATATTATCATGATAAATCTGATAAACAAAAGAAATTACTTACTGATTTTTTCAAAAGAATTGATGCTTCAAATATAACTGATGATGATGTTCTTGAAGCTTCTAGTCTTTCTGAACTTAATCGAAAAACAAGGGGTGAATTTTCTATTATTGCTTGCTATCAAGGAAATGCATTAATTGCTATAATGTTTTTTGATGATGACGGCACGCTAGATCGTATTCAAATAGCTGATTATCGCTATTATAAATCGCATTTGAATATGAAAAAACTCGATAGTTTATGTAATAAATTTATTGCAGTTAAAAGATTAGATAGTGTTGCTCAAAAACGGACGTGATAGATACGAAAATTGGGAATATGTTAAACGTAAAACATATGAAGAAGAAAAGTACAAAAATCAGAACCGTTATAAACGTATAAAACAAGATAGAATTGATGCTGATAGAAGAAATGCACAGCAAGATGAAATTTCTAAAGTTTTAATTGATGCTAAAGATACTGTTAAAAAATATGATCCTAATTTGGAAACAGAAGAAGCAACAAAAATTGTAGATTTATATAAGAGTTTAAAATCTTTTGTAAATTATGATTCAGCTTCTGTAGTTGCAGAAAATTATATTAAAAATATAAAAGCAGCAATTGAACAATTAAAGAAAAATGCAGGAGATGCTGAATAAATTATGAAACAACGAAATCTTATTTCACTTATAAATGATATTATATCAGAATCTGTT
>ULSO01014786.1_pt1 | contig 18415 bp, 20 predicted proteins | sample 1956701 | NCBI WGS metagenome assembly ULSO01 (sample SAMEA4835708, study PRJEB28245) | human gut metagenome | biome: gut microbiome; material: fecal sample | place: Denmark | collected 2008 | reverse complement strand
GCTGGCTCCGGTCACTACCCAGTTCCTGTTCTCTTTCATCTTTTCGCTCCTCCACGCCTTTGTCAATTTTGCAGGTTGATACATCTCACAGCGTGATCTTCCGCAACGTTTTTCAGTTCCGGGACGCATGCTTCACACTGATCCAGCCGGTACCGGCACCGGCCGGCAAAGGGACAACCCTTGGGCAGATGCACGGGGCTGGGAGGTTCGCCCTCCAGCATGGGCTTTTCAATTCCGTGCTGTTCGGGGCGGATCTCCGGTGTGGCTTTCAAAAGGGCAATGGTATAAGGATGCATGGGATGCTCAAACAGCGTCTCAGCGGGTGCCTGCTCCACGATCCGGCCCAAATACATCACGACGATGCGGTCGGCGATGTAGCGCACAACGCTCAAATCGTGGGAGATAAAGATAATGGTCAATCCCAATTTGTCCCGCAGTTCTTTGAGCAGATTGATGATCTGCGCCTGGATGGATACATCCAGCGCGGAAACCGGCTCATCGGCCAAGATGATCTTAGGCTCCATGGCCAGGGCACGCGCAATGCCGATGCGCTGGCGCTGTCCGCCAGAAAACTGCCCGGGCAGACGATCCAGGTATTCATGGCGCAGGCCCACCATATCCATCAGTTCCAGAAGCCGTTCATCCATTCGCTCCGGCGGACACATCTGATGGACCGTCAGGACCTCTTTGAGAATTTCCCGTACGGTCATACGGGGATTGAGGGACGCATAAGGATCCTGGAAAATCATCTGTACGTCCCGGCATGCCTCCCGCAGATCCTTCTTCCGCATGGATGTAAGCTCTTTCCCGTCCAGGGTGATGCTTCCGCCATCCGCCTGATGCAGTCGGATAATCAGCCGGGCCAGGGTCGTCTTTCCGCAGCCGGACTCCCCCACAACACCCAGGATCTCGCCCCGCTTCACGTCCAGGCTCACATCATTGATTGCATAGAGCTTCTGCTGGGGGTGCTTGAGCAGAGAGTCGAATATGGTACGCTTCATTTTGAAATGCTTATTGACATGCTGAACGGAGAGAATGGTCTCCGGCGATTTCTCAACGGTATTGGTATTCACTCTGCAACCCCCCCTGTTTCTTGATTGGCAGGCACATGTTCAAAATGGCAGCGGAAGCTGTGGCCGTTCTCCGCGCTCTGCATCGGGGGTGCCTGCTGGTAGCAAAGCGGGGTGGCATATTTGCACCGTGGGGCGAACGCGCATCCCTTGATCTCCTCTGCCAGATTCGGCGGGGCGCCCTCGATCACCTCCAGTTTGTCTTCCTTTTTCTTGTTTTGAGGCAAGCAGCTCAAAAGCCCTATGGTGTAGGGGTGCCTGGGCTTGGTAAACAGGTCTCGGGAAGTGGCCAGTTCAACGATCCGCCCGGCATACATCACGGCGATCCGGTCACACATGGGGCTGGCCACGCCCATGTCGTGCGTTACCAGGATCATGCTCATGCCCAGGCTCTTCTTCATCTCGTTGATGAGATACAGGATCTGGGCCTGGATGGTGACGTCCAGTGCGGTAGTAGGCTCGTCAGCCAGAAGCAGCTTCGGCTGGGCAGCCAAGACGGTGGCGATCATTGCTCTTTGACGCATGCCGCCGCTGAATTCGTGGATGTACTCCTCCAGTCTCTTTTCAGGGAACGGAATGCCCACGGCCTTAAACATCTCCACGGAGCGGGCATACTTCTCCTCCTTGGAAAGGGACATCCCAATAAACTGCTCATAAATCTGGGTTTTAAGCTTGAGCACGGGATTCAGCGTAGTCATGGGTTCCTGGAAGATCATTCCGATTTTCTTGCCACGGATGTTTCTCAGCTCTCCGGGTGACATGGAGAGCATGTCCTTTCCCTGGAACAGGATCTGTCCGGACATGCGGGTGATCTTCTCCGGTGTCAGCTGCAAAATGGAGCGGCACACCGTGCTCTTGCCGCAGCCGGACTCTCCCACCAGGCCGAAGGTCTCGCCGTCATTTACTGTAAAACTGACATCCTCTACGGATTTCACCACTTTACCCCTGGTGTGGTAGTAAGTCCTGAGGTTTTTCACATTCAGCAACTCGCTCATACTTTGCCCTCCTTACTGCCCGCGGTTGCGCAGCGCATCCGACAGGCCATCGCCCACCAAACTAAATCCAAGTCCAGCCAGCATCAGGAAAAGGCCGGGGAACAGGGTGATCCACCAGGCGCTGGAGATGTAGTTCTTGCCGCCGGCAATGATGGCGCCCCACTCAGGGGTGGGAGGCTGAACACCAAGGCTCAGATAGCTCAGTGATGCACCGGACATCATGCAAAGCACGATGTCGGACGCCGCGTATACGATGGCGCCGCTGATGACGTTGGGCAGGATATGCCGGAGGATGATCCGCAGATCCCGGAATCCCATGGTTCTCGCCGCGTCGATATACTCCATCCGCTTAACGACCAGCACCTCGCTTCGTACCAGGCGGGCATATTCTTTCCAGCCCACGCACCAGATTGCGATATATAAATTCGTCAATCCGGTTCCCAGGATCGCCACAATGGCGATCACCAGCACCATGAACGGGAACCCGGTGAAGATGTCCACGATACGCATGACGATCATGTCGAATTTACCGCCGTAGTAGCCGGCCAGCAAACCGATGATGGTTCCCATAATCAGCGGCACGATCATGGCGATCACGCCGATTTTCAAGTCCACGATGGTTCCATAGACGCAGCGGGCAAATACATCCCGGCCATAGACATCGGTTCCGAAAATATGCTCTTTGCTGGGTGGGCTCAGCTTGGCCTCCGCCACGATATCCGTAGGGCTCAGGCTGGTGAACAGCGAAGGGAAAAACGCCATCAGCAGCAGAACAAAGACCAGAAACAGTCCAATGTAAAGGGGGGGATTTTTTTTGAACTCTTGCCAGAGAGTCTTTTTCGGACGTTCTTTCATTTATACGTTACCTCCTACTGCAGCTTTACCTGAGGATCAAGGACGGAGTACAAAATGTCGGTGAGGAGGTTAATTACCAAAACAACCGCAGAGAAGAAGAGCACGACAGCCTGTACCACGGAATAATCTCTTGCCAGAATGGAATCCACCAGCAGGCTTCCAAGGCCCGGAAGAGAGAACACATTCTCGATCACAACGGCACCGCCCAGCATGCCGGCGATTTTAATGGACAAAAGCGTCACAGTTGGAATGGAAGCATTCCGGATGATGTGCTTGGCGGCAATGGTACTTTCCTTCAAACCCTTGCTCCGGGCAAAGTAAACATAGTCACTGCCCTTCACTTCGATGACATTGTTGCGCAGGTTTCGGATCAGCACCGCAGAAGTGCAGATACCCTGGGTGATTCCCGGCAGGATCAGGCTCCTGATGTGGGTCGGCCAATCCGTGCCCCAGCCGGAGACGGGCACCAGATTCAGATGTACGCCGAACAGGATCAAAAGCAGCAAGCCGATCCAGAAGTTGGGCATGGCCAGACCCACCATACTGAAGCCCCGAATCACCTGATCGATCCAGGAATCCTTTTTCTTTCCCGCAAGATACCCCAGCGGCATACTGATGAGAACCGTGAAGATGACCGATACCAGGGTAAGCAGGCCGGTAACAACCATCCGGTCTCCCATCAAAGAGGCCACGCTGGTCTTATACTTAAGGGAATCTCCCAAATCAAGCCGCACCAAATCCCGCAGGAAGATTCCATACTGTACGATGTACGGGTCATTGAGTCCCATCTTTTCTTCCATAGCCGCCACAGCATCGGGATCTGCGAAGTCTCCCAGCAGGTTCTGCGCGGGATTTCCCGGAATGAGGCGAATCATAAAGAAAACAATAATGGACGAGACGAAAAGTGCGATTAACATTTGCCCCACTCGACGCAGGATATAGTTAAAAGTTTCCATAAATTGCTCCTTATGCACAAGGCAGGAGGGGGAGCCCCCTCCTGCCTTAAATGTGATCCCTTATTCAACTGCCTTATAGCAATGTTCAAGGCGGAATCTTCCCAGAGACGTCTGCTCATATCCCTGCACTGCATCTGACATTGCAACCGGGATGTCAGCGTAATACAGAATCATGGCCGGAACGTCATCGAACCAAATCTGCTGCAGCTCGCCGTAGTATTCGGCGCACTTTTCGGGATCGAACTCCGCAAGCGCCTTCTGCAAAATTTCATACCCTTCGGGATTCTCATAGTCGCAGAAGAATCCGCGTTCCTTTTCATAGTCGAAGAAATGCGTACTGATCTGAGACGGATGGGGAATGTCATCGATCCAAGTGACCATCGTGATCTCAAAATCAACATTGTTTCTCTTTTCAATGTACGCGGATTTCTCCAAAACCTGGATGTCAAGGTTTACGCCGATCTGTGCCCACTGCTCTTTCAGAATGGTAGAGATCTCCTCGTAAGCGGGTTTGTCAGACCGGCACATGATGGAGATGTTGAATCCATCGGCATATCCCGCTTCCGCCAGCAGTTCTTTTGCCTTTTCGACATTATATTCCGAGGGCTTGATGGAATCGTTATAGTACAGGCCGGACGGCGTCATGTAGGAAGTCGCCACGGTACCAAGGCCACCCAGGACCAAGTCCACGATCATCTGCATGTCTGTGGCATACCGAAGGGCCTGCCGCACCCGCACATCCTGAAGGATCTCATGCTTGGTATTGAAGTTGACCAGCTGCGTTTCCGTAGAACCAATGCCAAAAGCGCTGATCCCGTCCATGGCATCCAGCTCCGCAATGCTGTTGAAGGGAACCTCGTTGATGATATCCGCCTCTCCGGACTGCAGCTGCAGCATTCTGGCACTGCTGTCCGGGACGATATTGAACCGAATGTACTGGGTAGGAACCTGGTCTGCGTCCCAATAGTAGGGATTCTTCTCCAACAGAAGATACTCGCCGATGGACCATTCCTTAATCATGTACGGGCCCGTTCCCATGGGTTTGAGCTGGTTCTCTTCGTCTCCGATGGACTCCACATACGCCTTGCTCTGAACCGAGTTGTTGAACATGCCGATCTCGGACAGGAAAGACTCTCTGGGCTCCACCAGAGAAATCTCGATGGTGCTGTCATCAATGGCCACCACATCCGCAATGGCGTCCGTGGAAGCGTGCCAGTTGCTCTCCTCCGTGTCCCGCGCCCGGAGCAGGGAGAACACCCAGTCCTCAGCGGTCACATCCGTTCCGTCGGAGAATTTGACTCCCTCCTTCAGATGGAACGTGTAAACACTGTTATCCTCATTGGCCTCCCAGGAATCCGCCAAATAAGGTTCCAGTTCCGTTCCGTCGCTGCTGGGCCGTACCAGTGTACCGAACAAGAGGTCGGTCAAGGCAATGGTAGAGTTATCACCCGGGATCATGACCGGATCCAACACGGACGGGCCGGAAGCATATGCAATCACCAGCGTATCCGCGCTTCCAGTTCCGGTGGATTCTCCTCCCCCTTCGGTTTCGTCAGAGGAAGACTCACCGCCACATGCCGCTAATGACAGCATCATGAGTAATGCCAACACGGTGCAAAAGACTTTTTTCATCTTCATGGTTATTCTCCCTTTCACTTTTTTCCGAAAACAACACGTACCTTTTACTTTCATTATTCGACCTGTTTTCCCCCTTTCTCTCGGAAATCTTTACAAGCATGTTCTGACACAGCGATGGCAACCGGTGTTCTCTGAACAACACACCACTTCTGGTTTCCGTATTGCGGAATTAAATTCCGTTATACGTCTATTATACAATGCCATCTTATAACCTTCCAGTTATAAAATGGCAATGGCGCTGTGCAACTGTTGTAATTTACGTACATGATATATGATAATGGATTTGTTGTCAATATAAATTATAACCAATAATTACTCCCATTCTCTTGCGATTCATGACAACTGTCCGCGGATCACGCACAGAATTTAAAAGCCTTATATTTAATAATTATAAAATCATTTATACATCACTGTGCAAATTGCCATGGTAAAAAGCAAAGATCTTGGTTCATCCTTTCATTTGGAAGAAACACTCCACTTCGCTTTACGATGCCATAGACCGCCGTTGATACGCCCCGCTGCCCCTTTGTATGCTCCTCCACCTGAGAAACGAGGGAATTCCTCTGTCGCAGCTGCGGCAGCCGATGCAGGCGCCTGGCTGCCTGTCCTGCGGGATGGCGGAGAGGGCCATAGGGGCAATGAAGCTGCCGCCGGTAAACCGGTGCTCGTTATACAGCGCCAGCAGGTGCGGGATGTCCAGCCCCTGGGGGCAGTGGCTGGTGCAGTACCGGCAGGCGGTACAGGCCAGTGCCTTGGGATTGGTCATCTCTCCGCCCAGGGCCAGAAGACCATCCCACTCTTCTTTTGTCAGGGAGTCCTCCGTCTCAAAGGTGGCAAGATTGTCCTTAAGCTGTTCCAGATTGGACATGCCGGAAAGAATGACCGTCACATTGGGGATGCGCTGCAGGAACCGGAAGGCCCAGGCGGGAATGGACCGCTGTGGCGCCATGGTCTGGAGCACCGCGGATTCCTGTTTGCTCAAGCGGGCCAACCGGCCGCCCCGGAGGGGCTCCATGACCCACACGGGAATGCGGTACTGCTCCAGCAATTCCACCTTTTCTTTTCCGCCCTGGAACGTCCAGTCGATGTAGTTGAGCTGGAGCTGGCAGAATTCCATGTACGCTCCGTAGGCCTCCAGGAACCGCTTGAGCACCGGCATGCTCCCATGGCAGGAGAAACCCAGGTGACGGATGCGGCCGTTTTTCTTCTGCTCCAGCAAGTAGTCCAGAATGCCGTATTGGGGATCCAGGTAGGCGTCGATGTTCATCTCGCACACATTGTGGAACAGGTAAAAGTCAAAGTAGTCCACCCGGCACTTCTTCAGCTGTTCCTCGAAGATCTCCTGTACCTTGCCCATGTTGCCCAGGTCATAGCCGGGGAATTTGTTGGCCAGATAGAACTTGTCCCGGGGATAGGCGGCCAGAGCCCTGCCGATGGCCAGCTCGGAATTGCCGCCATGATAGGCCCAGGCGGTGTCGTAGTAGTTGACGCCCCGCTCCATGGCCAGGGCCACCATTTCCTCCACAGCGGCCTGATCCACCACGGCGTCATTCCCATCCGCCACAGGCAGACGCATACACCCCAGCCCCAAGTTGGAGAGCTTCATCCCTTGGAAATCCTTATAAATCATAAAACAGCTCCTTATTTTCTTTATTTTGCGGCCTCGTTGATGCAGCGCAGGGCGTTGAGGCTCCGGGGATAGCCGATGTAGGGCAGGCACCGGGAAACCACATCGATGAGAAACTGCTTATCGTTCCCGATGCGCATATTAGCGGCGGCATGGCTTACCAGCTGAGGCTCACAGCCGCCCTGAGCAGCCAGAAAGCAGAAGGTTATGAGTTCCCGCTGCCGGTAATCCAGCCCGCCTCTAGTGTAGTAATCTCCAAAGCAGTTGCCCGCCAGCCAGCGATTGATGTGACGGCTCTCCTCCGGGCCGCTGTCCTGGAAGCCGCGCATCTGCTGGCCGAAGATGTCGACCTGGGCCTGATTTCCCGCCGTAATCCGGGTATCCGGCGTGGTAGTCCCCTGAGGGGGAAGGGGGAGGGACACCCCCTGTTCCTCCAGCACGGCATTGACCCCGTGCAGGAAGGGCAGCACCCGGCCCAGGCCCAAATAGGCAGCTCCCTGATAAACCAATTCCTTGATCTCCACAGGTGTCATGCCGCTTTTCAGGGCCCCCGGCACCATGGCGCAAAAGGCGTCCGCCCCTTGACAGCCCATCAGTGTGGCCAGAATGGCCAAAAAGCGGGTCTTATCGTCCAGTTTGCTCTCCCGAATCACCTCATCAAAGGCGAAGTTGGAAAACAGCGTGGAAAATTCCGGATCGCTCGGGTCCAGTCCAAAGGGATCCCGGACAAACCGCTCCTCACCGTATTGCATTGCAGTCGCAGACCATTCCATATTGCCACCTCCAAGTGAATTCATATTTTGTTCCTGCATTTTGAAGCAGCCACCATGCTGGTCGATATGTCCTGTATGACAGAGAGACGGCGGCAAAAAGCAGGCATACACTCCTGTTTCGTAACTGCCGCGGGTGAATGATTCGGCCGCGGCAGTCTGCAGCCCTTATTCCACACTGGAAACGGACCCCTCAAATTCCCCATCCATGCCGGACAGGAGCTCCAGGCCCTCCACCCACCGGGCCACCTCCTCCTGGTCGGCCCCGGCGTCAAAGCGCTGGCCGGACAGCCAGTTGGCATCAGGAGCCAGGGCCTGGATGTCGCTGAGGCTGCCGCCGATGCCGCTGGAGCCGGAGGTGCAGAAGGGTACAATGGTCACTCCTGCAAAATCGTAGCTCTCCAGGAAGGTGTGGATGATCTTAGGCGCCTGGCCCCACCAGATGGGGTAGCCCAGGAACACCACATCGTAATCCCCCGGTTTTTCCAGCGTCCCGGAAATGGCTGGACGGGCATCCGGATCGTTCTGCTCCCGGTTGGCACGGCAATCGCTGTTGCTGTAGTTCAGGTCTTCCCTGGTGTAAGGCTCTTCGGGGACGATCTCATAGAGGTCAGCATCCAAAACCGTCTGGATGTGCCGGGCAATGCCCTCTGTATTGCCGGTGGCGGAAAAGCAGGCCACCAGCACATTGGGTTCCTCGTTGGCAGCGGAATTGCTCCCGTCCTGCGAGGAGAAAGCGGGGGGCGTGGACTGTGACTGTTCCGAGCCCCTCTGGGCACCGGTTCCTCCGCAGGCCGCCAAGGCACAAGCCAGGGCCAAAGCAGTCAGCAGTGCAAAAATTCGTTTCATGCTTCGATGCCTCCTGTTCTTCTGTGTGATCTTCGGATCTCATGCCGCAGGTAATCCAGCCGCTGGAGCTGATGCTCCTTGAAGTGGATCTCATCCAAAGCGGCGCTGCGCTTTTCTTCCAACATGCGCAGCCGCTGGGCACCGGAGGGCTCTCCTTCCAGCAGAAGCCGCATATAGACTTCCACCTCCTCTGTGGTGAACCCGATATCATGGAGGGTCATGATGGTACTCAGACGCTCCAGATCGGTGTCATCGTACTGCCAGTCACCCATTACCTTTTTGACCGCCCCGCACAGTCCCCAACTCTCATATTCCCGCAGAATATGCATGGGGATCTGATAGCGCTCACTTGCCTCCTGGATCGTCATATCACAGCCTCCAAAACAAAAAATGCAGGTGTCCTCCTGGGGACACCTGCATTCTAAAGCAGTTTTCAATCCATGTCTAATGCTTATTTCATTTCTATAAGAATGCCTATTCAGCATTTTTGATGTGCTGGTGAAAGGCTTCTACCGCAGGAGTAAGAATCTGATCCTTTTTCCAAACCAATACGGTCCCTGTTTCCATTCTCGGCGAGAGCGGAAGAAAACGCAGATCATCAAACGCCGTATTTAAGTCGAAGCACAAAGCCGTCCCTACTCCACAGCGTACCATATTGGCCGCATTCAAAACCAAGTTGAAGGTGGCCGCTATCTGCAATTTTTCCCACCGTTCCCCAAACCAGCTGGCCAGTTCCCGTTGGACAATTTCCCGTCCGCTGATCAGCAGCGGAACATCCTCCAGATCCTGGGGCGTCACAGCTTCCATGGCAGCCAGGGGAGAGTCTGCCCGAACCAATACGCCCCAGAGATCTTTTTCCCGCATCCGGCAAAAAGCATATTTTCCCACGTCGACCGGCTCGGTCAAAAGACCCATGTCCAGGATACCCATATCCAGCCGTTCTTTCACATCATCGGCATTGGCGCTGAAAATGCGAAACGTCACCTTTGGATAAAGCGTGCGGAATGAGACCATTGCCCGAGACAAAAAGGACATGCTTCGCGTTTCCCCCGCCCCTATGGAAATCTCCCCCATAAGCTCCGTTTCCCGGCAAGCGAATTCGCGTTCCGTCTTTTCCGCCAGATCCACCAATTCCTGGGCCCGGCGACGCAGCAGCATCCCTTCATCCGTCAGAACGATATGATACCGGCTGCGGTGAAAGAGCTGCACCCCCAGCTCCTCTTCCAGCTGCATCAACTGCCGGGAAAGGGTGGGCTGGGTCAAATGGAGCAGGGCCGCCGCCCTGGTGATGTTCTCCTCCCGGGCCACCGCCAGAAAATATTTCAAAACCCGAAGTTCCATCCGCAGCCCCCCTTTCCTCCATGCTACCACCCCTGCCTTCTGAAAGCAAGATAAAAATGCTTTCCAAGAATGTCTGTATATTAAAAATGAGCATTTTACATTTTTAGATCGTGGACTTACAATGAGGGCAAAGGAGGAAACCATGATGCGTATTTTGATGATTGAGAGCAGTCCCCATAAGCACGGCTCCTCCAATCTGTTGGCTGAGCGGTTTATGGAGGGAGCGAAAGAGGCGGGGCACCAGACAGAGGTATTTGACGCCGCCCGGGCCAACCTCCATCCCTGTTTTGGCTGTGACGCCTGCGGCATGGCGGGGCCCTGCGTGCAGAAGGATGACATGGCGGCCCTGCGGGACAAGCTTCTGGAGACGGATATGCTGGTATTTGTCACGCCGCTCTACTATTTTGGCATGTCCGCCCAGTTGAAAATGGTCATTGACCGATTTTACAGCTTCACCGGCAAGCTCTCTTCCCGCAAGCTGAAAACGGCCCTCATTGCCGCTGCCTGGGACAGCAACGACTGGACCATGCAGGATCTGTCCGCCCATTATCAGACCCTGTGCCGGTATATGAACTTCCGGGATCAGGGCATGATCCTGGGAACCGGCTGCGGCTCGGTACCTATGACAAAACGAAGTCCATTTTTGAACCAGGCCTATGAACTGGGAAAATCCCTGAAGGAATAAGGAGGTTATTTTATGAACGCATTGGTTGCTTATTTCTCTGCCAGCGGTAACACAGCAAAGGCGGCAAAGGCTCTGGCAAAGGCCGCAGGGGCGGATCTCTATGAGATCAAACCCGCGGTCCCCTATACCGGTGCCGATCTCAACTGGATGGACAAGGGCTCCCGCAGCAGCGTGGAGATGAACGACAGGAACTCCCGTCCCGCCCTGGCCGATACCGATGCCCCTGTGGCCGAACATGATGTGATATTTCTGGGCTTCCCCATCTGGTGGTATACGGCTCCCACCATCATCAACACTTTCCTGGAGCGCTACGATTTTTCCGGCAAAACCATCGTCCTCTTTGCCACCTCCGGCGGAAGCGGCCTAGGCAGCACGGCCGCAGCCCTGCAAAGCAGCGCTCCCGGCGCCAGGATCCTGGACGGCCGGCTGCTCAACGGGCGGCTGAACGAAGGGGATCTGACGGCATGGGTGTCCGGGCTGAAACTCTGAGGTAAATGGATATGAAGTACACAAAACTGGGCAATTCCGATCTGGATGTCTCCCGCATCTGTATGGGCTGCATGGGATTTGGAGATGCCCAAAACGGCCAGCACTCCTGGACCATTGACGAGGCCCACTCCCGGGAGATTATCCGACGAGGCCTGGAGCTGGGGGTCAACTTCTTCGACACCGCCATCGCGTACCAGAGCGGCACCAGCGAGCAGTATGTAGGCCGCACCCTCCGGGACTTTGCCCAGCGGGATCAGGTAGTGGTGGCTACCAAGTTTCTTCCCCGTACCAACGAAGAGATCAAAGCGGGGATCAGCGGTCAGGAGCATATTCGGCGAATGCTGGACAAGAGCCTGCAAAATTTGGGGATGGACTATGTGGATCTCTACATCTATCACATGTGGGATCACCAGACGCCCCTTTATGACATCATGGAGGGGCTGAACAACGTCGTGAAGGCGGGCAAGGCCCGGTATATCGGCATCTCCAACTGCTTTGCCTGGCAGCTTTGCAAGGCAAACGCCCTGGCAGAGCGGGAAGGCTTTCCCAAATTCGTCTCTGTCCAGGGGCACTACAACCTGATCTTCCGGGAGGAGGAGCGGGAGATGGCACCCTACTGCCGGGAAGAGAACATCGCCATGACCCCCTACAGTGCTTTGGCAGGCGGAAGACTGTCCAAGCATCCCGGGGAGACCTCCAAGCGGCTCCGGGAGGACAGCTACGCCCAGCTGAAGTACGGCGCAGCACAGGATCTGGATGCCCCCATTCTAGCCCGGGTGGCGGAGCTGGCCGACCGCCGGGGCGTGTCCATGACGGAAATTTCCCTGGCATGGCTGCTGACGAACGTCACAGCCCCGGTAGTGGGAGCCACCAAACTCTCCCACATCGAAGGGGCGGCCAAAGCGGTGGATCTTACCCTGACGGCAGAGGAGTGCGCTTATCTGGAGGAACTCTATACGCCCCATCCGCTGGTGGGCGTCATGGCCCAGAATACGGCTGCGGCAGCAAACAGGAATCACGTCTGGTCCACCGGCAATCAGGCCATCTGAACCATAAAAACAAGCAAATGCAACATAGTATTCTCTGCGGAGGCATTGCAAATATGGTTTTGATAACCGAAGCCGGTGGTAAAGCGGGAAACTCTCTGCTGCAGGCGCTGTCCTCCAAAGGAATCTCCACCTGCACCTGAATTCACCGGAATGCTCAAAAAGGAGCTGTGTTGGCAGCAGAAGCCTCATAGGTACATGGCTTTGCGGGAAAATGCCGTTAAGGCCATGAATAGGACCGTCTGTTTGATTTGCAATACGGCCAACCCACAGGGAAATGAAATCGGAGTGCTTTTAATTGAGGCAGCGGCAGCAGAACGCGTCTATGTAATATTCTCATCAATAACATGGTGCGAAGACGGCGTGTCGGAAAGGATTCCTGATAGGGCGATCCAAATAGATATCATAGATCAGATGTTTCTTATCCAAAAAATGATGCAAAAAGGTCCGGCGTGATACGCCGGACCTTTTTGCATACCTGATATGGCTATTTTTGCAAGAGGCGTTTCTCCGTATCGTTCCAGCAAAGCACCGGCTATCATGCCTTTAAGATCGATAACCATATCCCGCCCGCCCCTTTCACCTGCGATATGAATGCAATGAAGCAACTAAAGTTGACACTTGCAGGGTGACTGTCAGCCCATTGATAATTTGAATGCACATATCCGGATATAGGAAAACTATGCTGAATGCAACTGCATTTACCTAATATAAACCGTAGCAGGGCATCCAGTTCTACTGATCGGACTACACAGAAAAGTGCAAATCTGCAACAGAAAACGCCCGAAATCCGAAGATTTCAGGTGTTTTCTGGAGCTGCTGGGCGGATTTGAACCGCCGGCCTCATCCTTACCAACTGGCTGGGAGCCTTCCAGTCCTTGATTTTCAACGCTTTCCGGCCCTTTTTGCTCCAAAAAGATGAGGTCGGCGGTACGCTTTGCTCCGTTGTTTCCGTCTGTTCGTTTCCCCGTGCGGGTCACGGTGTGTGGCAGAACATCTTTCGCCCCGCATACCTGCGAATAAGTGTCGCCCCTATCTACTAATATTACACCGTCCCCACCTCATTCTTTGCCGGGGAAATATATTAACAATACGAATATTATCAAATGGAAGCGTTCATTTGCTCTCAAATATTCCGGTCACTTTATACGCTTTTCCGATCTCATCCGCCCGCAGCATCGCTTCTTGCACCATCTGCGGCGTTACGGGGAACGGCATATGATGGATCGTGCTCCCTGCAACGCAGGCTTTCTCAGCTGCCTTCTGCAAAAGCTCCGGCTCCGGGGCTTCATAGCCCATATCCGAAAAACACACCGGAAGTCCCACATCTGTGCAGAACTGCAGGACCTGAGATACCTCCTCCCACGCTTTCTCCATGACCAGCTGCACCAGCGTACAAAACGCCACCTTGCAGCCATGGTATTGTTCATGGAGCTGCGGAATAAAAGTAAAGCCCTTCTGGATGGCATGTGCCGCCGCCAGACCTCCGCTTTCAAAGCCCACGCTGGATAAATAGGTGTTTACCTCCACAATGGTTTCCAGCGACGCATTGCACACGCCGGCCTTCACCGCTTCCTTTGCCGCTTTTCCCTCTTTTTGCAGATACCGCCAGCACATGGTCGCAAGCCCTCCTGCAGCCAGTGTCGGCTTTCCCGCCACCTGGTTGTCGCTGCCGGAGGCCCGGCAGGCACGCGCTTCAAAATAGGTCGCCATGGCATCGCCCATTCCAGCCATCAGCAGCTTGGCAGGTGCTTTCGCAATTACATTTGTATCTACCAGCACCATATCCGGGCAGCGGTCCAAAAACAGATACCGGTCAAATTCACCGTTATCCCGGTAAATCACGCTCAAGGAGCTGCAGGGGGAATCTGTAGAAGCCACCGTGGGAATGATGACCACCGGTAATCCCGTATAATACGCTACGCCCTTGGCTGTGTCCAGAATCTTTCCGCCGCCGATCCCCACAACCACTGTAGAGGCCTCGGTCTTTGCCCTTTCCACCAGGCGGTCAATTTGGGGCTGAGAGCATTCTCCCCGGAAAATCTCATACCGGATGGTATAATCCGTACCGGCAAAGCATTGCTCCAACACAGGCCCGATCCGCCGGGTCCCGGACTCACTGATCAGGATGAGCAGGGATTTGCCCATTCCCTGCAAATATTGATCCAGCTGCTGCAGCACATTCATGCCCTGAACATATTTTGATGGGCTTTTTAAAATCATGCTCATATGGATCTGATATCAAAAACGGGGGCATGATAGGAAGCAGCTGTCCCACGGACCTGCTGCAGGGCCGCGCGCGCTCCATTGACCACATAGTGGAAATCGAAGTTGACCGACAGGAACGATGCTCCCCGGCGGACCCACTGATCCACAAACGATTCGGTACAAACGCCTGAAACGCCGAATGGTTTTCTGCTCTCCAGCAAAATTTCGGCAATCCGGTCAAAATAACGTTGTGCCTCCGGCATATCAGGCCGTACTTCGTGCCCATGCGTCCGCAGACTCATGGAAAAATCGTTGGGACCAATCACAAAAGCATTGATCCCCGGAACAGCAGCGATCTGCTCCAACTGGGCCAGTGCATCCACATGTTCGATCTGTACCGCAGTCCACACGTGCCGCTCCATGTTGCAGAGGTATTCATCCTTGTCCCACATGCCGTAATTGCAGGCACGCCGCAGTCCCATACCACGGATCCCATCAGGCGGATAATGAGTGGCTGCCGCAGCCGCCCGTGCCTCTTCCACCGTATTGACCATGGGAATGATGACACCATCTGCCCCCATGTCCAAAACACCTTTGATACAGTCAGGGTCCTTACTGGGGACCCGCACCAATCCTGCAGCTCCCGCCGCGCGGCAGGCCAGCAGATGGGTTTGGATATCCCGGCGGTCCAGGGCTCCATGCTCAGCATCGATCCAGATGAAGTCAAACCCGGCACCGGCAATCATTTCCGTAAGAAACGGGGAGTCAAATGCCACGTGAGAACCGACGGCCAGTTCCCCCGCTTCCAGTTTGCGGGTAATTTTGTCGAGATTGTACATGAGATACTCCTTTGGGGAAAATCCTCTGTTAATTAGGCGATGGTAATGCGTTCTAGTGCCTCAGCCATTGCCTGCGGGGAAAGTTCCTGGCCCAAACCAGGAAGATCCGGAACTGTGAGATAACCGTTTTGGGGAACGTATTGGTGCGTTCCATATGCTACACAATCGGGATGCGCTGCCATATGATAAGACTCATGAATATAAAAATTGGGGATAGAGGCTTCCAACTGCATGGCAGCAGCCTCTGCTATGGGCGTTCCTGCTACATGGCATTGTACTCTCACATCATAAAGATGTGCTAAATCGCAGATCTTTCTGGTCTCAGAAAGCCCTCCGCAGTTAGAAATGTCAGGCTGAATGATCGAGACCGCCCCTTGCTTGAGTAACTGATGGAACTCCCAGCGGGTATGTACACGCTCACCTGCAGACAACGGAGTACGAACTTTAGAGAAAATTTGTCCGTACAGATCGGGATTAAAATTGGATGTTGCCTCCTCAATCATCAAAACATGATACCGATCAGCGATGCGATCGATCTGTATGGCAGAAGTCACATCCGAATAGCATAGGTTTTCCAAAATAATTTCCAGTTGATCGCCGCAAGCTTTTCGAATGGCTGCCAAGCGGGCTTCCAGGAGCTCAATAATCGGTCTGGTAAGCGGTCCTGTTGTTAGGCTCCTGTCCAAAGGCTTACCATTTGCATCAAACGCCAAGAGATTAAGCTTTACGGCAGAATAACCATCCTTTTGAATTCTCCGGCAAATATTAGCCAGGTCCTCTTCCGTATATTTGATCCGGAAATCGTCCAAATAACCCAAGTGACACTGGGACAAGTAGCACTTTAGTTTGCTTCGAAATTTGCCCCCTAACAGAACATAAATAGGCACCCCGAGTTTTTTCCCTTTTATATCCAAAAGAGCAGTGTCAATCGCGCTCATTGCAGAGTATACAATGACGCCGCCGCCGCTCAGATGACCGCAAAACTGATTCCTGAATTGTTCCCAAATGACCTCGTTGTCCATTGGGTTCAAACCGATTATTTGCTGTCCAATGTCATACAGCAAGTGGGCCACACCATGCTCTCCCGGTCCAACAGAAATGCCTGCTTCGCCGAAACCCGAAATTCCCTCGTCGGTGTTGATACGGCAGACCACCGGACGAAAAGGGAATGGAGAGAAATCTTCGCCAACATGTTTCAACAGGAAAATATCAATACTGGTAATCTTCATCGTTCATTCCTTTCTGTCATGCAACCATTCCCAGGGCCTGCGGCAAGAAGAGGACCACATCCGGAACGTAGGTCATGACAAGAAGAACGGCCAGCTCTCCCAGGAGGAATGGAATAATTCGCCGGCTCATTGCTTCAATCGGTGTGTTGGAGATTCGCCCCGCAACAAACATATTCATGGCCATGGGAGGCGTAATCATACCGATAGAGGTGTTAACAACGATAATCAATCCCAGTACGATCGGATCCAGCTGGATCTGAGTCGCAATTGGAAGAAGGATCGGCGTTACCAACAGGACAATGGACAAGGTATCCAGAAAAAGTCCCAGGAAAAGGAGCATCAGGTTCATGACCAGTAAAATGGAGATCCGATGACTGAAGAAAGAAAGAACAGCGTCTGCAATCATCTGGGTAACGCCCTGGCTTGCCATCAGCCAAGAAAAAGGTGCTGCAAAAGAAACCAGGAATAAGATGGCAGAAGTGTTGATTGCAGCATCCTTAAACAAATCACGGATGGAGAGCGCATCCAACTCCCGATAGATAAATTTGCTGACAATAAACGCGTATACACACGCTACGGCCGCAGATTCTGTAGGCGTGAAAAAGCCGCCGTAAATCCCCCCCAAGATGATGACGGGCATAATGATTGCCCACATGGCATCCAAGAGCGTAGAAAAGAATTGTCGAATGCTAATTCTTTCATGGACCCGCAGTTCGGTTTTTCCGTATCTTACAATACTGATGACCATTAGGACGAGCGCCAGCAAAATACCAGGGACAAAGCCGGAAACGAACAACGTACCGACAGAAACAGAAGCCATAATGGCATATGTCACCATCGGAATACTGGGAGGGATTACAACGCCAAGCGTTCCGGCCGCCGCAACAACTGTAGCGGCATCTTCTTTACTGTATCCGCTTTTTGTCATCTCCGGGACCATGATGCCGCCAATGGCAGCCACAGTTGCAGGATTAGACCCTGAAATCGCGCCAAAAAACGCGGAGGCTGCAATGGTGATGCATGAGAGACCGGCAGGCAACCAGCTGAACAGCAGTTTTGCAAAGCCTACCAGCCGTTTGGAAATTCCACCCTTTTCCATAATAGCCCCTGCCAAGATAAAAAACGGAACCGCCGTCAATGAAAAGCTGTCGATCGCGGTAAACAGGCGCTGGGGAACAACTGTCAAATTTGTATTCGGAACCATAACAGAAAGGACGATCATTGCCGTCGATCCCATCGCCACAGCAATCGGCATTCCCGTAATCAACAAAAGCAGGAGAAGCCCAAAGAGCATAACCGCTATCATGTTTGATCCTCCTTTTCTCCGTGCAAGCTGTTCTTGAAATATTCAACTGCATTTTGAACCTCACGAATGATGATCAAAACACAGCCAACGGGAATCGATGCATAGATCAGATACATCGGCAGATTGAGGACAGTAGACGTTTGTCCCATCTGATATTGCACCAAAAGGATCTGATAACTGTAATATGCAATCAACAGGAAGAAACCAATCACATATACCTTTGTAAAAACATAAAGAACCACTGCAGCTTTTCCGGAAAGTTTATCGGCAAACGCCCTTACGGAAAAATGCGCATTATGCCGGGAGCACGCTGATGCGCCCAAGAGTACCATCCAGATCATAATATAACGGGGAAGTTCCTCCGACCAAGGCGTAGACGCTATTCCGGTATAGCGGCATACTGTTGCTGCAAAGACAAGAACACACATCAGCGGCAAAAGAATCATAATGGTGTTCTCTTCAAAATGATTTAAAAAGTGTTTGAATTTTTGCATATTTCCTCCATTGCTTTT